>OUNM010992563.1_pt1 | contig 32969 bp, 33 predicted proteins | sample 1769961 | NCBI WGS metagenome assembly OUNM01 (sample SAMEA3914820, study PRJEB12502) | metagenome | biome: forest; material: soil | place: USA | collected 2012-03-12 | depth 0.3 m | reverse complement strand
GGTTAGGGTTAGGGAGGGGGAGTTTGGGGTTTTGGATGGGGAGGGGGAGAAAGATGGGGGTGAAAAGAAGGATGAGAAGGAGAAGGAGAAGGAGAAAGATGAGGGGAAGGACGAAGGAGAGGAGAGGGTTGAAGACGCGGAGAAATCTGGAGAGAGAGAAGATGTTGATGGGGATGTTGGTTGTCAGACACTTGGCGGTGACGGGGAGGACGGTGGGGGCGACGATGAGTGGGAAGTCTTGTCGCGACAGGACACACTTTGTTAGCGGACTGTTGGTAGAAACTGTGCAAGGGCATTTTATCGTGCCATAGGCTTTGCACAGTTCTATTTCCGTGTTCTGTAGGTACCTATGGACAAAACACCCGCCCTTGCCCCTGACTCCCTGAGCACCGAGAGCTGTCGAAGGTGACTGAGCAGGGTTGAGAGATGATTGGCTCCACAAGACGCAGCAGCTAATTTGCAGAGCCGTGGGTCAGTGCATTTGCTAACTTAGATCAGTCTCCCAATCTCTTGCACACGGAGCTGGAATGCACCGAACCACGCGTAAACAAACGTCTTCTTGGGCTGGTTCAAGGTTGTCTCAGGGCTTGACCCGAATGCTCAAACAAACCCGGCAACACCGCACACGAAGCGCAGCCCCGGCTTGTCGTCTGTATCGCGACAGTCTGTCTTGTCCGGCACCCCCGATCAGCACTCGGCAGCGTAAGAGCAGACTTCCCGTGGCCGATTGGGTTGGTGATTGACGATTGGCAACCAGGGACCACAACCCAAGCGGCGGCATTCCAACGTCGCAGCCGCCGCGATGGCCACGCTTCTTCGGCTCCCGAACGAGATCCTGCACCTCATCGCCGCTGCGTTGGATCCGCAGAGCTTGTGCAATCTTCGCCTGGCATCGAGACGCATGAACAGCGTCACACTACCGGCAATATCCAAGCGATGCTTCGCGACGCGCTGCGTGATGCTTCAACAATCTAGCCTGGACAATCTTGTAAAAATTTCACAGCATCCTGTTCTTGGCCCATCCGTGGTGAAGCTGGCGATCAGCCTCGACCATCTGAAGATAGAGCGCCCAGAAGGAGACCCCGGATACCTTTTCGCTGACGAGAACGGTGTCGTGGATGATGACTTGCCAGCATACGGTATCCTGCTCGGTGACCAAATGGAGATGATGAGGTCTGGGCTCAACTCGGCATACTTGGCGCAGGCGATGGCGGCGCTTCCAAATCTGGACACGGTCTTCTTCAATCACGATGACCACAACCTCAGACCATGGGGCGGGAGGGCCATTGAACGGCAGACAGGCCTGCCCCTGGAGCCAGCAGGAGTCGATCTGGGCAGCATCGAGTTCGTCGAGCAAGCGCTTCGTGCGGTTCTTTTGGCCATCGCCTCAAGCAGGCACGCGGCTCTTCGCAAATTTGAAATCAAGTTCGGAGCCGACGAGAACGCCAGGATCTGCTTGGACATGCTGGCCATCCCAGGGCCCGTCATTCGATATATTCGCGCCAATCCTCCAAGCCTCACGGATCTAGTCCTCTGGCTGCAACCCTACAACACCGTGCGTTATCCACGCTATGTACCGGTCGACATTGCGGCCTTCATCTCCCTCTTCCCGAAGTTACAGCGCCTACACCTCGGATTTCACCGCGCAGAGGATTACTACCTGCACTTTGACGGCATCTCGCGAGACCTACATCTCCAAGACTTGCGATTCCTCAAGCTTTCCATGCTTCGATGCACCTACGGAGAGCTCACTGCGCTGCTCCGCAGCCACAAGGACACTCTGAAGGAAGTAGTCCTTCATCTTGTCGATCTCGTGCCCGACAAGCAAGATTGGCCCTCTTTTCTAGCCGCCATGCGCGATGAGCTCTCGCTCCAGGTTCTCACGGTCAACCTGTGTTCATCAGACTGGAAATGTGTGGAATTCTGCCGCCAGAGTGAGAGCGGAAGTCTGACGTGTTTGCGTCGATTCGACCTTGGAGGAACCTGGCAGGCGTGGACAGATGCCATCGATAGCATCGTCATGCGAGAAATGCACGGTGACGAGATCCTCTGGTTACCTCAAGAGGTGTGGATGCCAAAAAAGCCCTCAAGAGGCGTGGATGCCTGACGGCCCTCAAGAGGCTTTGATGCCAGACAGTTCAGACACCGACGACTCGTCTCTCACCATTTTCGATTAAGCCATTCCAACGCCGCCAACTTTTATCACAGGCCATTATTGAGATGAGCCGACTCCCTGAGTCTCCCTCGGCACTTAGAACTGGGTGCCATTCGGCGAGCTAACACAAATATCTTGGCTGTCGTTGAAAGCGAAGGATGCTAGAAATGACAAGCCAGCGCATCTCAGTCTTTTTCAAGCCGCCTCCTCTCGTCAATCTGGTGCCCACAGGTGGCAAAGGCCGTGGCGAACGGCTCGGTTTTTGAAGCTAGACAGAGGTGGCCTGTGGGGATCAACTATCGCATGAGCTGGATCCGGAAGGATTTGAGTTCGGCACAAGCGGCCCCTTAATTTATCCTTCGAGCCAAGCCACTCCCTGCCTGGGCTGTGTGACCCCGTTCGAGAATCCCACCCAGACTTTGTGGATCACCGCCAAATTAGCCCGCTCTTAACACTGGTTGACAAGCAATATCACAAGTTTCTCCAACAGGAATTTCCCTTTCAACCATCCTTCCCTCCGCCACCACCTCCTGCGCTCATCCATCCGCACCACACTCGTTACCTCCAAATGCGTTCTCCGGTTTCCTTCCAGTTTGCAGCCCTCGCGGCCCTCGTCGCGCTGTCGGCCGCGTCTCCGAACGGCTCCGAGTCCGGATCCGGCACCAAATCCGCGCCCGATGGACCCAGCAAGCTAGACGACTGCGGGTGCTGGCCCATCTACCAAAAGATGTTGACATGCCAAAAGCTCAAGGGCACCAACAGCGGCATCAAATCCTGCGTGTGCATCCCCAACCCGGACGGCTGGTACACGTCGCTGAACGGCTGCCGCGCGTGCCTGTCGCCCGGCTCGCTCGACGACAGCGACTTCTTCGACAACCTGTCGCGCACCATCACCCAGCTGTTTGTCTCGTGCACCGAGGTGGGCGGGGGCATCGTCAGCGACGGCGAGAGCATCTGCGCGAGCAACGCCATGTACGAGGCCTGCGCGGCGCTCAAGACCGGCGGGCAGGCGAGCTGGGCCAGCTACGAGATTTTTGCCAGCGGGAAGGGGGGGAATGGATCGTATGTGTTGGACATTGCTGAGTACCAGGCGAGTGCGTCGTCGGCGGGTACCTCTTCGTCAGGAACGGCGACATTGTCGGCGACCACTACCGGGGGCTCGGCTACGACAGCCGAGGCGTCGGTCACAACGACTGGGACGCCGGCTTCTTCCACCGGGACGTCCGGTAGTACCGCTGGGACGAAGACAACCTCCGGGCCGTCTTCAACGTCTTCCACGTCGTCGGCTATGGGCTATGCAGGGTCAAGGTCATTGGCAGGCTGTATCGGGGGCTTGGTAATGGTGGTTGGAGCTGGTGCTGCGTTGCTGTAAGCCGGTGTTCCTGTTAGCCGCTCGTCTTGCAGTACCTTGTATCGGCTTGGCGACGTGCAATATGCCATTGAGTATTTGATGTGTAAATTTGTAATGTAACATAATTATGTACGGGATATCCAAAAGTTGCAAAGCAGAAAGCAAGGGCATAGAAAAGATGGGGGATTGAAGGCAGGAAAGAAGAAATACGAAGAAAATTAAGAACTTTAAAACTGGAGGGAAAATGTTATTAAGAGAAGGAACTTGATGAAAAGAACTTCCTGTCACGAATTTCATCTCGTCGCGATTGCTTGTGCGTCACGTTCGTCCCAGCGTAATTCCCATGCGCTCTCACGTTGCCAGCCACCGCATATTCCAAGGAAACATTATTGCATCAAGCATCTGTGCCGCTCCTCCTGCATATCCGCTGGGTATCTGAACCAATCACATCGTTCCGCCCTCACGACATGGGGAAGTTGTTGGTCTGTTGGCGCCAACAGCGCGATATGCGTGCGTCGCATGGGCCCCGGCCGCTGTTGTCCCGACGCGACATGTCGCTTCTTCGCAATCCCGACTTCGCGATTTCTTTCCTGTCATCAATTACACAGGGCCGAGTGCTGACATTAACGGCTGCGCCCCATGTGCCGCGGCAAGCTGCGTGCGCGCCGCGATGAGTACTTCCTTTCCGTCTCGAATGTCGGAGGATGGGCCCGGGATTCGGAAATCGGCGGATCACGCGACACAGCAAACGACGGATGAAGGGACCCGCGACGGGCTGCAGCTGAACGAAAAGGGGGCGAAGGCGGCGGGCTCCTCGTCTGCACAGCCAGGGAACTTGCAAGGAAAGCCATCAGCCGTTTCAGCCGCGAAGAAGGGCGAGGGTGTGAGCAAGCCGCAAACCGCTACCCAACGATTGGTCTCTTTGTCGAAACAGGGTCTGTCCAAAGCCACCGGAGGAGGTGTCAAGGCACCGAGTGCGTCCGAGCAGACCACCAAGGGCAGCAAGGGCAGCAAGGTCGAAACGAAGATCGAGGACGCGACCGAGTTGCGAGTCGTGTTTCCCCATGACCCGGCATTGGTGCCCCGGGTCGATATCATTGCCGTACACGACATTGACGAGAGCCTGAAAAAGGCATGGATTTACCGCAAGAAGCCAAAACGCCGAGCAAACGACTCCCGCCCGGTTTATGCCTCTGGGGGAATCAGTCACGATGGCGAAGGCGGCTTGGGCGCAACCGGAAGTCCGCCTCCGAGCTTCTCCAAGTCGAGACAGCCAGCGCCAAGCGCAAGAAAGAAGACGGCGGGCGACTCCAATGTCGAGAGATGGTTAGCCGTTTCGACCAAAGCAACGGCCGAAGAAGAGGTCCCACCAGACCCGAATACCAGCGTTGAGGTCCCGCCAGACGACCACGGCCCGGAGAACCCAATCTTCGCCCCGGTGGAGGAGCAAGCCGAATACTCCCTTTTCAGCATACTGGCGCCGGTTCCGGAAGATGACGACGGTGCTTCTGGTCTGCAACCGCCGGATGACATCGCCTGGCAGAGATCACGCCTTCGAAGGAGACCGACCCTGCCCAACGAGAGGAAAAAGACGGATGGACGACTCGCCACCAACACCGAGGAGGAGAAGGTTTCCAGTGTGGGCGAAATGGGCGGGGGTCGCCGGCACAATGGCGATGTTCTCTCGGACCGACAATCTTCACTGGACCACGGCCTTGAGAAGCGCGTCAATTGGCTGAGCGACCCTGACATGCTCCCTAGTGAGATTCCGGGCGCTCGCGTCATGTGCTACACGTACAGGAGTGTCGAAAAAGAGGCCTCCCCTTGGCGGTACTTGAACGGCCTGGCTGAAGATTTGATCGGACGCGTCATCCAGAAACGAACATCGGACCGCGTCGACTATGGCAGGGTGCCGATCGTGTTAGTGGGCCTTGGCTTTGGCGCTCTCATTGTGCAGAGGGCCATCTACCGGCTTGACAGCTCTTCTCGAAGTGACCTGAACCCAAATACCGACTTGAACATGATTGCGAGCGTGATCTTTTTGGACTCGCCTTCTCCGAAGAGAACCACCATGCCGCTCAGCCGAAGTCAACAGACGAGGAAGACATGGACCCAAGACTGGCTTCAACCTGGCGCTCGGGAACCAGCGTCAACTAAGATCGATATTGATTCACTATGGGGGAAGATGACTGACACTAGGCTGCAGTACAAGAGCTCTATGATGTGGCACTTTGCTCCCGGCGTGACCGCGCAGAAGGTATGTGCCTTGCCTCACTCGTATCACGGGCACCACACACACACTTCGCATCCGCTGACCTTTGCCACCGCCAGTCTCTTCTTGCCTACGTACACTTGTTCGTCCCAAAACAGTCCAAGACGTCACACCGTCTCAGCAGATTCGAGGGCCCTAACGATGTCGACTATCGGTCGATCGTGGACGTGATCAAACGGTCGTTGGTCGTCAAGTGCTCCTCCACCGCATCTGATAAGCTGGGCATGTGCTTGGCCGATTTCCTCCGCGATCAGTTTCCGGTCGATCTGGTAGACCAGCGACGGCAAACTGCTTTGCATATCGCTGTACGGACTGGCAGGCTCAATGCCGTCCAGAGGCTGGTGTACCAAGGCAAGGCGTCCGTCACGAAAAAAGACGCGTGGGGGAGGTCTCCGCTCAACATCGCCGTTTCCAATGCCGCCAACATAGACCGAGACGATGACGGTGTTGTCGATCAGGATCTGCAGAAGGTCTATACCCAAATCATCAATCTGCTTCTGAAAAATGGTGCGCGCGTCGACGACAGGGATAACGAGGGCAAGTCGCCGTGGTCGTACGCAGAAGGGGACGGAAACCAGTGGATCAGACGGCTGAAGGACAGACACCTTATCATCGGCAGCTCATCGACGACGTCCGGGGGATTGGAAAGCGTGCGTCCGCCACTGCCTGGCCCACAACGAGCGGCCTGCGACGCGTTTGACGTTATCCTCGCTGAAGTCTTTGTTCGGAAAAAGCGCGACCGCCTCGAGGAGGCGTTCAACTTTGACCTAGCGTCAGCCTACGACGTTATCTACAATGCGTCCGCGGGTGTTTCAAAGCTCTTGAATGACTCGAGGCCGCCGGAAAAGGACATGGTCGTGGAAAAGGTCCTGTGTCGCTGGCTCCATCTTCCCTCCAACAACGAACAGTGGGTTCACGACCTCATGGTTAGTCTAGGCATCCAAGACGCGTCCATGGGCGGGCAGCGCCACGAGGGCTCTCGGCTGGTCGACCGATATATGATTCCGCAAGCAAAACGATACAAACACTCGCACGGCAAGGCCAACAAGACACAGCCAGAGCCTAAGCCGAGGCCACACCGGATGGGTAGCACCGATAGCGCCACGACGGTGGTCCTCGGACCGGAGGACTTCCTCTCCACCCCTGATGGGATCCGGAACAACCAGTGGTCCAAAGTTGGCAAGACATCGTTGGTGCCAGAAGCCAAGACGGAGTCGGATGCCATTGTCATTTTTGTAAGTTGAAGCGACGCTCCTCTCTCTCTCCAGGAGTTAGGGATCCACGGTATCTCCTGTCCTAACACCCGGGCTGCCACTAGATGCCCATTTTGGGATTCGAAAGACATGTACGTCCTCATCATATCCACCTATCTTGCATCTTTATGAAAATTTCAGTCCTAATATTTGACAACTAGCGTCACCGCAAATACCTCGCACATTCGTTTCGCGAAGCCGACCAGGCCATGCAGATGGCACGTTTCCTCGACGATGACAACCCGGATCCCAAGGCTCCTGTGACTTCCCAACCCACAAGATCTTGGACCCAGAACCAACGAGAGCTCGACGACAGTTCGGATGACGAGAGTAGCTCGGGTTCCGACAAGGAATCGAGTGGACTCAAGCCTATCGTCCGGCCACTTACCCAAGTTCTGGCGGAGATCAAAACACGCCGTGAAGCGCAGTTGCTCAGTGGTTACCTGGACTCCAAACAGGTGAAGCCGGTTCACTGTCGCCGAACGCTAGACCAGTTTTCCTATTACATGTTGAATTCGACCGAGGCACGAGACAAGGGCCAGGTTTCTTACAGATGGGCTCGGGATCCCAAGGTTTGTGCTCACGCAAAGAACCGGCCCATCGTTATGGTCGATCAGTTGTGGTTATGGGCGTTCCAGGACGGGACTGTCATCTCGAGCTCCCCCAGTACATGGGATGGTCAGGAAGACTTCAATCTCAGCAACGTCATTGTCAAGGAACTTCAGTACAACAAAGATCGGGGCGTTATCCAGACGACCGAGCATCTTCTCCACCTGATCCTGAGGACCAGCGTCGATTTCTTCAAGCGCAAGGGGCCCGCCAACTTCCAGTTCCACGAAGTTTTCCAGTCAAGCATAAACAAGGTCGCGGAACGACAAGGTCGCCTCTTCAACAAATTCCGCCGCACGACCAAGAAGTTACACGCCGATACCCTAGAGCCGACGGAGCGAAAGAAAAAGATCGAGTTCCTCTTTCGCTTGGATAAGGAGACGGAACTCATGGTCGAGGTCATGGACATCCAAGACGAGCTGACCATCGTTAAAACTATTCTCAGCCAGCAGCAGGACGTCTTGAAGAAGTTAATGAGGTTGTACCCGAAAAAGGCCGAGGAGGCTGCGGAAGTGGGGGAGAACGAGACCACTCTGCCTGGAGGCCTGGGTAAGGGCGAGTTGGTCATGTTACAGAACTTGTTGCAGCTCTTGAAGGATCAATCGCCGCTGCCAGCCCAAGAAGAAGGGCGGCTACCGGCGACACAAGCGCCCAGGACCGCTTTTCAAGCTGTTTCGACGGGGACTGCTAGTGACGAACGACAACCCACGGAAGGCCAACTCCCGAAAGGGCAGCCCTCGAAAAAGCCGAGGTTGAAGGGAACAGAGAAGGAAGCCGAGCAACCCAAGCCAACAGCGAAGCCGGCTGAGAAGAAAATGCTCAAGAACCGAGATTTGATGTACGAGACCATCAACATCGTCGAGAACAACCTCCGGGTCGTCACAGATATGTTGGCGTATGCCGGGAAGGTAGAGAGTTCGGTATGTGCCTCCACCTGAGTGTGGTTAGAGTTAAAGATCTGCTTGGCTGACCAGTAACAGCTGGAGAACCTTCTCGATCTTAAGCAGAAACACGCAAACGGATGGGAGGCTCGATTTGCGCGCGAAGGCTCGGAAGAAACCCAGCGACAGGGAAACGTTGGTCACCTCCTCAAACCGGATGCTGTCAGCTTGAATGAGAGAGTGTGAGACTGACAAGTGATGCCAAAGATTATCCTTGTATTCACGCTCGTCACCGTCGTGTTTGTCCGTTCGAGCCTTGCCCTCCCAACACTACAAAATGGCCGCTAACCAAGCCCAGCTCCCCCTCTCATTCATCGCCAGCTTTCTGGCCTTGAACATTGACGTCTTTCCCACGGATCCCGAAACAGGCAACACAAGCTGGCCACTCGGCCAAGCATCGGGCTATCTCTGTACGCCAATCCCGCCCATATCCCCCTTCTAAACACCGGTTCACTAACCCCTCCAGTCGGCTTCTCCGCCGTCGTCTTCATCCCACTCACCTTCCTCGCCCTCTACGTCAACAAACTCATCACCAACATCAAAGAAATCTACAAACAAATCCTCAAAGCCATCAGTAACCCCGAAGTCGTCCTCAACCCCGACCCCACCCCAAAAAAAACGGCCAATCACGACTCAGACGAAGAAGGCACCTTCGTCAACCGCACCATAGCCCCCAGCCAAACCACAGACTCCCGGTCCGGCCGCGCAACTAGATCCAATCAAGACGACAACGAAGACGGCGACGGCGACGGCGACGATGAAGACTCAGTCACCTACGCCTCTCTATTCGGCCGCTATTTCTTCCACACCAAGATCCCCTACCTGCGCATGCTGTGGCAGTTCCGCCGGTACCGGAGGCGGAGCGCGCGGAGGCAGAATAACCGGTGGAAGGACACGTACGTCTGGGACTACCCGCTGCGACACTACCGTCAGCAGGTGAAAATGGCGCTGTTGAGGGGGCTGGTCGCGGTGTTGGCGCTGCTCGGGAGTGAGAAGCATAAGAGGGTGATGGAGAGGGACAGGAGGAGGAGGGAGAAGAAGGAAGGGGGGAGTGAGAGTAGTGATTCTGATGAGGAGGGGGGTTCTTCGCGGGGCGGCGGGGAGCGGGAAGAAGTGGATAGGAGGGATTTTGCGGGGGGTGCAGCGAGGCGGAGGAAGGTGAGGAGAAAGTATCCGGGGCGTGAGGCCTTTCGGGTCGATAATTTGTCGAGAGATGATGTTTCCCTCGAGAGATGGTCGAATCAGACGCGGTCGAGGCGCTCGGGGGCCTCTTTTACAGGAGAAGGGTTTGATGTTGGCGGCCGGGAGGAGCTGAGTGTGCCGCCGGTAGAAGAGAGGAAAATCGGGGACTTCAGCTGGTTCAAGAGAATACGAAAAAGGGGCAGGCGTGGGGTTGCCGACGAGGAAAAGGAGGTTGGGACATCAGAGATGGTGTTGGAAGAAAGGTAGCGCTCGGTGACCTATCGGCCACGAGAATCGAGCGGCGATTGAAGCACTCGGTGGCTAACATTAAACAAATGGCAAAGACATGTTGTTATGCGCCGTCGTCACATCCATGTGCGTTGGTTTGAAGCAGACAGAACGTGCACGTCACGGGTGGCTCGGATTCAACAACACGATGTGTGAAATGAATGTTGTTATCCTCTAAGTAGGTAGAATAAGTCCCCTGAGCCGAAACCGACGCGGATCTGATCACCTGTCATTGACCCCCCTAACGTATTGACAGGGTTGCAACGCTCATGTATGTACCTAGGCAGTTCATTTCACCACCCGGCAATGTCAAGGGAGTGAAGACTGGGTGCTTGGCATATCCTCCAGGTTATACTCACGTCATCTTTCGAGCAGGCATAGGGAGCTTGCGCGACGTCCACCTGCAGAGAGGCGCCGACGTGCTGCATGCGAGATGCATCTCACACATTTTCGTCGGGTGGAGCTGGACCCTTTTCACTGGGCCTTGATTCGCATCACTGCCTGGGTATCTGGATATGCGTGTCGTCATGCAATGTTAAACTTCTTGAGCACCGAGATGCAAACTTGGTCAGGAGGTGCTCTCGAAAACCCGAGCCAGAAGCGTAGAAAACCTTGACTTTTTTGTGCAAGCCTCCCTTGTCTAGTTCCTCTCTCTCGACATCATCTGCCCCAACAAGCTTCACTATCACCTCGCGTTTACCACGCAGCACCTGAAGATGCTACGATTTTACTTCCAACAAGCCGCGGAACATATCCTACGTCTCCTCAGACGAAACCGGCGGGTTGCCGTTCAAGAATCATCAAGTTCCCAACTCGCAACTACCGAGGACCAGCAGATGTCTGGAATCATGGCGGTCTCCCCAGAGATCATCAACATCATCGTCTCTCACCTCGCGCCCGAGTCTGTCGTTGCCTTTGCGCTGACATGCCGAGGCTTTTACCAGCAACAGATGCCGTCAAGTTTGCATCTCGAGGAGCAACAAAAAAGCACACTACTTCTCTGGCTCGAGCAGGACATCCCCCACCTCTACTTCTGCCATCGATGCAATCGACTCCATGTTTGGCGCCCACGCTTCGTTTGTGATGGGCACGTTGCCAGGTTCGACGGAGACTGTCGGGTGTTTTGGCAGGACCCGCGGGCGTTTGATGCGTGGTACGACCTGGGTTTCTACGCTGCTCGGCTCGTTTTAAATCGCCATCTCTACGGCGAAGCGCATGGGCCTGCTCTCGAGGAGACGCTCAACCTGAGTGACGACATCCCTTCATTTGATGAAGACGGAGTCAGGATCAAGAGAGCGTGGGAGGCTCGCATTATTGACAACGAACTTTTCCTCCACGCCACAATTCAGATATATCACGACAGGGGCTGTGCCCACTCACTCCGGTCTCACCTCGATCACCCAGCATGTTTCACGACTCATACAGCTTGCCATCATGTGGGTCTTGTCAAAGCCTCGATGGTTTCCTACAAGTCCCGTCTCCCGGAGCTAGATCGAGACAGCGGCTCGCCCGCGTTATTTGCTCCTCTCTCTGGCCAGCTCAAGTCATGCCGGGTGTGCTACACGGATTATCGGGTGGATATCAAACAGCACTGCGCCAGCAACGGCACAGCGAGTCCCAACTGGGTTATTGTCATCCAGAGATGGCATCAATTGGGTCAGTGCAGATCGCCCAAGGATGGGAAGTGGGATAACTTGGTCGCATGGCCCTGCCGAAAAGTCTTGCTGCCTCGCATTGACGTCTGCGAAGCTGGGACGGTGTACTGGAAATGGATGATACACGACGGTGAAGCGAGCGCTTCCGACCGGGAGGGGGCGGAAAAAGTGCGGCTCGGGGCGCAATTTGCTGAGCCCCCGGCCAAGGAGCCATGGCGCCTTGTCGACAAAATAGGTACCTCGTTAACGTTCGCGATTATGCTTCTAAATCTTGCTTGAACGAAGTCCTCCTCTTAAACCAACAATATTTGCTGACTATCCCGCATCACCGAGGTCTCGTTCTCTAAAGCACGTAGCGGAATGTGATGGCCTTGTCGCCTTTCTCAGACAGTTCCTCAGGGGTAAACGAATCCAGCGCGCCCCCGTCCACCTGTTTTGCCCGCTTCCTGTTCTCGGCGGTGTATCCAACCACCAAGATCAGTGATGCAATGATACCAGCGCCGATAAATCCGAGTTCCAAGCCGTGTCCGAGCATGTAGCGAGGTGCATCACGCGCGCGGTAGAAGTTGGACGCCATGGCCTGCCACGCTGTCAGCTCAAGACCATCCCGGGAAGAAGGGCTTTCCTGTATTACTTACTCCGCCAAGGTTGCCCACGCCAATCTGCAATGCCATGGCCACGGATCTCTTCAACGAGCCCGATAGGTTGTTTGACAGCCACGTGATAACGCCCGGGAAAGCAGGGTAAATAGCACAAGCCGCGATGAACACACCGCCGTACACAACGCGGGGGTTCTCCTTGGGATCGGTGCCGATGCACATGGAGAATCCGACGGCCATCATGAGCAGGAAGCCAATGATGAAGGGGCTACGTTTTCCGACCTTGTCCGAGAAGTAGGCGGCGACGACGGCGAGTATGGCAGCGGTGATGTAGATGGGCACTATGCAAACTTTCGCGTTAGTCACCGGCTTCCAAGACCCCGACCCGTTGACTCGACATACCTGTCATGAGCTGGGCCTGGCTGCTTTGGTAGCCGAGCTGGCGGATAATGGTGGGCAGGAAGAGTGAGATGCCGTAGAGGGGGCAGACGATCTGCAAGAGTGTTAGGCTTGCAATGGTAAGACGCCCAAGGGGTAGGTATTCATACACCCCAATAAACAAATATGTTGACCCAGATATGCCAGTCGAGGAAGGCATCTTTCACATACTTCCACTTGAACGCCTCCGCTTGCGCAACCAGGGCGCGGCCCGAGTCCTGGTCCTGGCCCTGGTACTTTAGGCGGTAGATGACAAAGGCGCGCTCCTCCTCGGTCAGGAACCCGGCCGTTTCAGGGAAGTCGAACAGCGCAAAGAAGGCAAGACACGCGACGATTACGGTGACGATGCCTAACAGGTAACTTGTCAGTAACCACTCACTTAACGTGTCACTCCAAGAGCCTACCCTCAAGGATAAAAATCCACTGCCACCCGTGCAGCCCGCCGACGTTGTCCATCTTGCCGATTGCAAACGCCAGCAGGCCACTGAAGGCACCGGCGATGCTGGCAGCGCTGAAGAACATGGCCTGGCGGAGCTGGATCTCCTCCCGCTTGTACCAGTTGGTCAAGTAGTAAGCCACGCCAGGGAACAACCCGGCCTCGGTGACGCCTAGGAAGATGCGCGCCGTCAGGAGTCCCTTGAAGTTCTGGACGATTCCCATGAGCGTCATCACGCAGCCCCACGCGACCATGATGGCGGGCAGCCAGATGGACGGGCGGATCTTTTTGAGCATCAGGTTGCTCGGCACCTCGAACGCGGCATAGGTGAAGAAGAAGGCTGTCAAGCACCAGTTGTATTGGTCGTCTGTTAATTTCAGGTCCTCTTGGAGGCCTTCAATCTTGGCGTTGCCGATGTTCCCGCCTGTGTGATCATGGTTAGAGAAGGATTGGAAATCGGGTGGGGGTGGTCGTACGGTCGAGGAACGAGAGGAGATAGAGCAGGGCCAGCATCGGGATAAGTCGCATGTCCATCTGTCGATAGTTAATTCGGGCGCCCTAATAGAGGTAAAGCGCGACGGACCTTTCTCAGAATCGCCTTCTCGTCGAGATGGGCAAACGACGGGTGCATCTCAGGCGCGGCAGCTCTGTCGAGCTGCTCGACATCAACACGGTCGTCAGACTGCGACCCCAAGCCGCCAGCCTTCTCTGCATGAGACCCCATCTTGACCCCGATTAACTGAATCGGCTTGATCCGCTGTGTGATTCGGGCCAAAAATGAGGTAAGAGATGAAGTTTCCCACAGCATTCACCTTCTCACTGCAACTTGCGGATGATCGTCGTCTTCTTAAACCCAAAGTCTCACATGCAAGCTTGACGATCCACGAGACCACGACTTCAACCCACCCGCCCACCATTCCCCGTCATCACCAACATGCAGGCTTCTCCATTCACCGAGACATGCTACCCCCTGAGAGCCCCTCACTGGTGTCGATTCCACCAAACGCCCCTCCCCCGCACAGCTCCAGAGCCCACTTCCCCGCAGGCTCGCCCCCGTCCCCCCAGAGATCCACAACCCCAAGCAGGAAAGATCGTCATCCACACACGACTTTGGTTGGTGGACTTCTTGGTAGTTGCGGTTGTGCCCTGGCACTGCCGGGCCGATCCTGATTGCCGGTTGTTCGAGAGGCTCGCCCCCCGTGTCGTCAGTGGCTGCGGGGGAGCAATGAGCCGCGGTCAAAGTTGAGGCGACGTCGACTTTGGCGTGGGTGGGTGTGGGCACGATGGATAAAGGATCAGCCAAGAGATTTAGTGGCTGGTAAGCCGGACAAATCGGTCCAGCGGCGCAACGGTTCCAGGCCTGTTTGGCCGGGGACTGCTCTCACGACGTCGGTGGCTTGGCTCGAAATCAGGGGGCGTTCCTAGATCTGGAGATAGCACCCAAAGCATGCTGGTCCTGGAAGTTGCCGCCAGACATGGGATGACAGGCCACGGCCGAGCATATCCGCGACGCGGAATTATTTCCAACTGGACCGGACCGAATGCCAAACAATCATTATCTTTCACCTTCCCTTCTGAGAGCTGTCGTCCAACCACCGCGGAACTTACCACCGCCAACCTACTGAAGAGACCACGGCTACCCTGCACCCCTCTCTAGAACCCACTCTTGGGGCTGGGTCATCTACCGCAATATTTACAAGGACGATGCGGTGTGGGAGTGGTTCCGGGTTTGGGTCAACACATCGTCGCACCAGGATCTCATGGCGTCTCTCCCCTTGTGCTAAGCGCGCTGGACTGTATCTTCGTCTCGGACCCGGGCTGCTATCTGTGATAACCATATTTTACATGGAGAGAGCGCTTGTCGGCGATCGGCGCCTTAAGACAGTCGTCGAGTCGCCTCTCCCTCACGATCCTTGGGCGCTGTTGCTCGCCGCATCCATGGCAGCGATTGCCTGTGCGATGCGGAGTGATGATGCTTCCCTTTCAATAGGCACGGGCTTCCCTGCGCCGTCCACTCCCACTTCAGGCTCCGCGCTCGCGAGTTCGGCGAGCCTCGATCGCCAGAAGTCCCATCTCTCATGGCTCCGGGCGGGGACGCCCTTGCACAGCGAGCCGGTGGGGATCGCCTTCTGCGCTTCCTCGTCCAAGGCTTCCGCCAAATCCATGTGCCTGCGCAGGAGCTTCCCGTACTGCGTCAGCCACTGGGTCGCGACCCAGAGATAGCACTCGAAAACAACTCCCTCCTGTGGCGGGGTCTCCAGGGCCTTTCCTATCTCCCAGTAGGGCAGCACCATCCAGCGGGGAAACTCGTCTTTCAGGAGCCGGGACATGAACGAGTTCAACCTTTTCCACGCGTCCACGTCCTCGGGACTGTAGACCTCCAGCTCCGTAGGATCTTTGCAGGTAATTTATCAGCGCCGGATCTCAGCCATAAAACTTTCAGGCATGAGGTAATTCCTTGAACTTACCATTCCACTTGTCAAAGAGGTACTCGTTCAGGTTCGGCAACTTGGCCCAGTCCAGCGTGCTTCCCTAGACCAATTCTCAGTCAGCTCGTTAATTGCTGGGATGATCAGCGTCTTCGCTCACTTCAAATTCGACCACCGGCCCGCCCGTAGAGTGCAATGTCTCAACGACGGCAACGAGGGCAAGGTGCCATGGATGGTCCACAGGCACAAGCCATACCGCACTCAGGAGCACCATCCAAAGCTCCCAGAGTAGTCCGTCGGCGTCATCTTCCGACTCGCTCGACTCGAAGAAGAATTGACGCAGATCGTCGGCCAGCTTGGCCGCTGCCGTCGTGGGATCGTGGCTCGACTTCAAGGCAGAGGTCAAGGTGCGGATCAAATCTGCTTCGCCTTCGGTCTCGTCGGGTTCATGCAAGGCCTCAAGATCGGGATCGCTGGTCGACTTTGAGTCGACATCCAAGATGCTGGGAACATCGGTTTGGCCTTGGGGCTGGTTGGGTTCGTTCAAGGCCCCATGGTCAATATTTGTCGCCATGACGAATGTAAGGAGAGCGGGGGAGATGTTCTAAGCTTTTGCTGGATGCAGTGCTTGGGGGATGAGGGGCGCGATTGCGAAGATTCTGAAGGACGATGTGGAGGAGAAGGGGGAGGAGGCGAAGCGGGTGAAGTGAATGAACCGTGCATCACCTGATTTCAAGTCAACTGATTGGAGGGGGAGGCTGAGAACGTTGACGAAACCAACAGCTCAGCTCCCGGGGTTTGATACAATTGCGCCGCCTGTCTGCACAGGAAACCCCGTGTTCTTTTCAGCCGGCCTGTTCTCTTGCGCACCGTGTACAGTATGCCGCGCATGTCCAGGACACACTGTCCTCAATGCCAGCTGCTCGGCACCGTGGAAAGGAGGGAAGAGGGCAAAGCCGGGGGCACACAGCGCCGTCTACAATGACAAGGACCGAGCCAAGGTCGAGGTCATCTATCATGACCCCAGCAAGCCAACCCCGGTTGGCTCAATCCATAAACCTTTCACCCAGGCAACTTATGTCCCAAGGGCTTCTGCCCCGAAGGCTCCTGTCCCGAAGGCTCCTGTCCCGAAGGCGCTTGTCTCGAAGCCTCCTGTCCCAAAGGGTCCTGTTCCAAGGGCTCCTGTCCCGAAGGTTCTGAAGAATAGCTACTGCTTCATAATATTTCATACGCATTTGGGTTTCGACTTTTGTGCTAGCGTGCTCGGGATTGGGGGTCTGTCAGGAACTTGTGCTGGTGGACAGCGGTGACGGATATTTTACAACTCGCCTCCAATATGTATGATAGCTCACTACTTCATGTTAGTTCCATTGATTTATATGTTTGTGTCCTGTTTAAACTGACTCGTTTCGTAGCGGTGCCACAAACCATTCTTCTGCTTTCCTTCCACCCCAAGCTCACCCCCTTAAACCCTCCTCCGTCCGGTCGATTCCACTGGTGGGCGGTGGCTATCCCCAGCCACCTCCCGCCTTTTCTCATCGCACTACCGTGCTGTCTGCTTCTCGCCACACTCTGCAGGACACCAGGCTCAGCCTCAAAAGCAGTCATCTCACACGGAAGTCACCCTGGGAACCCGGGTGAACTCGTCCTCAGTAGGTGTGTTCCCACACATTCTGCAGCGCCCCATTCTTGCGATACTTCATGAGCAGCCGCTCTACCTTGGGTTTTGCGCCCCGGTCCTCGATGTTGATTGAATAGACTCCGCTACCGGGCTTTCCGTTGGTGCTACCGGGCTTAGTCGCCACCTGGCGCCAGAGGCACGCCGGCGGCCGCACCGCTGCCCTCACTCGCGGCCGCACCGCTGCCCTCACTCGTGGCCGCGGCGCGCGGTTCCCTCCGCGCGCTCGTGGCAAAGAAGAACTAGCGCTCGCCGGCCTCGTAAAGCGGAATGGTTGATAAGGGGTCTATCACGTTGAGCACGGCCGTCGGGACCGCCATCTGCACCGTCTTAACGACCTTGCCTAGGTGAGTCTTGACGGCGCCAGGGATATCGTATACGAAGGAAATCTGCTTCTCATCAACGAGGGCAACAATGTTAGCCAGCCAAAGAGAGGGCACACAAATTCCGTTCGCAAGTATGTAATTAACTCTCTTCACCCCGCCTACGATGCTGGAGGCTTCATCTTGGCAGATCCACGCAGATAATACTGTACCCCTGACGACCTTCCACTTCGGGCAGCTGCTGTATTACTGCAGTCATTGGCAATGGCAAGCTACATCGTGTACGTGCTTTGACCTGCCGTCCCCGGGTGAATTGCCCAGCTGCCAATCGGGCAGGCCACTGAAATTGTACCATCATAAAGGTGAGCTTGACATCTGTCTGTTCGCGTCATGTCACTCGCGATGTCGTGTCTCTGTTCCCCTCCCAACTTCCTAACAGCCGCCAGCTCCGAACTAAATTCCGAGACAATCCTGAGTTGTGATGCGGCGTGTCATCTCCCTCGGCGTCCTTGCGGCGTTGGTGGCTGCTATCGAGCCGCCCCGGTTCCCTCATCAACCAACCGGAAACGGCTCCAAGCTGTTAACATACAACATCACCACAGGCAGTCCCGGTGAGCTGGCTGTTTCTACCACATCCGTCACATGGGTCAAGTCGGGCCAAGACGGCGACTTCATAACAAACGACGAGGACGGATCTTTTGCATTTGAGAACGTGGCCAGCGGGAACAAAACCACATTTCTGTCGGCTGGCAAAATCCCTGCCGGATACTTTGACTACGAGATCTCGCCCGACCAGTCCAGGATACTTTGGGCTGTCAACTACACCAAGCAGTACCGCCATTCGTATTTTGCCGATTACCTGGTACAGAATGTGGCGACAGGAGAAACAGAATCACTGGTCAAGGACTCCAGGGGTGACATTCAATATGCCACCTGGCACCCAACGTCGTCGTCGCAGATCGCCTTTGTCCAGGGAAATGACTTCTTTCTCTGGGATCAGGGAACGACCAGCCAGATCACTGACAATGGCGGCCCTGACATGTTCAACGCTGTTCCGGACTGGGTCTATGAGGAGGAAGTCTTCAGCTCCAACAACGCGCTTTGGTTTTCCCCAGACGGCCAGTACATTGCTTTCCTCAGCTTCAACGAGACAGGCGTCGAAACGTTCACCATTCCATACTACTTGGACAACAAAGAAGTGCCGCCTCCCTACCCACGCGAGCTCAAACTGCGGTATCCAAAGGTCGGGACCAAGAATCCCACTGTGTCGCTGAACCTGTTCGACGTCAAAGCGAAGACACTATCTCCTGTTGCAGTTGATGCCTGGCCAGCGGACGATTTGATCATTGGGGAGGTCGCATGGGTGACAGATGATCATGACAAACTCATCTACCGGGCGTACAACCGGGTGCAAGACCGCGAAAAACTCGTGGTCGTCGACATCGAAACCAGGAAATCGACCGTTTCTCGGGAGCGGGACGGATCGGACGGCTGGCTTGACAACAACTTGGTCATCACCTACATCGGCCCAGTCAGTCGCGAATCCAGCGGGGACGCCGACCCCAGCGCGACCTCCGGAGCCAGGTACTACCTCGACGTATCCGACGCGTCGGGTTGGAACCACTTGTACCTCTTCCCACTCGATGGCGGCGCCAATATCACGCTAACTTCCGGCCCCTGGGAAGTCGACTCCATCCTCAAAGTCGACACCGCCCGCCAACTCATCCACTACACCTCCAGCGAGCGGGACCCCACCGAACGCCACGTCTACTCCGTATCCTACGCCACCGGCGTCAAAACCCCCCTCGTGGACCCCTCCACCCCAGCCGTCTGGTCCGCCTCCTTCTCCTCCTCCGGCGGGTACTACATCCTGCGCTACGCGGGCCCGGACGTGCCCTATCAAGACCTCCACGCCCTGACTAACCCCCCCTCCCCAGCCATCCGCACCATCAACGCCAACACCGCCCTCCACACCGCCCTGCAAACCTACCGACTCCCCAACATCACCTACCTCACCATCCCAGGCCTCGACGGCGTCCCCCTAACAGCCATGCTCCGCCTCCCAGCCACCTTCACCCCCACCAAGAAATACCCCCTCCTCCTGACCCCCTACGGCGGACCGGGCTCCCAAACCGTCACCAAAGCCTTCCAGTCCCTCACTTTCACCTCTTACATCGCCTCAGACCCCGACCTCGAATACATCACCCTCACAGTCGACAACCGCGGCACCGGCTTCCGCGGCCGCGCCTTCCGCGCCCAAGTGGCGCGCCGGCTCGGGGAGCTGGAGGCGGAGGACCAGTTGTGGGCGGCGCAGTGGTTGGTGGAGAGGTATGATTGGGTGGACGGCGAGAGGGTGGGGATTTGGGGGTGGAGTTATGGGGGGTATCTTGCTGCTAAGGTTGTGGAGGCTCAGGGGGCTGGTGGACGGGTTGTGGCGTTTGGGATTGCGACGGCGCCGGTGGCGGATTGGAGGTTTTATGATAGTATATATACGGAAAGGTATTTGAAGCTGGTTGGGGATAATCAGGCGGGGTATGAAAAGTCGGCAGTCAAGGCGGTGGAAGGGTTTAAGGGGCTGCGAGGGGGCTTTTTGGTGCAACATGGGACGGGGGATGATAATGTGCATTTTCAAAACTCGGCGGTTTTGGGAGGGTTGTTGATGGGGGGCGGAGTTGGGCCGGAGAAGTTGAAGGTGACGTTCTTCGCCGATTCGGATCATGGGATACGGTATCATGGGCAGAATGGGTGGTTGTACAAGCAATTGAGTGCGAAGTTATATGAGGAGAGGAAGCGGTCGGGGGCTGGTGGTGGCCACCAATGGAGTCGACGGGGGAGAGGGAGGGTTTGGGAGGGATGAGCTCAGTGCGCGGTAAAGACCGGGGGTCTTGCTCACAGATGCTTCTGGACCTACCAGATCATGAACCTGCTACGCGTATTGTCATACCGTTAGCAATAAATGTATCGATTCCGTGGACAATGCCGTCGACCACGCCGTTGACAATGTTAACGGTGTTGACCGTGTCGTTGACCATGTTGTTGACCATGTCGTTGACCATGTCGATCACTACCTATGATCATTGAGAATATCGATGACTATGCTTATTGACGATACCGTTGACGATGCTGTTGGCAATCTCGTTGACGTCGCTGTTGACGACGCTGTTGATGAGGATGTTGACGATGGGATGATAGCGTTCCAAGTTGACAATACTCGTTACTATAGGTAGGGTTGATGACGCCGTTGACGATGCCATTGACGTCGACCTTGTTTCGATGTCGTGAGTTTGCGGATATAATACCCTGCAATCATCAGCCATTAAGCAGACTCCCAGATCATGGCCAGTCAACATACAGGTACCAAAACTGTCGCTAGTGTAGAATCAGGAGGCGAGTACTTCACTTATCTTAGCCACTACCCCCTCGCCAAAACTCCCATGCATGACGCTGCCCCGATGCCAAGCGCCCCTGAATATGTGACATTCGGAGACGCATTAGGCCGAGATGATTACAATACTTCAATTTGCACCCTTGGCGTTTCTCGGACGCCGAGTACTGGAAAGTGGGAGTTTCACGTACCAATTTCATGACATTTATCTGGGCTATTTGCATCGTCCCCGTGTTGGGAACTTCTCCCAGAAGACTGTCCATCCACCTGAACCGTCGGCCACTATGTCACTTATTGATAACGAGCCAAACCCTGTGCGGCAATTTGAAACCCTTCTTGGGTCCACGTCGTTCGTTTTTCTGATCTGTAAGCTGCTCCCTCTTACTGTAGCCACCGCTCTGGGCAATACCGTGGCTTATTCCCAATACAACTAGACTACCGCGGCCACTGGTGTCCGTTTTGCATTAGCCACCTGAAAGAACTTGTAGCCATTTCCGAGGAGATCAAGAATGCCGGAGGAACGATCCTTGCTGTTACAGCCGAGATACCAGAGCACGTTGAGAAGGTTCGAGCCTCAACAGGACTGACCGACATCATCATCGTCGACCCGGAGAATGTCCTTGCAAAGGACCTCAAGGCCAAGGGCCTCCTTGACATAGCCGTCACCGACTCACAGCTGTACCGACTTCGAGGATACCAGCATGGGCTCGCCCAACCGGCCCTCCTCGCCGTCAAGAATGATGGGACTGTGCTGTATCGGTGGGCAATTGTGCCGTCCCTAGTAAGCACTAGGGGTAGGAGTCAGAAAGCGGCAAGAATACTGACAATCGGTCAGATGAACCTTGGTGGGGCCACGGACAGACCTGTACTCGCTGAGGTGTGGAAGACTGTCCGGGCGAAGCTGGAAGGTGAGGGTAGTGACAATGAGGGCAAGTTGGCAACAACCGGTGTTCTCCATCTGCTAAAAGAACTGGCATGGGGACAATGATGGCCATACGTCCGTTCCTAGCGCTCACAGAATACCACTATCATGTGGATCGCTCTATGTCCATGCTCGGGCCATCATCAAGCCGAAGGATCCCAACCCATTCCATTCTGGGAGATATTTGACCCAGCCTGGCAAGAGCATCCGAAACTGCTGGTACACAACGGAGGTAAGACGGACACATTCTCGGCTGAAATGGGCTGTGAGAGACACGACTCGGGAGGACTCCGGCAGAAGTGAAAAACGTGTGCCTTTTTGTCCTCTGTCGCTGGAGGGTTTTAGTTCGTCTCATCAAGAAATCTCGTTGAACTCAGTCGCCGCGAACTCTCTAGGTATGGTTCCTAGCCTGTGCTACAGGTACTCGGGGAATCAAAATATACAGTTCCCGCTGATGTTGTTCCACAGACATGAAGCTTGCGGCTGCCACCTTCTTCTTCCTTCTGGGCACCTCCCAGGCCGCCATGGTCTACTGGTGCTCCAACAACAACGATTGCAGCGGCGCTGGCAATTATCCCACCTACGTCTGTGGCCAAAAGGTGGGATGGGGTTACTACAGTATCCAGTCAAAGAAATGGATCCAGGGCTCAGAGTCGAAACCTAGCTCCAAGTATACGAAAAAGCCGGGAGGGTTTGCCGAGTGCTGCCACCAAGGGGGGAGGGCGGCTTGTAATGCGAGAACAGGGCTTTAGAGTTCTTGTGCAAGCTTATGAAGATTTGACATGGGAGGCAAAACGTTCGAAGCCTGGAATGGCTACCATATGTACTCTAAGATACCTACCGTATGTAGGTACACATCTGTGGTACAGAAGTATCCATGCAGCGACCTACTTAAGTTAAAATGTCGAGAACCTTCCTCACCGCCGTTCTCAATGATCTCAGGAGAGTCCCCCCTATGCTAGGACAACTGACTGCCACGTAGGGTTTGCCGCGTTCCATGCCAACACGTCGGCGACGCCGATGGCCAAACGGTACATCACGCCGTCCGTCTGCTCAGTGATCATGACGTAGAGACCAATCCGCAAATTTGGCCCGCTTGCGAGCTTCTCCCACGCGTGGCTCCTTTCTGATGCCTTGCTGGCTTCTCCTGCTGCTAGAACAATCACACAATAGCTTCGACCCAAGTCGAATGTCCGTTGCGCCCAGTTTCTTTGCATGAGCATGGTTTGCCCCACAAACACAGCAGGGGTGTTATCAGACGGGGTGGTGTACATGTCAAAGTACACTGCAAGTGATGATAGATCGTGATTGTGCATCGTCGGTCGAAGTGTCAGATGCGCGCAGGTTGTGGTGAAGGCCAAACACCCCGCGGTGGCTGCTGCTTTTGCATGTGCCTCGAGGTCAAGTTCGACATGACGTAGTGCCTCAACGGGGCTGTGACAGCATCGGTCCCAGGCGTCAGTGGCTATGAGGCCATGATTGTCGTAAGTTTCACCGGCTCGCCACTGCCTCCACTCTTCCAGCCGCTCTGCAAATTCATCATCGTCTATCTCCTCGCCTGTGAACCACCAACGACCTTCGTTCACCCGTCGGACGATCCTGGAATGGTCCGAGTAGAAGAAGGTAACCAAACTGCCGACTTCATCCCCATGCCATGGCTTGAAGGAGTCCGTCGCATATTCACCGAAGGAACCTTCTGGCTTCCGGAACTCGAGAGAGTCAGTGAATCCGTAGTCGACGGCCCCGTCCCAGGCTGCCCAACTCCAACTTGGAATGTCCAGGTTGTCGTCCCTCACTTGGGACCGCGTGAAGTCGTCGGGCTTCCAAAGCAAGGATTGAAACAGATACCGCTCAAGGAGTCCGTATAGCAGGGAGGTGTGATATAACGACGACAGTGTCGTACCGACCCCGGTAAAAGCATTTAGGACATCGCTCCGGAACGACAGTTGGCGTTTCGAATACTCAACGGCGATGCGAGCATACTTCGAAAACGATTCCGAGGTGACGTGGATGCTCCCTAAGGTACCGAATGGCACGCGCCCCAGGTCATCATGCCTGGTGTTGAAGGCTCGCAAGTCGTGCTCCCAGAAAGAGCCCTGGAAGCAGCTAAAGTAAGCGTGCTGCCGGTCAATCAGAACGAGCCTTCGAGACAGCTTGCGCTCTTGGAAAGTCCAGCCTCTGGTGTTCCATCGAGAGCGACCGATGGCCCAGTCGGCGATTGGAAAATATGCCTCGCTGAACGACCCCGGCCGAAACCCTCCGTCCCACAGTCCGTGAACGGCGCTCAAGGTGGTGTCGCGCGGCCGAGAGGATACCCCTGGCAGTCCCGGTGAAGAGCCCAAGGCGACGATTGTAAAGTCGGCCATTTTGTAAATGCGGTCCATGGCCGCGATCTGTGAAAACTTGGAGGCCGGATCGTCCTGGATGATACAGAGTTGATCGATCCACAGGTATCGCTTGCCAAAGTCTCTGCACATCTGGATCGCGTCTGCGAGGACCGGAGGCAACTTGCTGACATCCAAGCCATTCTCCTGCGAAAGCTGATTCACATTGTGGAGCTTGAGCTGAAGACTCGGGTGTGGTGTTTTCCCCGTGCCATCCGACCAGCAGTAAGTCAGGGCGACGTAGTCCACTTGCCCCGCACGTTCGACGATGCTGTTCAGACTGGTGTCGACCAGGCGAAATCCAGACGGCACTACAGCCTCAACCACAGCGGCTAGAGCATTGCACTGCTCCCCATGGCGCTCATAGCAATTATTCAGCCATCTAGCCAGGTTCGAGAGGGAATAGGCTGTGGGGTACCTACCCGAACGCTGTCCAAGCTACAGCCGGCGCCTTTGTATCGAAGCACTAGCCTAAGAACGACAGGTGTGTACGATGCGGCTCTATCCTCGTTGGATAGAATGGCGCCGGGCAGAAGGCATGGATAGACTCGAGTCAGGGATTCGTCCACTCCGGGCTCAACGTCCGTGACAGCGCAGGGCTTCCAGGTAGCAAATTTTGGATTTTGCGTGCTCAACGTGTCCCGCACGAGCTCCTGGAAAAAGTCGCCCTTCATACGGCACACCATGCACTGCCGACTAGACTGTATCTCGTCGAGGTTTTGGTAGGTAAGGTCTTTTATTGTGTGAGGGAAGTCGTCTCGCATCCCCCTGTCGGCCTTGTCGGTTTCACGGGGAGCTGTGAAGATGGAGGGATCGAGCTGTGCGTGTTGGCGAGCGCCGCACTGAGTCAGATGGGTGAAATTGTCCCATGACTGGCAGTCACCGCACAGTCGAGGGTTTGGTGGGAGAGACCCGTCGCAGATGGTACAGGGGTCGTCAGGACGGGGCGGAGATGTGTCGCGCGGAAAAGCGCCTCCGCCCACACTGGGCGACACAGCAGACTTGGAGCTGCTCGACATGTTGCTTGAGGATGGCGAGCTGGTTCCGTGAGAAGGCAAGACGGAGATGGTCCGCCCGGGTGTATGCAGTGGTTTCGGGTTGGAATCGGCGTGAGGCTGAGACTGAGAGCTGAGAGCCTGATCCCCATGCAGGCGCCCGATGTTCCATTTGTCCAATACCTCGCTATTGCAATGCAAGACGTTCATTCGCCCGGCGGGCCATCAATCTTCCGAGCGCATCACATCTGCCCTTGCATCCTCGCCGTCGTGTCGGCTGTGCATTGCCAGGAATGACTGGAATCCATCGATACAAGATTGGTGCCATGTGAGAAACTGGGCAAAGCCTTGAGTTTGAGAGTAACTGAGGCGGTCCGGGCCAGTTTCGCCGAGCGCGACAGCATGCGCGTGATATCTGGCTGTTGGTGGGCGAAGCTTGTTGTTTTGTTGGTGGGAGCCTGTTGGCGGTTGGTGGGGCAATCAACACAAAATCAACAAAACTTCAGAGCCTAGAGGAGGGGTTGCCTGCCTAATTTACGCGTCTCCCAACGGCAAGACGCGACGCGACATCCACGCGCATGCAACCCACCATCTTGCGGTGCACTCATTTCAATGCCGGCACGCCCTGTAAAATCCGAGGAATGGGCCGGCGGGAATGGGCCACGTCCACCCGTGACCGACAGATTTGATGAGGCACGGCCGTGGGTCCCGAGAGAGGGCACAGGCAATGCGATCCTCAAGCGGGAAGCCCCAGACGGCAACACCAGCAGCAGACCTGGTTTCGTTGGCGCACCGAAACGGCTAAAGACCGAGATTCCGACCAATACAAGAACAATACCAACGACTGTGCCCGTCATCCTGCTCAGCGATGATGATACCGAGGACGACAACAAGGATGACAACGAAGACGACGGCGAGGACGACGGCCAGGGCAACAGCGAGGATGTCGACGAGGATGACAACGAATACGACAATGAACACCACAACGTGTACCACAATGAAAAAGACAACGAGAAGGCCAACGAAGCAAAGAACGCCGAGGATCCCGCATCAGCGCAAGCCGCTCTTCCGAGGCCGGCTACGGTGCATCAATCCGACGCACCCAAGCTTGCCGACCATTTGGAACGCCCCCTCTCCGATGCTGCCCTCGCGGTGGCCCGCGAGTACTGGGACTGTCAACGACAGCTCGATGCCTGTCCCTTCGACGACAAGAATGCCCAGACTTCCGCCCTGCCAGTGGACCTCCTCCTGCAGTTGGCCTGGAACAGGAGAGAATACACACAACTCGTGCTCGGCCAGAAGAAACTCGAGCCTGGAACCCGCACGTATGAACCTCCCTACGTCGAGCCGCTGCCACCACCTGTCCTTTTACCTCTTGGCCAGGCACCGTCTGAAGGCGTAGCTGCCGCAGCACCGGAATTGCCAGGTGCGCCGCCACAGCCAAAGCCACGCACGGAGCCCGTTCTCTGCCCCGAACAGATGGAGTTGGTTGACCTCGCAGCCAGCGGCCGCAACATCTTCTACACCGGATCCGCGGGGTGTGGCAAGTCCACCGTCCTGCATGCCATCAGGACGCGCCTGATGAACATGGGGAGGACAGTCCGAGTCGTGGCGCCCACGGGCAAGGTCGCCCTGGCCATCAACGGTACAACAACCTGGACCTTCGCCGGCTGGACGCCCGATCATCACAAGCGAACGCTTGAAAATTTGGAGCGGGCCGCGTATGGCAGAACTGCACGCCAGCGTTTCATGGAAACTGACACCCTCATTATCGACGAGATCAGCATGGTGGAGAATCTGCATTTCGAGAGGCTGAACGCAGTCATGAAAAGTGGTCGCGTCAACTCCCGTCCGTTCGGGGGTGTCCAAGTCATCGTCACCGGCGACTTCTGCCAGCTGCCACCGGTCAAGCCCTTCCAACACTGCATCACTTGTGGCAGCGAGCTCGTATCCACAGACGAAAAGGAGGACACAATACACCGCTGTCTGCGCGCGCGCTGCAAGCGGCAATACAACGACAGCGACAAGTGGGCGTTCCGCAGCGCCGCCTGGGACGAGTGCAACTTCGTCCACGTCCATCTCAAGTCGATCCACCGACAGAGTGACGTCCAGTTCATCTCGATGCTCCAGAAATGCCGCCTCGGCATCCCCTTTACCAAAGACGAAGTCGACTTGCTCATGACACACCGCTCAGTAACCGCCAACGCCATCAAGCTCTTCTCCACGCGGGACGAGGTCCGCCGCACCAACGAAGAAGCCTTCGCCCGCCTCAAAACCCCGCCCCACCCCTACCGCTCCTTCGACGACTTCCACTGGGACGCCGAGCGCCATCCAAACCTCGAATACAAAAGCCAACGCAACGCGGATGGCTCCCTCCGCGCCCTGGACGACCACCGCTTCGACCGACGCATCGAGCTCAAGATCGGCATGCTTGTCGTGCTCCTCGTCAACCTCGACCTCGCAGCAGGCTTCTGCAACGGCAGCCAAGGCATCATCGCGGGCTTCGAGCCCTACGACCCCGCCAAGCTCCCCAAACTCGTCGAGCGCGGCTCCGACGCCACCTCAGGCTACGCGACCATCAAAGAATCCCACGTCAAGAAATTCGCCGAGCAGCAGCTCCGCGACCCCCAGACCAACCGCGAGCGCAAGCTCTTCTGGCCCGTCGTGCGCTTCCTCAACGGCGCGACGCGCACCATCTTCCCGGAGTGCCAGGTGCACGAGCTGGGCGACCGCGGGCCCTACTCGCTGCTCTGCCGCACGCAGGTGCCGCTGGCCGCCGCGTGGGCGCTGAGCATCCACAAGGCGCAGGGCATGACGCTGGACCGCGTGGTCGTCGACCTGTCGCGCGCGTTTGAGGAGGGGCAGGTGTATGTTGCGCTGTCGAGGGCGACGTCGTTGCTTGGGTTGAGGGTGGAGGGGGATGCGCAGGGGTTGGCGGTGGGGAAGGGGGGGAATGCGCAGGTGAGGAGGTTTCTGAGGGAGAAATTTGGGATGTGAGGTGGTGGGTTGGGGTTCTGTGTTGGATTTTCGGCGTGGTGGTTGGGCAGGACCTTGGATTCAGCATGCGGTTGGACATGGATTTGGCTCACTGCAAGTTGTCGTTGGATTGTACTTTGGCTTCGGCGTTGGATTCAGGATACCCTTGGACGGGAACACAGGGATTCGGTTCATACGGAACCGGCGGGTTCACCGGGTAACTGGTGCAGGTCGTCGTTGGACTGCAGTCTATGTGGCGTTGGATTCAGCAGACCGTTGCACAACATCTGCGGGATTCGGTTCACACGCAACCGGCAGGTTGGTTGCGAGTCGTCACTTTTCCCAGTTGTGATTATCCTTGCGAGGTTGTGATGGCTCCCAACACCTGATTCCATCGGCAAAAGCGAAGGAATGGACAGATCGGAGCACCACGTTCCGGGCACCCCTTCGTCGGCTACGTGAGAAGCACGAAATGCTCGTGCGAGAGATGCGAATGACAGCCAGTCAAAGTCTCGGACAGCTTGGCTCCTTGGCGGCTCAGCGGCTCGGCCGCCGAGAGCACAGCATCTCAGTTGGCATCGCCGCGTCGGTTCCTCCCGAGGGTCAAGACGGCCGCTAAGGTCAACGTCGCTTGGCGATATCAGCCTGTTTTCGCGAAGGTGACCTCGCGGTTTTTGCGAAGGTGACCTCGCGACTAAATGCTACTCGGTATCCCGGTTCTTGGGGGAGGCGTTTTATAGGCTAAATGGGCGTTGCAGCTTGAACGACGCCGCGTCACGTTCCCCGGGTTTTGCTGCCGCTGCCGCATGCGGCTCTCGTACCCCGGATTTCTGGACGTTTCCAAGAAGAACAAAAACTTCCTGCATGATACAGGTCCCTTACCTGCCAGTGGCCTGTCCCCGCAAGGGAAGCGCTGGCCCCGTTGTCCAAACCTCTTTGATAAAGCGGCATAAATGCCCAGTGCTGCGCCTTGCGCTTCTTATTTCCCCTCTCGGAGCGGCCGTGAGTCCGTGACGCGTAAAGGTTCGTGCGCCGGAGCCCCCAATCCGAGCACGTGGTGAGCCCGGCGCCTAACGCTAACGCGAGGCCATGAAACAAATCCTCAGAGGTTGCAACGGCGCCCATGGGTCGCATCAAGCGCAGTTTAGCCGTCGGTTGAATCGGCAGTTCGCCCCCTGCTCTCGCTTGGCCGGCGAGCTCCCGCCGATCGGGCTCCTGCCGCAGTGTTTTGGCAAGGCTGGCAGCCCCTTTCTCATTTCTGGGCTAGGACCAGGCTAGGAGTGGAGTGGCGGCGGACCATACGGACCGAGGGTGTGGCGCTGACGACATTGATCCTGGTTGGGCATGAATGGCTCGAGTGTTTCTCGACGCGCTGTTCGGGTTCCATGGCCAATGGCTTGCAAGTCGGGGTAGCTTCCAGGAACGGGAACCCCGGAATAGCATTGACACACAAGAAAGCTTCTCCACAGCACACAGGGGCAGGAACCCAGCAAGGTTGCACGTGGGATGGGGTCGGCAGAGTCCGGCCGATCAACTCCGACACTGGTTTACCCCAGCTTTGGCTTGGAATCGAGCTGAGGATCGAGAGCTAGGCCAAGAATAGCAGTTGGAGAAATAACCGTTGACGCCAGACGCGGCCAGATGCGGCGACATGGTGGAGGTTGAAGTTGGAAGGCTGTATATAAGTGTCCAGGACCCTCCCTTCGACGCCCACTTCTACCCGACCACTCACCACTCACTTCCTCACCAACAAGACACCTCACCATCCACCTCACATCACTTCCAGCCGTTCAAAATGGTCGCCTTCTCGTCCCTCCTCTTTGCTGCCTCGGCGGCCGTCGTGGCCGTCGCCGCCCCGAGCGAGCAGCCCGGCATGTCTCTGAAGCGCCAGACCCTCACCAGCAGCCAGACGGGCACCAACAACGGCTTCTACTTCTCCTTCTGGACCGACGGTGCCGGCTCCATCCAGTACACCAACAAGGCCGCCGGCGAGTACGCCGTCACGTGGTCCGGCAACGCTGGCAACTGGGTCGGTGGCAAGGGCTGGAACCCGGGTGCTGCTCGGTAAGACGAGAACAACTTCACAGCCCTACGGCGTTTTTACTAACGCGCGACGCGCCCAGTGTTATCAACTACTCCGGTACCTACAGCCCCAATGGCAACTCGTACCTGTCGGTCTACGGCTGGACCAAGAGCCCCTTGATCGAGTACTACATCGTCGAGAACTTCGGCACCTACAACCCCTCCACGGGCGCCACCAAGCTCGGCAGCGTCACGTCCGACGGCTCGGTGTACGACATCTACCAGACGACGCGCACCAACCAGCCGTCGATTGAGGGCACCTCGACCTTCCAGCAGTACTGGTCCGTCCGCCAGACGCACCGCAGCAGCGGCTCGGTCAACACGGCCAACCACTTCAACGCCTGGGCGTCGCTCGGCCTGAAGCTCGGCAGCCACGACTACCAGATCGTCGCCACCGAGGGCTACCAGTCCAGCGGCTCGGCCGACATCACCGTCAGCGAGGGCAGCGCCTCCGGCGGCACCACCAACCCCACCACCACCAGCAAGGCCTCTACCCCCACCAGCACCACCTCTACCAAGGCCGCCACCTCCACCGCTGCCAGCACCGGCTCCGGCTCGGTAAGCTTTTGTTTCTTCCCGCCTCTATCTCTTCACCGATGGCGATGATGTGTGCTAACAAATTTCCTTTACAACAGTGCTCCGCCAAGTGGGGACAGTGCGCCGGCAATGGGGTGAGTGTTCTTCTCTTCCTTCGAGATTGATGTTACAAGGATAATGTTACTGACAACGTCATCACAGTGGACCGGCCCCAAGTGCTGCGTTTCCGGCTCGACCTGCACGTACCAGAACGACTGGTACTCTCAGTGCCTCTAAATAGCGGGCCTTGCTCGCGCTGGCTGAGCTCTCTTCGGAGAGTTACCTGACAATGTGCTGCAGTAGAGGTTGAATGGTGGTGAGGAATGAGGAAGCAGAGGGAGGCAGAGAGGACTGTCAGACTTGAGTGGCGGAGGCGGGCCGCAATTCGTGTATATACTTCTATTCGTACATATTGCCCATTTCATGATATTATGTTCCATCTACCCGTACTCTCCCATGTCGGTTGTGAAGGCATAGTCTTTCGGTTACAGGAGGTTAGTTGTCAAGTTGACGCGTGCACCTCTTGTAGTACCTTTACCCAAGCAGCACCCTCATGTCATGTCCCAACGTTTTGAGATACAGAGATCGCCTGCAACACCTGAGTTCCGATTGGGATCTCGGTAGCTGGCCCTGAAGGCACCAGCCAGAATGGTGTTGCAAGTCAATTCTCGCCCAAAAGCTCCGCAAGTTACCAGGGGTGCGCCGAGGGAAAACATCAGACGTCTCTGTGAGGATAAGATCAAAGGCAAGCGCTTGTGAGAGGGAGCCCCCCCTCCAGGCTCCATAAAACCTACCATAGAACAAGAGTCCCAACCTTTACCCCTCCGCAGCTTCCCAGAGTTCAAACTGAGAAGCAACTTCGCTCCATAATGGGGGCACCGAGGCAAGGACCACTAGTAAACGCCAACGGCGACCACGAAGGCCGAGGCATCAACGGTTGACGGCGTCACCCACACTTAAGATAGGCATCTTTCTATCAGCCTTATGGCACGAAAATAGCCAGAATGGGCGGGCTCGATAACATTGTTTACGGCCCTTTCCATGTCGCCGAAGCCATTGGCCCGGCCACCAGACCTCCTCCTGCCCTCTGCTTTTTAACTGCTCTTCCTGAAAAGCCCATCACGGCTATCTGCGAGACAGTCGTCGGCCACAACCACATCAGAGACACCGCCAGCCTGGCGCATCTGGCAATAACCTGCCGCTCCCTCAACCACGCCGCCACCCCTGTCCTCTACCGTCACATCCGCGACTATTCCCAACCCGGCAGCAGCCTTGGAGGAAGCTTTCGCATCAACAAACGCCTCCTCCCCGTTCTCTATAACAACCGATCCCTCGCCTCCCGAGTCAAGTCCCTTGACCTCGCCCCCCCAGCTTTGTATCGCCCCCAGGGTCCCCACGACGCGCTGGCCACAAAACTCTGGATCTCAACCATCGGCAGAATCCTCGGCATCGACCTCTCCAACGAGACCAAGCTTCACAGCCCCATCCCCGCCCTGGCCCTCATCTGCGCCTGCCTGGACCTCACCACCCTCGCCCTCACAACAACCCACAACACCAACTTCACCACCTCCTGCGTCCTCCACCCGCCCGCCGGCCGGCGCTCTGTCCCCACCCCAAAGCTCACCCTCCCCAAACTCACCACCATCACAATCAACCACCAACACACACACATCTACCGCGTCGTGCCCCCAAGCCTGCACACCCTCGACGGCCTGCTCCACCTCGCGCCAAACCTCTCCTCCCTGACCATCTCCTCCCTCCGCGCGGGCAGCGCGCTCACCGCGCCCCTGCAGCACCTGCGCGTGCTGCGCCTGTGGAACAGCCACCTCTCGGGCACCGCGCTGCGCCGGCTGGTGCGGGACTGTGCCGGGGTGCTGCGGCATGTCGAGTTTACTCATGGGGATGTGGGGCTGGCGCCGCGGAGGGGGAGGACGCTTGGTTTGGAGGAGGTGGTGAGGTGTTTTGAGGGGTTGCGGGGGGTGGAGAGGTTGAGGGTGGAGTGTGCTGCTATGGTGGGCGAGGACTGGGAGGGGGTGGGTG
>OUNM011140885.1_pt1 | contig 32995 bp, 45 predicted proteins | sample 1769961 | NCBI WGS metagenome assembly OUNM01 (sample SAMEA3914820, study PRJEB12502) | metagenome | biome: forest; material: soil | place: USA | collected 2012-03-12 | depth 0.3 m | reverse complement strand
GGGGAGGGGTGGAGGAGAGTTTGGACTGGGCGGTCTGGTGGAGGGTGGTTGTTATCGAGGTGTGCCAGTCGACTGCTGTGCCGAAGATGTCGAAGGTTAGGGCTTTGATGGTGTGGGAGAGGGGGTGGGACATTGTGGCTGTTGGGGGGTGGTTTGGTGAGAGAAAAGTGTTTTAGGAAGAGCTGGAGCCAAGGCTATGGAGAGGATGTAAGTCCTTGGGAATATGAGAACCGGGATGGGGTTTGAGAAAAGATACCAGTGAGTTTAAGTATGGAAAAGTATGGAGATGCTAGATGTCGTGTGAAGGGCGAAGGATTGCGTTTGAGGGGAGAAAATGCGTCTATTGGAGGATGTAGACCTGATTGGTGAGTCACTGCTGCTTCCTCCGGCTCTCTGGTGATAACCGGTCCAGCATGTGCCACCGAGCCCTCCGGTAAGCCGAGCGGGGACCGCCGGAGGTGCGGGCGGAGAAGCGGGGTCCGGCCGAAGCCGGAAGCGTGGAGCCACTCGGAGCGCTGACGTCATGGCATCGGATCTTGGCACAGCATGATCTTAACGTCAACTGGGCCTAGCATGTTGCCATGTTACTCGTATTCAGGTGATAATTGCTACTGGCGTTAGTAAGAGAGAGAGGCATGGGTGGTCTGACTGCACATGTACATTGCTGTCCCAGGAGATAGATCTTCACGAAAATCCCACGACCCTCTCTCCCCTTTGCCGTTGACCAACCGCCGTACACCACACCCGCGAGTAGAGTGACCGCCCTTCTAGACAAGATAAGCACCGTCTCACCATGAACGGACACATCAACAACCACGCCCCACACGCCTCCGGGCCGCTGGCCTGTCTCCATCCCACAACCCGCTACCACCCCGTCGCTCTCACCCCCAAACAAGAACACCAACAACTTCAACAACCCGAATCCATCACCCACCCCCCCGAATCTCCCACCCCCTCGGAACCAACCCTCCCCTCAAAAGAACCCAAAGACACCCGAAAGGTCTACCATGTCTGGCGAAGCCGCGACAACAGAAAAGGCCGGCACCGCGCCGTGATCACGGGACGCCGCGGCCCCGAGTCGCAGCGTCTCGGTCTCGTCGGTGAGGAAGCGAGCCAGGTGAAGAGCACAGCGCTGGGCCTGACCCGGCTCGTCACGCGGTTTCCCGTGTGGGATGTCAGCTATCTTGTTGCTGTGACTTTTGTGATTGGTTTGTTGGCCTTTTTTTGTTTGGTTGTTTCTTTTCTAGCCCTTTCTCAATTTTCCCCTTGCTCTTTTTTAGTTTTCTTGTTTCTCTACACTCAAATTTTCCCTACTTCTTCTCCATTATTTCTCTCTCTCTTCACTCTTCTCTTTTCTACTTCTTTACTTCCTTCTTTTCTTCTTTTCAGCCTTTCTTCTTTCTACTCCCTTCACTTATGCTTAATCTTCCTCTCTTCTACTTATCTCAAATTCTCTCCAATTTTTATCATATCCCCTCTTTCCTATTCCCCTGTTTCTCTTTCCTTCAACCTTCTATCCCTTCTCTACCCCCCTTTTTACTCACTCTCCTGACCCACCATTTTCCTCTCACTTCCCTTGCCATCATATCAACCACTAACTCCACCTCTCCACCCCACAGGATCCATCGTCTGGTGCATCAACGGTTTCTTTGTCTGGCCACCCCACGACGATGGCTCACCCCCGGCGGCAGCGGCCGGAATCCTGGCGTTTGTGGGCGCGACCGTGTTCGAGATCGGCTCGGTGTTGATGGTTGTTGAGGCGGTTAATGCGGAGCGTGAGTGTTCTCTGTCTTCATCTCATCCTACTCCTATTTGTGTGTATGATGTCTTATACCTCATTCTCGCGCGTGTGGTTGGTGCTGGGCTGGTTGACCTGGTTGGTTGATGGTGGTTGGCGGGAAGGAGGAGTGTGAGCTGACTATGGCCACAGAATCGGACTGCTTTGGCTGGGCCCTGGAGGAGTCGCTGGAAGACCATGGGCTGCGGCTACGGCCGAGGCACGAGGGGTGTCATCATCACCGCAGAAGCCGTTGCGCGTTGTTGAAGGATAGTGTTGTTGCGGCGATGGCGGCGGCGGCGTTTGATGACGTTGCTAAGCCTGGGGGGGTGAAGGAGAGGGAGGTTGGTGATGGTGGTGATGGGGAGACGAGAACGGAAAAGGAGCGGCGGTGGTAAGTTTTCGTTTATTGTGCCCCTTTCTCCCTGCGGAACATGAAGAATGTCCTCCGTCGTGAAGACTGGGGCGGTGGTTGACAGTTTCAAGGTCATGGTGGCCAACGTGGCACGAGTTCCGAACACACTACATCCACGAGATCGGCTTCCTGGGGTCAGTCGTCCAGCTGTTCGGCGCCAGCGTCTTCTGGATATCCGGGCTCACCGCCCTGCCGTCTATTTACAACGCCCTCTCGGTCCCCGCCATGAACGGGGTGTACTGGGTTCCGCAGGTTGTTGGTGGGACGGGTTTCATCGTGTCGTCAATCATGTTCATGATCGAGGTACAGGATAAATGGTGTGTAACTTGAAAATTCCTTGCTTCGCCTCCTGACCGGGCCAACGACGTTGCCGTCGAGGAGACTCTTCTACAGTAACAGACTGACACAGATGCAAATAGGTACAAGCCGGCTCCCAAGATGCTGGGATGGCACATTGGCCTCTGGAACCTGATAGGAGGCCTTGGGTTCACCATCTGCCCAGCGCTGGGGTTTGGCTCATTGGACTCGGCTGCACTCGAGTACGCCTCGGGACTATCGACCTTTATCGGTTCATGGGCTTTTCTGGTGCGATTCTGAACCCAACCTTACTATTACAACTCCCCTTCCTTCCCCGAGAGACTCGCACTTAGGCTGACTGTTGCTCGTGCCCTGTTTTTAGATTGGCTCAGTTGTGCAATGGTATGAGTCTCTGGATAAATACCCGATTTCGGAGGAGGACTCTCCACCATGGCTGCCATCTGGAGAGAAGCTGGTCTAGACGGGAAACGCTCCTGAATGCCTACATCTGAGGGGCTTGATGCATGTACGCAGACTCAGCCATTGCGAATGTGCTGCTCAAGTGTGTCTGGAGCAAACATTGTGTTCAATGTCGTGTGTTCAGGATTCTCTTCCTGAGTTGTCTGTGTCTGGTCGAACCAGTTGCAGTTGGGATCAGACAAACTTGAGGGGTTGACAGGGGGGGTAATGCAGCTAAAGGCCGAGCCGTGCTAAAGGCTTCACAGCCGAGCGACGAGTCAGTACATGTGACGGGTGTCGGTAGCCCAACCGGTAACCTCGATAGTGCTGGTCTTGAATTCCAGACTGGTATCACCTCGCTGTCCTCCTCGAGTTGAGGGGTGTGCAGACCTGCAAGGGCGGAGGGGGATGGTTCCCTCCCCTGTCCTCCTGTTGTCCTCTTGTCTTCCTCCCATCCGATTGCTCATTCCTCAATTGTCTTGGACAACCGAAGAGGAGGAAAAGAGAACCGGACGGGAAGAAATCGGGTGAACAGAGTCTGAAAATAATGAGTGTCCCGCAATTGAAGTACCGAAACCACATTTCGTCACCCGCGCGCACATCTGATAGTGGGTTTCAGACCCCGGACCGGGACGCACAGCCAGAAGTCGACTCCAGGGGGCCTTCGATGCAGCGTCGCATTGTGCGCTTGCTTATTCACGTTAACGTCAACATTAGCACCATGTAGCCATCTGCAGCCGGGTTCGCCTCGGGCCCTTGAGAGGGGGCATTTCTTTTCCGATGACCCCGTGCGTCTTGCAGAGCGCGGGGGGCAAGGGTACCCACGTCGCAATGCAGGTTGTGCCCAAGGCAGTTGTCGGAGTCGTGGGATGCAAAGGCCAGTCAGTGGCAGCTGAGCGCTCTTGAAGGATGCTGCTGAGAAACAAGTGATGGTGTTGGTCGTGAAATCGGCGTGTATCGCGGCTCGATTGGAGCGCCTTCACGCTTCACCGAGCCTGTGATTCGGCTTCCGATCCTGCGGCCGGGAACGGCGGCCCGCCAATCTTCGCTGTCAGCCTGTCAGCCAGCCGACTCTGGTGCTGAGAGTTCCAACGCCGCAGGTCGGCCAATGGGCTCGACGGGGTGGGCAGCGCGTGTTCTCGTTGTGGAAGCGCCCCCGCCGCCATCGACGCCGCAAACTCCCCAAACTTCGGTTCCCCGGACGGGGTTTGGATCCTCACTTGGCCCGGCCGCGGCTTGGCGTGTTGGGGGGCGCTGCACTGCGAGCTGCGAAGTCCGGAAAAGGGCTTGTTTCTTTTTCCGGCCGTGCCGGCCTGCGAATCCCATCACATCACGACCAACAAAACCGCGCTGATACCGGACGCCGCAAGGGCCGGGGTTCGCGTCCGTCCTGGTCTCAGCAAAACACGATCGTCGATGCCGCATGCTTGGGATCATGGATGGCAGCCTGGGGTTCTGCCTGGGGTTGGTGCAGACCGGTAGTGACCACAGGAAGGTGCAGGATGCATGCGGCAGTGGATATCAACAACCCACGGATAACCCTGGTCACTTTGGAACAAGAACTGGGAATTGATTCCTGGGTGTGGGCCCTTGATTGTTGATTGCCGGCACGGAACAACATCACTGAGAACAACGTCAACCAGACCTCGATTGGGGCAGATCTGAGCTGAAGGAGAAGACGGCAACGGAGTTCCTCGTCGGAAGCGTCGAAGGTCGCACGACAGGCGTCTCTGCCACCGCCCGTTTCTCCCGCCCGAAACCCCCGCGATTTCGTTGCCGTTTCCTGCGTGGCAGCGGCACATGCCCGTGGAAGACCAGGGCCCGAGATGGATGCTTGATTCCGACAGCTCGAGGCCAGACAGCCTCGGCCTTTGGGCCTCTGTGAATCAAGTTGGCCAGCCCGTGATGTGTGCACGACCGGTATCACCTCCAGCTCAACCGACTTGTGCTGATCGCGGTGGCCGCAGCCGATGTGCCAAGTTGATTGTCGGCGCGATGCCAAGCTGTGTCATTCGGTTGGCTGCCGTGGCCTGTGGTTCCGAACAACGTTGAGGCGCGGGTGGGGGGTTTCATTTCAGGAGCCCGCCACGCCGTTGCAGCCCAGGCAATCACGGCTCGAAGATTTCGTTTCCAACGCTTTCCCGCTCCCGGTGTGCACGCCTCACCTCATCAGCCCAGGAGAAGGATCGAAGTCGGCCTCTCGGTGGAGGGCCGGGTTGCGGCCGGCCCAGGGTCCCATTCCCCCCCACTTGGGCGACCTGTCGAAATCCCATCACATCAGGAAATTGGCCCCACGCCGGCCTCGCATCCCATTCGCCGTGTGGTGGTCGTCACAGAGGCCTGTGGCCGAACAAGGCAAGGTCGAGAGCTGCACCCCCGGCCTCGTCCCCCTTTTCGGGTCCCGTCGACTCGGGGCGCGCGGTGGACTCGAGGACGGGCGATGGCACCGATTGGATTCCGGGAACGGCCCTCTGGGTGCTTGCAGATTCGAGTTTGCGTTGCACCTGCGCGGGCCTGGACTGTGGCGACACTGGCGAGGGTGATAGACTAGATGATCCTGCCCGGTACCGAGGTCGAGAAAGATCTGGATGCAACCTTCATTCTGTGTTTTAGACAGAAACAGACAACGGTGCGGAATAAGCAATGTCGAATGCCAATAAGTCCCTCGGAGTATTTCCGGCAAGAGCTCAACCAACCGAGTCCTCGGGGATTACCACTTGTCGAGGACCAGGGAATGCCCTTCCACCCTCGCCGTTCGCAACGTCAACGGCGGGGACAGAGGCACTGTGTCCTGCAGATCTCTTGCTGTGTTCGCCCTCGCCGTCGAGTCTTGGAGCGCGTGTGTGACGGACGGTAATTAGGTAATTAAAGGCCAGCAAACAATCCCTCGAACGGAGCACCAAGACGAGCTCCGACGAGCTCCCGCATCTGCTACTCTCTGACCGCGACCCAGTCCGTCGGAGCGGTTTTGTGGCTGTGCGAATCCCCGAGGCCTGGATGTCGCCCGAAGAGGCTCGCGGCTCGACGACTGCCCAGTGCCCGTTGATCTGATCTCGAAGGTGAAACATGCCGAAAATAACATGAGCTGCCGCCGCCGCTGTCCACGCTCAAGAAACCCGCACGCCCTCTCCTTGCACCCAGACTGTGTAACCAATCTTGAGCCGCTCTGGGGTTCCACCCACACACCTGCGAGGGTGGAGGTGCGGGAGCCGGGAGGTTGCGGCAGCCATTGGCCTGTCTGGCCTGTGTTGCTTGTCCCTGTCCTGGTCCCTGATTGTGCAAGCTCTGGTGTGTCTGGCTCGTCTGGCTCTCTGTTCCGCCCGTGTCATTTTTGCTTGCCGATTTCTGCTCCACAGGCAGGCGGGCTGCTTGCAGACTGCAGCACAGCACTGCAGCACTGCAGCAGCAGGGGCCTCCTCCGGGAGCACCCATCCCCCATCCCATCCCACTTCCAGGTTCCCCACTCCTGCTGTTAAAAAGTGGGTCACCCGTTCAGAACGCGCAGCTTGAACCCTGCCCGGCCCGTCCCAACTGGGCCATCCCAGGGTCGCAGGCCCCAGGGGTGCCCGGCTGCCTGCCCAGACCAGCTCAAGCCTTCTTTGGCCTTGTATCGTGCGACGGCGAGCGCAGCGCGGCGTAATAGTACAATCTAACTTTCTTGCTCGGCACTCCGTCGAGGCATTGTTTCCCCTTCTCTTCTCGATCCCGAGTCTCGAGCGCGTTGTTGCTCGGAGCGCCTTCGCCTCGGGCCCGCGACGACCTCACCAGTTTCAGTTTTGCCGTTATACGTTGTTTCTTCTCTTCACTTTCTGTCGAGCGAGCATCAAGGAAGCGTGCTTTCGCACTCTGCTGCTGCGACTGCTGCCCCTGCGGCCACCCGCTTCGTGAAGTCGACGAGTCCATTCCCACCCATTGCGACACGATACACGGGTTTCTTCTTTTTTCCGTTGACTATCTCCTTCGCGCCGGCTCGTTTTATCAGTCTTCCGCTTTAGCATCAGGACTGCCGGTATTATTCGTCCTCGACGGCGAACCAGCACTTCAACGCCTCGGCCACTGCATCTGGCTGTGCCTCAAGGCCACGGTATGTGTGCAACTCTGGATTCACCATCACTCCTCATGGCGCAACCCTCAGGGTCACTTTCCACCATGAATGATTCACTGACAAGATGATATCGCAGCATTTTCGACGCATTGCTCCCACTCTGACTTGAATCAGCCAGCCTGCCGGGACCCGCCGTTCATCCCATCTTTCGGCCCCACCCCCGCGTGGCATCCCAGGAGGCCCACGAGAAACACAGAACTGAGATCCCCAATCTGCACGCAGCCGGTTTGCCAATTCGCTTTTGTTCTGGTGGCTGCATCGCCAGTTTTGAAGCTACTCGCCTCGTGAGTCGATCTCAACCTCGTCGAACCCGGTTTTGCCTCTCCCCACATGATCGCCACTGGCCAGTGCCGGCCTTGGCTTATTAGGGGTTCCGTTTCTTAAGACACATGCTATAGCACCAACCCTTGGCCGAACAATGCGAGTATCAGGTTGCTGATTCCTCAACTGTGAACAGGATTTCATGAAATACATACGCAAGCCGATGGACATCTTCTCCCACTTCGAGTGAGACACCGACGCCGCTCCGCTTCGGGAGAGAGAGATCCGGCCGGCTCTGCGTTTGCCGCCTTACTTGGCTCTCTTGGGGTCTTGGTTGTGTTTGCGCCTGGTAGTACGAGGGGCTGATTCATGCATCGAAGCTCGGCTGAAGCTTCCGAGCTTGGGCTGGCCGTGGCTTCACTTTGAAACAACCTTCCGATAAAGCTTGATCCAAGCCGACAGGGATCATCAGTCGAGCCCGCCAACCTGGTTCCCTCGACTCGACAAGCACAGGCATCCGGCCGCCATTAATACAGGCCAACCAGCAATTCGAGACTCGAAACGGTGGAGATGACCTAGGCTTTGGACAGTGGGAACCTCGAACGCAGTTGATCATGGCCGTGTGGGAAACCGAGGACGAGTCGACCGGGCCGGCGTCACTGCCGACCCCAGCAGACACGCCATACCTTCCGCTGTCGCGCAACGTTTCGCGCGGTTCGAGGAAGTCGGCAAGGTCCATCACGCCACCCGGAAAGAAGAACAAAAGCCGTTCCCCGCCACCCCTCCCAACGGACAAGGGATCCAAGAGGTCTTCCAGAGACGTCACCAACGATGAGAACATCAGTATCCTGGACCCACGCCGCTTCACCCCGACGCTTCACGCGAGCCTGGTCTCTGAGATCCTCACACTCAGGCGAGACCAGGAAGACAAGCTCAAGATCATCGAGAGTCTCGAGACGTCCCTGCACACAGCCCGTGAGGAGTCGGATTCCTTGAAGGCGTCGGCATTGTTGACCGGAAAGGAAAGCCGCTCCTTGAAGCGCCAACTGGCACTGTTGGAAGGCGGCACGTCCTCTGCGCTGGGTGAACTGGCAAAAGAGCGCGACGAGGCTATCGATTCCGCCGCTGATGTTCGAAAACGGCTCGAGGCGACACAAAAGAAACTGCGGAGTCAGGAAGAGGACTCGGAGCGTGTGCATGAGCAATGGGAAAAAGAAAGACTGGAATGGGAGGAGGAGAAACGAAAGCACGAGCGCCGAGTTCACGTCGCCGAAACGCGGCTGAAGGTGGTTCTGGAAGAAGTGGCTGCTTTCCAGGCTGCCCAGGCCAACCACCCCTTACACGGGGCAGCCCACGGCGCCGAGAGCGATGGGGAGGATAGCGTCAGGGACAACGATGCCGCCAGTGTTCGGAGCATGAGCATGACCAACAGCGTCCGGTTTTCGGTCGCCAATAGCATTCTCAAGGCGAACGGGAACTCGCTTGCTGACGAACTCGGGTTTGACGCCAGCTACGACGAGGAGAGCGACTATGGCGGTCGGGAGAGCGTCTTGTCGAATCGCCACATGCGGAACTACAGCCGGGACAGCGTCGTCCCCTTCAGAGGTCACCAGAGGCACCGAAGTAACGACAGCCTCGTGAGGCCGGGCAGCGTGCTCCGCGGAAAACTGGCCTTCAACCCTGCGGCCCTCGAGAGGCTCGAGGACGGCATCATCAAGGAGGACGACGAGTCGGCGCCGCCCGCACCCACAGTCAGCTACGTTGACACTGGAATACAGTTCTCGCCGCCGCCGTCTCCCAAGGTCGTTCCCGTCAAGCCTTCGACCCCAGAGCCTTCACCATTCTTGCAGAGATTCGAGCGCATCTTCGATGTTGACAGCCCTCCTCGGGCCGACCATGAAATCGAGGCGAACCAGCGGAGGAAACGGGTGCGATCACCAACCCCGATTTCCATCAAGGCCCCAGGTCCGCACGGCTTGATGGTCAATGGCTCGTCCCAAACGGCCGAGGAGCCGTTGAGCCCACCAAGGACCCCCAAGACGCCTTTGCGAGAGACAATCCCGTCCCCAGAACCCGAAACTCCTGCGCCTGTGCCTGTACCTGCGCCTGCCATGGTTTCGGCGTCTACGCAGACGGAAGATGTTCCGCCTCCGCTCCACCCCGGGTTCCTTCTGCCCATGCCGATTCCCAGTATCAGCATTATCCCCCCGACGAGCCGCCCAAGCACACCTCGCGAGCCACGTCTCCCGCAACTGGTCAAGGACTTCGGATGCCAAGTCTCTCTGTTGACGAACGCAACGATGACATCGTCGGGGATGCAGACAGAGGAGATTCGTGTCGACAAGAGATTAGACAGGCTGCCTGCGCACCTCCACCCCTCTGCGATCACGTCCCGGCCGTCCTCGCCGGCCGTCCCTGCTGCGGATCTTCCTACCGAAGAAACCCGCCAGTTCACCCCTGTTCCCGGGAACCTGCCTCCTCGGAATCCGCGACGATTGGCTACCAACCGGAGCCTGTCGGAGGTGCCCTCCTCACCCCCGATTGCATCGTCTTACATTCTTGAGGAAGAGACGCATGATCTCTACCCCGGAAATAATGACGATGGGCCTCTCTCGAGTCAAAGAGCTCCCATGCGACGGCCGCCACGAATCAGCAGCTTGTTTGCGGGCTTTGATGGAAACAGCTCGGATGAGATTGACGAGTTCATGGATGCTGACCTGAGTGATATTGAGTACCGCACGGCGCTTTCCGCTGCGCCCAAGCCGCGGACTGGGCCAGTGAGCCGTGCATCAAAACGCAGCTCGGTCGGAACCGTGACTTCGTCAGAAAACGCCTTCTCACCCAAGGCCATTGCTCGATTTGTCTCTCGCACGTCTGAAGATGCCGAGTCCTTCGATGCCGCATCCTATCAGCTTCGTGATGCTCGCGAAGCCGCTTTGGCCAGGAGGGGCTCAAGGCGCGGCGGGCGATCTTCGTTCAGCACGAAGTCTAACGTCATGCGCCGGGCCGCCATGATCCAGAGCGGCATCGCTTCGCACCAGAGGACTCGAAGCCCGAGCTTGACGGATCCCAGGGACCCTCCGTTCCCCATTCCCACGCGCGCAAGCTCAAGGAAACCGCCGTTCAGCGCAAGCGCTCCCAGCGACGGACGGACAAGCCCCACCAAAAGCGGCGAGGGTTGGCCCCGACGAGGCTCGGGACGGAGCCACTACCGGGCGAACAGCATCCGCAAGGTGCGCTCTGCCGCAGCCATGCCTCGGAACCAGAGATCTCGGCGGCGCGGCAGCCGCTCGCCGCCGCCATTCTCGCCTTCCACCCAGGCTCCGGAGAGCCCCCGGCTCCCTCCTCTGCCGAGCAACGACATCACGAGGCCGCGCACCAGAGATGGGTACGTGGCGCCGAGGCAAAAGAGCCACCGGTCGCAGCCGTCCTCGACGACGGCCAACACAGCCGACACGGGGACTGGGTCTCAGGCTGGCTTGCACCAAGCACCCACCGTGGTCGATGCCATTGCGCAGACCATGGTGGGCGAGTGGATGTTCAAGTATGTGCGGAGACGGAAGTCGTTTGGCGTTGCCGATGCCAAGGGCGGCGACGACAACAGCAATGATCGCCATAAGCGATGGGTCTGGCTTGCCCCGTATGAGCGTGCCATTCTCTGGAGCAGCAAGCAGCCGGCTTCGGGGAGCGCTCTGATGGGCAAGTCTGGTCGCAAGCGTAAGTGATATTGTTTGTCTCCCGAAGGAAGAAGACTTTGTGCTAACCTGCTTCTAGTGACGATCCAATCGGTCCTTGACGTGAAGGATGACAATCCGCCTCCCAAGGGAACCGCTCATATTTTCAACAGGTCTATCCTGATCTTGACGCCACAGCGGGCGCTGAAGTTCACGGCTGCAAACGCTGAGCGACATTACATCTGGCTGACATCTCTCTCCTTCCTGGCTCATTCCAACCAGGCGGTGCCGGAAACCTTGGTGGTACCGCAGCCGAAACCGCTGGTCGAGCAATACGAATTGCCAAAGCCGAAGCGGCGGCCGATCCGCGACTCAATCCGGCTGACCAAGGCCAAGACGGCGGTGATCAAGTCGGATCCAATCATGCCGGAATCGTCGCAGATGGACAGTGCCCCGCCGAGCATGCCTACCTACCGGCCGCCTCCGGTGCCCGAGGTCTACACCCTCCCCGCGCATGCACGCGACATGTCGCGGGACGCCGCCGAGCCGCCCGCCATCCCCCGGTTCAGCGACCGGAACAACCACATGCCGGTCCACGGCCGCAAGCGCAGCAACACGGGCGGCCACACCGGCCCCCCACTATCCTTCCGGGGCTTCTCCGGGCCCGCAGGCAGTGGCGGGTACCACACCTCCACAAACAGCACGGCGGGCAACAGCGTCATGACGGCCGGGTCGTCGGACCTCTACAGCAACGCCGGCGTCAGCGCCGTCACGGGGTCGAGCGGCATGATGACGTGGGCGACGCCGTCGGTGCGCACGCGCACGTCGGAGGCGTCGAGCCGGCCCGCCGGGCCGGTCATGAACAACTTCTTCGACGCCATCGGCACGGTGCGCATGGAGGCCTTCATCAGCCCGCTGTCGCTCAGCCAGTTCGACGAGACGCCGTACGAGCAGGACGATTACCGGCAGGTCCCGCGCCGGCGCAGCAAGGAGCTCCGCCGCCGGGCGAGCCGCAGCCGTCAGCGCGATAGCTACCAGAGCCGGGCTACCCGGACGACTACCACGGAAGACGTCGACGAGTGGTACCTGAGGGATGATCCTTTCCGAGGCTTCTAAACGCTCGCTCCTTTCTTCCTTTTTCTCTCGGGGGGTTTCACTCCCCCGTCTATATCTATTGTGGCACACGCCACGGTCCAGTCATGACTGACGCTTTCACCGGCTCTATTTCTTTCCTAATTCAAAAGTCTGCTGAGTTACGACCAGCCATATGTCGTTGACATCTATCTCTCTGTGGGGTGAAAAGCACACAACACCAATTTTTCTTTTTTGTCTGCCTTTCGTTTCTGCTTGGTTATATATGGATTGGATCAATCCTGGGCTGCTGTCTGTGGGAGCGCGCGGACACACATTGTTTGTTTTTTTGGGGGCATGGTACGTTTTGATGATACCAACCCGTTTTTTTTGTTGATTGAGTGATACCATTGTGTTATATTGGAGCACCGAGCTCCATTGGTTTAGGACTGTATATTTATTTTACATTCTGCCTTTGCTTCTCGCTTCGACGTGTTGTGGCGGTGTTGACAGGCTTAGGCTTGGCTAGGTCAATGACATGGACGTGTGTCTTTGCTCGCTCTGCTTTGGGCTGTGTCGTGCTGTCTGACTTGAACTCGTGGGAGGTCACACCAGGAGCTCATGGCCGTACCCCTAACCCTCAAGCAGTTGTAGATCTACTCTGCACATATTGCTCTTGACTGCAATATCTGTGGTGGAGTTCATCACACGCCAGCTCCGGGGGTGACAAAATGAATCATCATCTTCCCCAGATGTTGGCCTGGTTGGGCTTGAGGTCGTGGAGAAGCCAGTCTTCACCGAAATTGGTTAGTGGCCGCTCTCTTGACAGATGCAGCAGCCGTCGTCTAACCAATCAGAGCTTGACTCGCCGGCTTGGCTTCTCGGGCAACTCGTCCCGGCATTGAGATGCCTCGGCTCGGCTTCCAGGGGTTCACACCAGCCGGCATCCCAACCACCAAGCCGGATATCAAGGCATCTCAAAACAGTGGTATTTACGAAGCCAGATCAACCAAACAACCATTGTCAACCTCATTTTTTACCATCCAACACACACAACTCAACCCAACATGGATGTCCAATCTCTCTTCGGCGTCAAGGTATGGTCACCTCCCTCCAAAGTCCAAACCCTCCCTCATGTCCCATCCCACTAACCCCCCCAGGACAAAGTCGTCCTCGTAACCGGCGGCGCCAAAGGCGTCGGCCGCATGATCTCCGAAGCCTTCGTCGTCAACGGCGCGCGCGTCTACATCGCCTCGCGCGACGCCGCCGCCTGCGCAGCCGCCTGCACCGAGCTCAACGCGCTGCCCTCGGTCCGCCCGGGCTCCGCCATCCCGCTGCCCGCAGACCTCGCCTCCCTCGAGCAGTGCCAGGCGCTCGCCGCGGAGCTCGCCCGCCGCGAGTCCAAGCTCCACGTCCTCGTCAACAACTCGGGCGCCACCTGGGGCGAGCCCTACGACACCTACCCAGAGTCCGCCTGGACCAAGCTGCTCACGCTCAACCTCCACCGCGTCTTCACCCTCACCCAGCTGCTCACGCCGCTCCTGACCGCCGCCGGCGAGGCGTCGCGCACAGACCCGGACGGACCCGTCCTCGACCCGGGCCGCGTCATCAACATCGGCAGCATCGACGGGCTGCGGGTGCCCTTCCTCCCGACGTTTGCGTACAGCGCCAGCAAAGCGGGGCTGCACCACCTCTCGCGGCACCTGGCGGTGGAGCTCGGGCCGAAGGGGATTACCAGCAACACGCTGGCGTGCGGGCCGTTTCCGAGCAAGATGATGGCGGCGACGCTGAAGGAGTTTGGGGAGTCGATTAAGGGCGCGAATCCCATGGGACGGATTGGGTTGCCGAGTGATGTGGGCGGGGCGTGTATCTTCTTGTCTGGGAGGGCGGGGGCGTTTGTGAATGGGGCGACGATTGCTGTTGATGGGGGGGTTGCGTTGATGAGTAAGATTTAGGGGAAGCTGGGTGCGTGTGTGGGAGGGGATGAGTAAGGGTGAGATGGTGGCGGGAGAGGGAGGGCGGCGGTTTGTCGTTTCAGCATGTTCACCGCGATGGCTTGATGGCGCTGGGTCAGAGGTTCATGGACCATGATGTTACAGGTTCACTCATGTGTGGTCATGGCCCGCGTGGAGGGTCAACAGAATTGAAGACTTGTATACTGTATAAACACAGGAGAATATATCATGATGTCAACCGCTATCCCATAACCCACCCATCCCGAACCCCTTCCATCCCAAAAGACAAACGCCGTAATGCCCAAGGATACCCGTAATGTCCCCGCCGCCCATGTATACGCCCTTGGAAATGAAACAATGTGAGGGTTCAACCGTCCGTGGTCAACCCAACCTCGACTCGTCCAGTACCCGACCCAACAAAGACCCATGTCTAGATTAGGGGATCACCCTCCCTCCGTACTGCGCACTGTCATCGCCCCTCTTCCCATCGCCGTTGAAACGGGAAATCGTGGAGCCATTGGATCGGGCCGATAGCCACGATCACCCAGGACCAAGCCGAATGGGAACGAGCCCTGAAGAGCAGACGAAGGGCCAGCGAGGAGGGAGGCGAATATGGGGATCCGTCTAATTAAACCCGACGCTCTCAAAGTCCCGCATGAGCACCGCCATCTGGGCTCGTTTTGCCGCCTCGGCCACCAGCGTGAAGTCTTTGAGGAAGGCGTCTGTCGAGGGCGCCTTGGTGGGTGCCGGCGCCGGGGGCACAATCTTGCTGATGGGCGACTGCTGCGTCGACGACAGGGCCGAGCTCTGCATGCTTGACGAGGTGGATCGGGGGTCCATTGTGGTTGGTTGGTGGGGGTTGGTAGCGACCGTTGAGTGGAACAAGTGGCTGGTGGATTGGATTGTTGGCTTCGAGAACAGCGTGATGGGCTGGGTTCGAGCAGAGTTGTGGTAACGACGGGAAGGCGAGAGAGGGAAAAGGACGGGGAGAGCAGAGGGCTTATGATGACGACAGCCGAAGGACGGAAGACGGCAGAGAGTCAAGGAGCGCTGCCGATGTCTCGGGAAACGCAACGATTCGTTGGCTCGAATCTCTCTCTGGACGGAACGGCAAACAAGAAGTCTGGCTGTTGTATCACCGACGCTGCAATATCTCTCCCAAGGGAAAGAGACGGATGGATAGCAACCCTCCAAACCACCGGGCGAGGCGGTGTGTTTTGAGTCTTGGTCGGCAGCAGAGTGCAGCACCCGATCCTGCGCAGGCGTCGAGATAAACGTCTGACTCGCTGGCTTGAGCCGAGGACTGGGCCGATCTCAGGCTCGGACGCAGACGGGCAAGACGCAGGCCGGCTGAATGGGGTTGGGACCCAATATACAGCAATTTGGTCCGTGGGCGGGACAGTGCAGACGCGAGACGCAAACTTTGGCCGTGCAGACGGCACCCCTCTTCCTCTTGGTGGCTTGCCGGCGAGTCGTGCTTGATGCGCGCTGCAGAGAGCCCAAACTGGAGCGCGGTGCGGTTGCAGTTAACGATCGATAAGATAACTGGCTTAAGGGTAGCGATGGGTATTGGGTGGTGGTGCTGAGGTACGGGCGGGTCACGCAAGGCAGGAGAGCGGAAGCACTATCGGATAAGTGGTCTGCAAGGTGGACGGGTTTCCCTGGATGACGAGGTCGCGATGCAGGCCGGTGAAGGTGAGTTGCAGGTTGGTGAGAGGAAGCGAAGGGACGGAAGAGGGCGGGGGAAGAGGGGAGATCACAGCGGTCATATATCAAAGAAAAACCGGAGCAGCTTCCCTTGCCCGTTGATTGAGTTTTCTCTCGCGCCTGGGCTTTATCTCTGGACATGGAGACCTGGAGACATGGGGAGCGGGATGAAAACGGCGTCATAGGTGCCCACCATAACGAACCCCTCCATTGCGCCGAGAGCAGCACCCGTACATCGACCGGGGTGACAAAGAGATACTTCCGCCTCGCTGTCGGCACTAGGGCCGCGCAGCCGATGTGCCGAGGATTTGCCTCAACCGCACGCAACGGCCTCGCTCGCACAAGTACCTCCGAGTCACCGGCCCTCGTTCTCCACGCCAGCGTCCGGGGCATCAGCGCCATGTGTGGGGTGGAGATGCCCCCGTGGACCTTTGACCCCCACATCTGATAGATGCCGCACTTTGCCCAAGCGGATTTTTGCATCTGGGTCGTCGTGTTCAATGCTCCAGTCCTTGTGAAACGCATCCAGACCAGGCCATTCCTGTGCGAGAACGACCCATACTCGGCAGATGTTGTGTACCGCAGGACTTGGTAAGACACAAAGAGCGGCCGACGTCGTGTCAACATCGGGTCTGGATACCGGCAGAATAACACGGCGCACTCTGCTCCATACCACAGTATAGTAGCAGGGCTTTGCCAAACCTCGGGTGGGAGGCGATTGATTCGGCAAGTAATGGATTTGATGCCGAGGCACTCCTTGGCTGTCAGATGCCCGTCAACTCCCACCACTCGGAGGCCAGCGTGTGACCAGATTTGAATGTCGCAACTTCGGCTCACGACAGCCAAATACATGACGACGGGGGCAGCTGCTTCCTGCTTCCTGAGCGCAGGGCGCGCTAAACTCGACGCGTGTTTGCCGTGACATCGTCTCGGCCAACCACGGCCAGGTGCACATCCCAAGCACCGAGCAGGGAGGTGAAAAGAAGGGGTATGGACTGGAATAATACGTAGCAACCAACAAGGAAGCGCAAGAAGAAACGGGACTAAACCACTTGGAGGATGGGGGGGGAGGACCGCCGTGGGACGAAGCAAACGCCCTTCGGCGATGGGCACTGTCGGCTCCGGCGTCAACGGCGACACTGCCGACAGATGGGTGTTAGACGATCGATCTCGCACCTGCGAGACCCTGCCAGAGCCCTGCGAGTGCCTTGCATCTGCAGGGCAAACGATCGTACCCAGGTAGACGGGGCGAGATCGCTGCCAATGGACAGTCTCAGGCCAGCACAGATAGCCACGGGATTGCTCGGAGGCTGACCTTCCACCGGTGTGGCCCATGCCATGCCTGTGGCATGTTCCGCTGCACAACCGTTGCCGAGACTTTTTGTCTGGATTCCATGGTGAGAGTGTCATTGGCCATTGGCCGACGGTTCTTCTGGAAGACGGTTCCTGTCGTCGATCCGGCCAGGGGTGTGGCTTGCGGAGCCTCAACTCGGCTCAACCACGGCTGCGGCATCCAGGTAATTACGGAGGTGCCGCCCTCGCCATGTCTGCGAGTGGCCTTGGGCAGGACGGGCTCCTCGGCCCATTTGTCCGCGGTCTGGCAGAATCACCTTCTCGGACGGGATTCCGAGGCCCCCCCCACCGGATGCCACCCATGACATCGCATCTGAAGGACAGTTGTGGCGGCCAGTGTTGCGGCAGTGACACGGTCTCCTGTCCAGCTGCTCAGCGGTCCGGATAAGATGGTGGCAGCCCAAACTCTGATAGATTAAAAGCGCCCTCGTAGCCAGGAATTCGCTCCGACACATTGCGACGCAAGCATTGCCTACCCTAACCGAGTGGATCCGTCAACTCGACCTTCCCCACCGGGCAGGGCAGGGCTCGGATGCTGAAGCGCTGGCCTGGGGCGTCGGAAACACCGCGGGACAATCGAAGAGTCGACGAATTCCGCCCGGGCCATTTAGCCGCCTGGAGATTCCGATATCGAGAGAATCGCCAACGTGTCGTCGGTGGCAAACTAGCGGCTGGAAGCTAGAGACGGCGATTGGTGCTGTCTCCGGAGCAGCGGCGCCTTTCAGCTTCGCGCGGCGGTGAGGAAAAGAAGCCGAGAAGGTCAAGAGTGCCTGCGAGGGTCAGGCCATGCATTCTGTCCCATGTCTTTTGGAGCAAATTGTCCGAGGCGTTTCACAGCCTCCATGTCTCACATGCTTCCCTGTGAATGGCTGTTGTTGACTTGACCGGACCGATGGACGGCGCTCGACCAAGATCGGCAGGAATCCAACGTTACGTTACCTTGCCCGTGAGGCGTGCAGCGTGCTGGGGCTCAACTGGCCCTGCATCTCAACGGCTGGCTAAACACTTCTGGAGCCGCCACCGTGCTCGCCAGCCCCAGGCGCGGAGTCCTGAATCTCACAGTATCACAGGAGCCGACTCGGGGCATCGCAGTCTCGGCTTGGAGTTGGAGCAGCCGGTCGGGCGGAGGCGAGAGTGCGGAATCCCGTGCAACGTCAACGGCAGAATTACACACAGCATAACCATTTCTGTGTTCAGTATTCTGCGCAGCCCGGCTCAGCTGACCGACCACCCACGCGCGACGAGAGTGCAGTGATAGTGCCGCTGTTGGTGCCGTTGGTTGCGTCAACTGGAAAAATCAAACAGCGAGAATCCACTTTCAGCGTGATCCCCGTTTTCTCGGTCCTTCCGTGGCGTCTCTCGAGTCGCCAAGTCGCTCTCGAGGACGAGGAAAGAGGGCCGAAAAGGGAAAGAAATCTCGGGCCAGCCCCGGCGGTACCTGCCGAGATCTCCGGCGAATTTTTATGCACAGACGGGAGACAGGCCCCACCCCGGTTGCTGCAGAGTGCAGCCTAACTGCCTTAATTATGCAGGCACACGCTTTTGGTCGAGGCGCGCCTGTCGCCTGTCGCCTGCGAGTGCTGCAAATTGTGGACCTCGCCTTGCACAACCGCAACCGCGCGCCGAGACGGCTTCTTGGCGGACATTGAATTCTCACCGGTGAAGAGAAGAGTGAAGGGAATACTTACGAAAAAAAGACGGGAAAAAAAAGAACCGCAGCCTGTTTTTTTCTTTTTCCTTAGCCAATCATGGCATCGGCATCAATCCCGTCCTCCGCGCCGCCCTGGCGGACGATGCAGATTCCGAAGCCGTTGCAGCGCCTGTTCGACCACTTCCCGCTGCGCGCCTATGACGCCAACGACCTGCCCGAGAGGGCCCAGCACCTCACCACAAGCGACCTCCCAACGCTCTTTGTCTTCTCCACCGACTCGGACGCCCGGCTGGGGCTCCCGAGCTTCAATCCGGGCTGTCTCAAGTGGCAGGTGTGTCTGAAGGCCTCTCCACCCTCCACTCCTCGCCCTCCTCCCTTGCATCTCCCCTCCCCTCGTCTCATTCCGTTCCCCCTAACCCCTACCCGATCGTCTTCCCGCTTCCCGGCGCTAACATCCACCCTCCTCCCCTCCCGGCTAGACCCTCCTCCGCCTCGCCAACCTCGAGTTCTGCGTCCTCCCCTCCACAAACCACGCATCGCCTACCGGCTCGCTGCCCTTCCTCCTCCCGCCACGCACCTCGCCCACCACCTCCCCGCTCCCCATCCCCTCCTCCCGCCTCCTCACCTACGCCCTCCAGAACACCAGCGGCAGCGACCGCCCCGCCCATGACCTCGACCCGGACCTGCCCCCCCGCTCCCAAGCCTACCTCTCCCTGATCACCCTCTCCCTGCGCAACGCCTGGCTGCACGCCCTGTACCTGGACCCAGAGCACACGGCCCTGCTGCAGCGGCTGTACACGCGCCCGGCGTCGTCGTCGCGCAGCGTGCAGGCCACGCTGCTCTACCAGCTGCGCCGCGCCGCTGCTGAGCAGATCGCTACTGTTGCCGGTGGCAAGGTCGTGTCGGCCGCCCCGGCCAGCGGTGCCGATGAGATCGACGACGAGGCCGTGTACGCCGCCGCGCAAGGGGCGCTGGATGCGCTGGCGAGCTTGTTGAGTGAGAGTGCGACGGGGTGGGCGTTCGGGGTCGAGAGGCCAGGCATGTTTGACGCGGCGTTGTTTAGTTACACGCATTTGATGATGGAGTTTATGTCTGGTGGCTCGGGGTTGGCGTTGGGGACCATGGTGGCCGAGGCCGGGAACGGCGAGCTGGTGAGGCATCGGGCGGCGATGCTGGACACCGCGTGGCCGGGTTGGGATGCCTCCAAGAGGATAGGAGGGGAAACGAGATCATGATGCCATGCCGTGTCTGCAGTAGACGTGTACGAGTGGATAAAAGTAGACAAGAGTGCGAAGATACCCAAAAGAAACCATCAACTCATCCATCCAAGGTTTCAGATCAGCCACGAAGGCAGCACCAGGCATGAACAACCCAGTTCGGGTCTTCTATAGATCTGATCAAGGAGAGAACAACACCGTACATCCCATCCCGCCCATGCAATGAACTCTCCGCCTAGATAATCTCTCCCTTACCGCCAAACACGCAGTCCTAGCCCTCCCGACCCTCAGCCCATCAGCTTCCTCCTCCATGTATAGCCCGCCCAACGAGTTGATCCACCCCAATTTATACGGATGACTGACCCCTCCTTGCTGCATAGGTACCGAATACTGCGTCGCTCAGGAACACCGCACATCGATCTCCCCCCGCCTCTCAGCCTCTATCATGGTCATGTATCGTGAGGACCAAAGAAAACAAAAGAAGAAACTAAACGATGCGTATAACAGCGCCGCCATCCAGCAAACCGATAAGAACAAAGGTAAGTTGAGAAGAGAATCCAGCCGTCACACAGCCAAAGCAGACAAACCGAGCCAACCAACCACCCATCCCCTGGAAAAGCAATGCTGCAAAAGCCCTTCCGGCCAAACTCGACCCGTCAAGGCAATGGAAAGAAACGAGCTGCTCCCTTTCTGCGCAGCCACCACCACCAGAGTCAAGAGCATTCGTCACACACCAGATCATGGCTACACCCTCCAGCCACCCAAGCAACCCCCAACACTGTCTCACCCCAAGTCTGCACCATCCCCCCATCCCCGTGGCCACGGGCCAACTCCATGGCTCCAAGGAAGGGGTTTATGAGAAACAGGTAGCCATGCTCTCCGTCTGGACTGTGCTCCGCTGTGTGCCAAACAAGCCAGAGTGTCGAGCTGAGGTGAGAGGAAGAGAACGACCCGACGACACGACATGCCATGGACATGTTTGAACCGCCGCAGGTAGGCAGAGCAAAACTTCAACAACAACTTTAACCCAGGACCCCAAACCCCAAGCCATACCGCGGTGGAGATTAGAAGAGAGAGAGAGAGGTGATAGATAGCTAGATAGCCCCCAAACGCAAAGCAAAGCAAAACAAAACCCATCCACCCACGCCCACCAGCCCCCCCAGAACAAGGAAGCAAACACAAAACGCCATACAATGATGAAGCAACTAGTATGCAGTATCCCCACCCATCCACCCACCCACCCTCTTATCCCGTAAACCAGCACGGATAGCACCAAGCAGCAGGAAATAGTAAGAGCAGCGGAGAGAGAAATAGAGAGAAGAAACACCGACAAGAGAGACAGAAGAAACCCAAACCAGCCCCCGAGTTCCTCCTCCCTCTGATATACCCTACACAAACCAACACCCTACCTAAGCAAGCTAGTCCACCAGGCAGACGGACAGAGAGACAGCTGTATCAATCCATCGTCGAACGCACGAGGCAGCACCAATCCGTCCGCCAAACGCCACCAGGCAGTCCAGTCCAGTCCAGTCCAGCACGATTCTCTCAAAAACGCAGTAGCCAGCCAATCCTCCCTCAGAGCCAGCCCAGACCAAGCCATCCATCACCGCCTGTCACGAACAGTCCTTCTCAGTGGGCCACCCCTCACACTCAGTCGTTCTCAGCGGACCCAAACCCCAGCCGCCTTCAGAGCGTCGTTCGTCCATCAGCGAACCCGAGCAGGCGGAATCCCCCTCACAACCCCCTCGACAGTAACAAACGCCCCGTCCCCGCCATCCTGCCGCAGCTCCTCCAGCAGCACGGCCGTCTGCGCATAGACGTTTTCCAGAGCGGCGCGCGACGATTTGCCGAGCGACACTACACACCACACGCGTCAGCCACCAACACACACAAATACCCCAGAGAAGAGGAGGGGAGATAGAAAAATAGGTAAGGGGAAACATACTGAGAATAGCCGAATTCAACTCCTCCGCCACAGCAACCCGTCCACTCCCATCCACCAAATGCGCCACCTCCTTGACCGCCATCGGGTTAGGGTACGCAAGCAGCGAAAAGATCTCGTCGAGCTGCTTGGCCGTCTCGCGGCGCGGGTCGGCGCTGAACTCGGCGCGCAGTTCCATGCCGTACGCGAGCGCCTCCTGCCACAGCGGCCCTGTGGTCGCTGATGCCGAGGCTGCTGCTGCTGCTGCCGGACCGCCGTTGCCGGTGCCGGTGCCGTTACCGTCCTCAACCATGCCCATGCCTATATCCGCATCATCCTCCATCATCACCTCATCCCCATCCGCCTGCCGCAGCTGCTGCGCAAGCAACCTCTTCAACGCGCCCTCTTCCCCCTCATTCTCCACCACCCCGCCAGTCCTCGCCACATTCGCCTCGGCCTCCCGCCGAATCATCTCAATAAACTTGCGGCACCGCAGCCGGAAATACACCGTCTCGTTGTCGCGCAGCAGGCCCGGGTAGCAGGCGTCCGTGTGGCGCATGGCGCGGTCCATATCGCCCTCGAGCACGGCGTGGCGGATGCGCTGGCGGTTGTGCGCGTCCTCGTCGTCGCGCAGCGCGCCCAGGAGGTCGTTCTCGGCGTCGGCCGACGACTGGCCCGCCTGGGCGGGCGTGTCGAGTCGGAGGGCGGTTTTCTCCGCGTGCAGTTCTTCGGCGAAGGCCCGCGCGGTTTCGACGTAGCCGTCGTGTTGGAGGAATTGGAGGACCTGGTTGTGATGTGAGCGCCTGTGTGTTTGATTCTAGGTTTATTCTTGAAACTTACCAGCTGTTGGATGATGTCCGTCTCGGAGAGCCCTGGTGCGAGGCGTGATACGTCGGCCTGGCGGATCTCCTCTTCGACCATCGCCTTTTGTCTCTGTCGCGCAACGAGTCGAGTTAGCGCCGCCATCAACTGCTGCCTCTCATGACGCAACATTGTGGGTAGCTTGATCGCGAAAGTGACGGTGAGGGTGTACAACGAAGTGGAGGAATGTCAAGATGCAATGATGGCCGTCAGGTAGATGGCCGCCAGGTCGAGAGTTCTGGAGTGCATGAACGGGTTTTCGACCTGCACTCGCAGGTTTCCCATGAAAGTGTGCTTGCACTTCGGCCGGGCGATCACAACAAGACCTTCTTTCCCGGACACCACAACTAGATCTTCTTTCCCGCACACCACCTCGCCGAGCAACCGGGAGAGGAGAAGTTCACGCAGCCGGAGAGGGCTAGGGCTCAGTCACCAGGAGAACGTACCTTCACATACCCGTCAATATCAAACACAAAGGGCCGCTGGCCAAAGTTGGCCATGATGTGGTCCTCCTTTTTCTTGAGCCCGACGATGGGATACAGCTTTCCCTTGACATCCTTGAAGGGGATGTCCTTGAACGCAATTCCTGCTCTTTGTCAGCCGTGTGCTCTCACAAACGCAGCACCAGACTCAACGTACCCAACTCCCGGCCATTCTTGGTAAACAGCGCATGGTTCAGCCGAAAGTTGACCAGACACCCGACGGTATCCCCGACGCCAAACATCTCGGCGTAGGGTTTCCCCACGTTCTGCGACGCAAATGAATTACCGTCATCGCCGTGGTAGCCCCACGAATCGGTCTCCCAGCCAGGGGCTCGGGATATCGAAGCCTCTTTACTCGCAAACCCGATGGCGATGGGTGGTGTCCTAGAGCAGCGCAACGCAGTCAGTCCCAACCCCTCTCCTCCCAAAACCTAAAAACAGCAAAGGCTTACTTGATCCGGTCACTCCTAGTGTTCAGCACGGTAATCTCAAAGTAATACACGCCGCAGGCGGGCGACATGTAGTGATCAGCGCGGATGGCGCTCGCCTCGTGATCACTCGTCGCGCGGCCCGTGTGCCTGACCTCGTAGCCGTCGCCCAGCACCTCCAGCGCAGCCTCCTTGTCGTCCTTGTTCCACCGGGACGGCAGCGGGGTGAGCGTGTCGTCGTCCTCGGCCAGCACCAGGGGCTTCTCGACGAGGTCGTAGGCCACCCCCCGGTGCGCCGAGCCCGAGGCCTTGGTGCCGATCGCGGGCAGGTGTGAGGAGCTGCCGTTGCTTGGGAGGCGGGAGGGGAGAGAGGAGGAGGCCGACGAGGACTGCGGCCCTGGCTTGGGGGTGCTGCCGTCCAGCTCGGCGAGCACCCGCGCCTTGTGTCTTTGTTCCAGCTCTTGTAGGTAGCTCGACTCGCGCAGGTATGAGGGCGCCAGGAAGCCGGTGCTGCTGATGTTGGGTATCGGGGTGGCGGAGGGGATGCGGACGTTTTCCAGGCCGGCGGGATCGGCGGGGAGCAGCGGGTCTTTGCTCATGTAGAGGTCGAAGGCGCGGGAGAAGTACGGGAAGCTGGAGCCCAGGCGGGGCGGCCAGAGGGCGCCGCCGAGGCCGTGTGTGAGGTGGTCCCGGGGAGAGACGTGCTCGGCGGAGATGCCCAGCTGGGCGTAGGGCATGGCGGCGTCGAAGTGGGGGTTGTGGGCGGGCGAGTAGGGGCGGCCCGAGTGCGGGTGCTGGTCCGAGTCGGGCGAGGGGTTGAGGATGTGGGAGAAGCCGGAGCGGACGGGGCGGGCCAGGGCCGGGATGCCGGAGACCACGGATGCGTACGAGGGCCGGCGGACGTTGAGGGGTGGCAGTCCGGCCGAGGCCAGCGAGTCGCCGGCAGCGAAGCTTGAGGAGCCGTGCTGCTGCTGGTAGGGATTTGTCATGGTGGGGGTCTGTGGGCTGCCCAAAGGAGGGCAGCAACGGAGGGGGGGCACGTCACGGCGGAGTCAGGTCGAGGAGGGGGGGTGCTCCGGTCGTGTGGGCAAAAGGCCTCGAGGGAGAGGGAGAGCTGCCGGGGGGTCTGGATGCGGTCTGGGTCTGCCCGGCCGTGCAAGCACCCGCTGCAGGAATAGTCTTGCACGCTATCGGACGGGTTGCTGGCGTGTCGAGCTAGGTGCGGTGCTTGTTGCTTGCCTGGTGCTTGCTCGAGTCGAGATAAGCGTTGGTCGGGTCAAGCCAGGCCAAACGTGGGTGGGCGTGGACGGGGTCGTGAACTCGTGGCAGCGGCAACCTTATGCCGAGCAGGTCCAGCTCGGTGCTTGGTGTGGTGCTTGTGCTGTGCTGCTGTGCTGCCGTGGTGCCGTGGTGCCGTGGTGCAGTGCGTGCGGTGCAGTGCTTTGCTTGGTGCTTGGTGCTCGGTGGTTGGTCTTGGGTCTTGGGTCGCTATGTCATCGGTGCAATGAATGCCACTCAGTCCCAAGTCAGTGCACGAATCGGCATTAGCTCGCCCGCACTCGTCGGCTCCCCGCAGAGCAGTGCAGAGCAGTGCAGCGCAGCGCGACAAACAAGAAATAAACAACCCAGGCCGGACTGTGGCAAGCTGTATCTGTATCATGCAATGACCGGAAGCTCAATCAGACAGGTAGGCAGCTGCAGCTTGTCTATTCAGTGGGAAAAAAAGAGATGGCGCTGGTTTCTGAAGCTGTCCATCTCACATTCACCCTCAATCATCCATGGATGGCGACAGAGAGGTCGGAGGTCGCTCGGTCCAGTCAAGCGAGCCCAGAGCTGGAGCCAGACGCCCGAGACAGACACCCTGCGGGCCCCCCTCCGGCGGCCCAGTGGGGTCATTTGGGGGTGGTTCAGGCCGGGCCAAGGCAGATCATGGGGTCCGCTAGCGCTAAAATCGAGCCCGCGTTAACATTGCGCTGGCCGCTGGGAGACTGGGCCCGCAGACGGCCTGCGTGGCAATCGCCAGCCAAGAGCTGCGCAATAACGTTAAGCCAGCCAATTACGGGGCGCGGAGATGGCAAGCAGGTGGATCCGCCATCTCTGGCCCATCCGATCTGGGGAGCAACGCAATTCCTCGGTGCAATGTGCAATGAATGGCTCAAACAGGGCGGTTCCGAGATGCCTCATCTTCGTGCTCGGGCCAGAGGGCACCCGCTGAAACTCGAGACAGCCCCTGAGAATATTGGGACACCAACGTAACGCCGGCGGGCTGTCCATCGCTCGTTTTCAACAATACTCTTCCTCATGGTTCTCACAACAGCACCGGAACTCGAGAGCTCCTAAAGTTGGCCTCGGGGTTGGTACTGCGTGATCAGGGAAATAGTGCATAGCAAACAAAGAGCAAAAGGTTCTTTCAACTCTTCTTTGCTGCGAATGCATCCGTGTGTCTTTGACCTGAGCCTCGGAGTCCTGTGTCGGAGGAGACTCCGAGATGTTGGGCCAAATGGGATGCCACATTCGGGTTCACGGTCCCGGTACAGAATACAGAATACAGTATGGTCACCCATACAAATGAAATGCCATCATCTAGTTCCATGATGTTCCTCGTTGCCGCAACCCATCTCGCGTGCCAATGCCCGGTGAACCACGTCAGTGTATCGTATTATACATGGCCTTCCCTGAATCGACTCTTGCTTTCCAGCAATCCTCCCAGACTCCAAAACGCCTTGCCCGTGTGCCGAGTGCTTGTTGAGCAGCCGCGCAGTCGACCGTGTCCTGGTCCTCCGTTTTCGTAACCCATCGTACAGCGCCCAAACTCCCTTGTCCCAATGCCAAATGAACTCCTCCAGATCCTAGCAGCCCGTGTATAGAAGAGAAAAACGAAGAACAATAAGCAACCTGTGCAGCGTGTGTAAAGCCCCAAGATGCAAACAATCATGCAGCGGGAATGGCAACCGGCGCCGGCGAGTTGTCGGCAGCGAAGCTCGGCGTGCCGCGCATCTCGACGTCTCCGCCGTTGTTGCTCGCCTCGCTCTTGATCTGGCTGTTGTCCTCCTTGTTCTCCTTGTTGCTGCTGCCCGACTCGGGGGTGGGCAGAGACCCGTCGGCCGACGACTCGGGCCGCGACTTGGGCGGTGCCGTCCACCGCGGGATCTCCCAGACGACGCCCGTAAAGGACTTGAGCTTGAAGCCGCCCCTGTCCCACTTGCGGCAGGGCTTGCCGGACCGGTCCAGCGCCCGCAGGCCGGCGTTGATGGCGCCCTGGTTGGCCTTGGGGCCGAGCTTGTGTGCGGCAAGGGAGCCGCGTCCGCCTTCGCCGGTGCCGTCGTCACTGGTTACGTGGTTAGCATGCATGGAAAAAGAGATGCCAGGGCGGCAGGCGGTAGGGAGCATTGAGTGGGTGGGTGGAGTGCGGGCGCTTACAGCTTCTGCTTCTTCTTGGGGCCGGGTTTCCCCCTGGCCTTGGGCTCGCCATTGCCATTCGCAGCAGCGGTTGCACTTCGCTTGACACCCTTCTTCTTGGGGCCCTCGGCGGGCGGTCCCATGGTGGCCGACTGGTCTGCCGGAGTGCCTGCCGGAGGCGAGTTGGGAGTCGAATCGGACGCGTTCTCGGCGCCGGAATTGGGCGCCGCGGCGGGCGACTGCTTGACGGGCGTGTCTTCCTTGACGAAATTCGGGTCGAGGATGGCCCGCAGCTTCTGGGGTGGCACCTTGAGGGTGACGATGAGGCTTGGCTTGGGTGATGCTGCAGTCGTGACGGCGGCGGCGGTGGTGTTGCTCGACTTCCGGCGGTCCTTGGCCGCAGCGGCGTTCTTGCTAGAAGGCGCCATCACTGCTGGGCAAAATCGCGTCGATGTGTGATGGAGGGTTGGCAGTTGGTTGGACGGGTGGATCGTTGTTGATGGCCGAATGCGGACCGACGGCGACGTGGACCCAGGCGAGAAAGTGATGTGGTAGCGTGGGGAGAGGAGAGGAGATTTTTGCTTGGTCACGGCGACGATGCTCGGGAAGTTGGGGCGTTGGCAGAGGAGAGAGATGGGCGATCCACTAGGCGGCTGTGCGTGCGCGGGTGCAAGGGGCGCACACAATCAGCTCGTTGGGGTGAGAATCTGCCGTATCGACTTTTGGCGTCGCACTTTTATTTCGCGCCGGCGACAACGGACTCTCGGGCTGGTCCGGTCAGCGACGGCGATGAATGTGGTGATGCAGGCGGTGGTGGACAGTCGGATGGGAGGTTGGGATGGGAAGGGGGGGAGAGTGGGAGGGAGGATCATGGGACGGGTCTGGAAAAGTTTGGAGCGCTCGCAGCCATGGTGAGGCGGCGGGCGTCCACCTGTTTTGCCTTCATGCTGCCAAAGAATTCAGGTCGGGGCAGTTGACGGGCTTGTTCGCAGGAACCGAAGGGGGGACACTGCACGCGGAGTCTCCCAACAAGGGAGTCTCGTCTTCGCTGCTTGGCAGCCTGCCGTCCCACGTCCAACCCCAACCCGAAGTACCCCCGTACCCTTCAGCCGACGGGTGGCCGGCCAATGGCAGCCTCTTCCGCTGCCGGGGGCCTGCACCGTCTGCGCGCCTGCACGACGCCTGCCACACCCGCCTGGCCAAATTGCGCCCGCAGATGGTTTGGAACACGACCTGACTGGCGCCTGGCGGTCCGTCCGTCTCCCCAGAAGAGAGGAGTCGAGCACCATTGCCCGCGGCCCAGCGTGAGGCTTCGGCTGGGATGCCGAGTTCAGGAGAAGGAAAAGCCAGCAAAGCACGCACCCGACGCCAAAAAGCCCTTTGCCCCTTTTTTGCCGTTTCCATGCCGAGCATCGCCGGACTGGCGGCTTTTCCAGCCGGCGATTCCCTGGCCTTTCCTCCCGTCCATGTTTTCATCAATCATCTGCAGTGACGCAGCGCCGGAGTCAGTCAATTGAAGCACCCTGCAATCCGAGAATGCCTATGGAACTTGCGAGAACGCACAGCGAGGTGGCGGTTCCAACCCCGTCTTGCATCTTCCGTCATCACTGCGCCCTCCTCATGTTGGGTTGCGACAACATGCTGCGCCGGCACAGCCTGAGACTTGCAGGACCAAACCCATTTTGGGCAGATGTTGGGCAGGACAGACCTTGGTCTCTTTCTTGCGAGACAAAGAAAGAAAAGAAAAAAAGAAAGCTGGCCGGTTCTGACGCATACGCATTATTTGTTGAGCGTCATTTTGGAGCATGTGGAAAATACCCCCAGAAGCCAGTCCATCTTCTGGTGTGGTGGTGGTGCTGGTGCTGGCGCCGAATCTCCGCCAGGCAGTCAGATGAGATGAGACGGCGAGACGGAGACGTGGATGAGCGTGATCAGCCCGGCTAACCACAGCCAGTCTCCTCTCATTCGCATTCATTCCCCTGCCCCGGTCCAGCCGGAAAACCCGCTGCATCAAGGGAACAAGGGAGACGACGAGATTTCAGGTTTCCACTCGCCCCGACCGGAATGGGATCAATCTCGTGGGCCACGGCGCAGATTGATCACTGCAAAATTGCCTGGTATCCCGCCGTTGCCGGCGCGAGCACTCCGTACTCCGTCCACTTCTCATAGCAGAGCAGGTTGGCGGACGGGTGGGCGATGCAACCCGCCGACAGTGCTGGACGGACAGATTTCCCTCGAAGCGACGGCGAGGCCAATCAATTTCTGACCATTCCCAACCATTTCCAACCATTCCCCACGACGGCGGCTTCCCAGGCGCCAAATGCACCCAGGAAATTGTGCGCAGTGCGGTGAACGAGTGGGCACAGAGGCACACCACCCCTCAGTCAGCCCGCCAGGTGAGCTAGTACCGATGCGATTGATCAGCGTCACTCACAAGATGGCTGTTTCAGTGTGTCAGATGGACCGAAAGTACGGAACACGGAACACGCCGTACGGGACTCGGGCTTCTTGAAACCTCCTCGAGAAGGCCGCCACCAATCACGGGATGGGACTGCAGTACCGGCATTCTCTGTGTGAACTCTGAAAAGAGTCAACACCAGACAACGATCGATCAACAAAGTCCAATGCGAGTGCATTGCCGACGATGGCCATGTTGACGTTGCTGCGTCCTGAGGAAACCTCCGTCTAGAAGTCTAGACCAAGGAACTAGATCAGAGATGCTGTCTCGGCTTCCTCCCGGCCCAACCATGCATCCATTCCTGGTCCCGGCCTTGGTAGATATACACTCAACAACACATTCCAAATGTTGGAAAAGCACGGACAATACCTTCCCTTGTCCATGGACTTAGCTAGCCGATATGTCTGTCGACGGGCCAACAGCTGCAATGATGGAGGAGGCTCATCTCAGAGGCCGAGATGGGCATTCCTGCCCTCAAAGCTCTCAAGAAGAGCCCAAAGTCAACAAACCACCACCATGGTATTGTTGACAGAATGGCCAACGGTATCGCGTATATATCTACGGCGCTTGAGGGGCTGAGGGGAGGAGGCTCTTGGTTCTGCAGCGCGCCAGATGGCCAGAAGCAACAGCAACAACATGAAGCACTCCGGTTGGATCCCCCTTGTCCTCTATGGCCTCTCGGCCACATCTGCACTTGCAGTGGCCGAGATGCCAACAACACCAGCGGCCCGGAGAAACGACCCCTTGTCTGGGACGTTCTCCTCCGACCGCCTCTCGGGAGACTGGCACCAGGCTGGGAAGCGGCAGGGGCAAACCCTCGAGCTCACACCAGAACTTCTCGTCGAGTTGCTCTCTCAGTTGGAAGCCTCCCAGCTGGAGGCCATCTACGGCCAGATCTCAGCCTACTCGGCCACCAGAAACACGGGCCTTCTCAACAACCTGCTCCATATCGTCGGCGGGGTGGTGCCCCCCCTCTCGGACGTGATCGAGTCCGTCCGCGAGATCCTGGTCGGCGACAGCGACACCGTTCTGGAGCAGCTGGCCCTAGCCGCAGCCATTGGTCAGGAGACTTGCACGCTTCTCGCGCTCTGGGGTTCTGCTAACATGCCTCTAGGTTTCCGCGTTGTCACCACCACCGTCACGGCGCCCGGGAACGGCGAAGTCTCGTCCACTTGCCTGCCAACCGTGACTCCAGGTCTCGCGAGCGGCGGCCCTCCTGCTGGTGTTAGCCCGCCGCCCGTCTCGGTCGGCCCTCCTGAGCCGTCTGGCCGGCCTTCAGTGTCACCACCCGCTCCCTCAGTTGGCCCGGGGTTACCCTCGGTGTCGGGGCCATCAGCACAGGTGCCGCCCGTCTCTGCTCCCAGCGTTCCCTCGCCTTCGTTGCCTGTTCCTCCTCGGCCAGTCCCACCAATCTCGCTCCCGCCGGTGATCCCATCGCCCAGCGCCTCCCCGCCGGCGGTTTCCCCTCCTTCGCCGCCGGTTTCGGTACCGCCGGTCTCGGTGCCGCCCGTCTCGGTGCCGCCCGTCTCGGTGCCTCCCATCTCGGTGCCTCCCATCTCGGTGCCTCCCGTCTCGGTGCCTCCCATCTCGGTGCCTCCCATCTCGGTGCCTCCCATCTCGGTGCCTCCCGTCTCGGTGCCTCCCGTCTCGGTGCCTCCCGTCCCGTCGGTTTCTCCCCCGGCGGTGTCTCCTCCGGCAGTGTCTCCCCCGGCGGTGTCTCCTCCGGCAGTGTCTCCCCCGGCGGTGTCTCCCCCGGCGGTGTCTCCTCCGGCAGTGTCTCCTCCGGCACCGTTTCCTCCTGCACCCTCTGGCCCTGCCGTCTCGCCGCCCTCTCCGCCCCGGCCATCAGTCCCAATTCCATCTGTTTCTGTTCCCGGAGTCTCGCTGCCTCCGGTGTCTGTTCCGCCGGTTTCAGTTCCTGGGCCCTCCGGACCTGCCATCTCACTTCCCCCGTTGTCGGGCCCGCCGGCGCCAAACCCCTCAGCAATCGGCCCTCCCCCTCCTGGAGCACCACTTCCCGCAGTTCCCATCCCGTCGCTTCAGCCACCAGCTGTTCCACCCCCTGGAGCTCCCTCACCATCGGGGCCGGTCCCCGTGGTGCCATTGCCCAGCGTGCCGGTTCCCACTGGCATTCCGCCAGTCAACCTCCCACCAGTCCCCACTGGCATCCCGCCGGTCAACCTCCCGCCCGTACCTACTGGTATCCCGCCAGTAAATCTCCCGCCCGTCAACCTCCCGCCCGTCAACATCCCGCCAGTCAACATCCCGCCAGTCAATATCCCGCCAGTCAACCTCCCACCGGTTCCCACTGGCATCCCGCCAGTCAACCTCCCGCCCGTCAACCTCCCATCAGTCAGCCCGCCGGACGTCGTCGTCCCAGGACCAAGCGCCAACGTCCCTGGCCCGCAAATCTCTGCGCCTCCCGCTAGCCTGCGGCAACGGGCCAGGTTTCGTGACGAGTGTGGTCCCCGCTATCCCGTCGGGTAACGTGCCGGTGCCGGTTCCGGCGCCAGCTGTCGAGCCTCTGGCGCCCGTCTTCAACCCACGGTCAGCGAGCAATGTCGCAACCTACTATGGCCTGCCAGGGTCCGACGTGACCAAGAGCCTTCTGGAGACGTGCGCGGATCCCAACGTGGACATCCTGATTTTGGGTTTCCTGACAGACGTGACGTTCGGCGGGACCATCTACCCCCGTCTGCAGCTGGTATGCGCTTTCAGTCCACTCCCACAACGCCAAACACTTGCTAACACACCCGAACAGAGCCCGGGCCTCACAAGCCTCCAACCCGCGACAATCAAGCTGCTCGCGCCAGGCCTCTCCTACTACCCGACCCTCGAGTCAGACATCACCCTGTGCCAGGCCAAACACGGCAAAAAGATCTTCCTCAGCATCGGCGGAGCCGGCAACTCGCTCCCTCTCACCTCAGACCAAGCAGCCATCGCGTTTGCCGACCGCCTCTGGGAGCTCTTCGGTCCCGCGGGGCACGTCGACCCGTTCTTCCGCCCCTTCGGCTCCGCCGTCATCGACGGTCTCGACCTCAGTATGTCCCCCCTCCCCTCCCTTCCTTCCATCTCCATCCCACCCCACTAACTCTATACCCTTTCCCAGACAAACAAGACTCCTGCGCAGCCCACTACGACACCCTCGCCTCCACCCTCCGCACCCACTTCACCACCACCCCGCAACCCCAGATGCCCCAAAAAGAATATTACCTCTCCGCCTCCCCCTCCTGCACCTTCCCCGACATCTCCATTCACCCCGGCTACCTCGCCCAAGCAAACTTTGTCTGGCCGCGCTTCTACGCCAACCCGCTCTGTGCAGCAGGCACCCCCGGGTTCCTTGAGGCTGTCACGACGTGGTCGCGCGCGCTTGCGCCCAACTCGATCCCGACGCGCGACAGCTCGGCGGTTAAGACGCGGTTGTTTGTTGGGCTGGATGGGGATGGTGCTGGGGGGTTGCTTGGTGGGCTTGCTGGGTTGTTGGGGCAGGTGAAGGGGGTGGTG
>OUNM010563797.1_pt1 | contig 33010 bp, 23 predicted proteins | sample 1769961 | NCBI WGS metagenome assembly OUNM01 (sample SAMEA3914820, study PRJEB12502) | metagenome | biome: forest; material: soil | place: USA | collected 2012-03-12 | depth 0.3 m | reverse complement strand
CGGGCGCAGTCGAGGCTGCAACCGGCCGCGTCGTGCCAGCGGCCGTCGCCGTCTGGCTTTGCGCGTGGACCATCTGCGCGGCCACGAAGGCGCCGGCGATCCCGCCCGCGACAAGGGCCAGTTTCCAGTTGTTCCGGTGCTGCATATGCCGCCCCCCTTTAAACCCGGCGCGACATTAACCTATGATAACCCTGTTCGCAACGCGCGACGGGCGTATTTGAAGCGCCCTTTTCCGTGTTCGAGTCCGACCGGAGCCACCACCCCGCTTACTGCAGGATGTCCTTGTCGAAGCCCGCCAGCGTGTAGAAGACATAGTCGCCGGCATAGGTCCCTTCGGCGATCGAGCCGCGGCCCACGGCGACCGCGCGGCCTTCGGCATCGACGACGGGTGCGCCGGAAAAGCCTGAGAAATTGCTGATCACGTCGATCGGCTTGACGACCATATAGCCGTCCTGGCTGCCGAGGTAGGTGACGCGGTAGGTCGTCTGGTGGCAGGCTTCCTCGGCGTACAGACAGCCCATGATAAACAGCGTGTCGCCGGGCTTGGGGCCTGCGTCGGCCAGCTTGAGGACCGATATGCCCGGCGCGGATGATCCGGCTTCGAGCGATAGCGCGATACGGTCGACGTCGAGATTGTCGTTGGGCGTCACCAGCTGTTTGGCGCGGGCGACGACCGAACGGGAGCCGGGCACGAAGAACAGCCACTGTTTTAGCTTAGTATTGACCTCGCTCGGTTTGACCGGCGGGACGACGCCCATGTCCTCGCCCAGCATATGCTTGACGGTGACGGCGTAGGTCCGGCCGCGCACGTCGAGCAGGAAGGCCGAAGCACCGGAGGCCTCCTGGCCGGTCTTGAAGCTGATGACGTTGCGAAGCAGGACCTGGGTCTTTGTGACCGCTGGCGCGGGCAATTGCGCGAACGCCGGCGTTGCAAACGCCAGGAGCAGGGCGGCCAGTGCCGGACGGAGCCGCATTATGCCTTGACCCGGCGCGTGGTCAGGATCGGCACGCGCGGCGACAGCATCTGACCCTGCATGGCGCCCTGGCCTTCGGTCGCGGAGACGGGGGCGTTGAAGATGGCGCGGACCGTGTCCATGCCTTCGACCACGTGGCCGAACGCCGCAAAGCCCAGATTGTCGTCGGTGCCACCGCCGCCGGCATCCAGGAAGGTCATGTCGCCGATGCAGATGAAGAAGTCGCCGTAGGCTGTGCCGGGCTTGGAACTGCGCACCAGGGTGATCGTGCCGTCGGTATTGCTGAGGCCCGTCTGGCTGGTCGGTTCGTGCGCCACCGGGGGCAGGGCGCGGCGGCTGTCGCCGCCCTGGATCAGGCCGCGCGGATTGCCGTCCGGACCCTTGCCGTTCGGCATGGCGCGGTAAAAGACATTGTTGTCGAGCTTTTTCAGGTCGACATAGCGCAGGAAGTTCTTGACGGTCAGCGGGGCGTGCTCTGCGTCGAGGTCGAGGACGATGGGGCCCTTGCCCGTCACCATTTTAATGCGGATGAGGCCGGTGTCGGCGGCTTGTACCGGAAGGGCGGTAAGGGCGCCCAGCGCCAGAGTTCCGCCGATCATGTCCCTGCGTCGCATGGTTTCCTCCGTCCTTGCGAATTTTGTGCATCATGCGGCGGAGAGGGCGCGTGCGCAAGGGGAGGGGGGCTCCGTTTCTCCTCCCTGCGCGAAGCGTGGGGAGGTGTCAGCGAAGCTGACGGAGGGGGCGAAGCTAAAGGAAGAAGACCACTGACCGCTTCCTTGGCGTTGAAGCAGACCCCTCCACCCCTTCGGGGTCGCCCTCCCCATCTAACGATGGGGAGGAGACCTACGCCTACTGCAGCTCGAACGTCGCCGAGACGGTCACGCTTTCCTGCAGTTCGCCAGCCGAGACTGGAGTCGCTTCATAGCCAGCCGAGACCTTGTCGCGCATGGCCATCATCGGCATCGGCGGGCGCACCACGTTCGGGCTGCCTTCCTCGATCATGAGGATACGCTTGACCTTCAGGCCGGCCGCCGACGCGTAGAGCTGCGCGCGGCTTTGCAGCGTGGCGACCGCCTGCTGGCGCGCCTGGTCGAGCACGGCGTCGTCGTTCTTGAGGCCGAAGCCCACCTGGTCGATCTGGTTGACGCCGGCCTTGACGGTGGCGTCGATCACGGCGCCCGTCTGCGACAGGTCGTTGACGCGGACGGTAACCTGGTTGCGCGCCTCGTAACCCGTCAGCTGCGGTGGCAGGTTGTCCTTATAGACGTATTGCGGATTGAGATTGAGGCTGGACGTGCGGATGTCCTTGGCGGCGATACCGGCCGCCTTGAGCGCGGCCATGACGGCGTTCATGCGGACATTATTGGCCTTCATGGCGTCGGCCGCCGTCTTGCCCGACGTCACCACGCCGAACGAAATCGTCGCCATGTCGGGCGTGGCGCTGACCTCGCCGGTAGCGGAAAGGCTCAGGGTTGTGGGCGGCGGGGGCGGCAGGGTGTCGGCGGCGAAGGCCACCGGGGTGACGAACAGGCCGGTGGCGATCGCCAGGACGGCGGTGGTTTTCAGCAGAGGCATTTTCCGCAAGATATTTGGGGCACGCATCTTTTTCTCTCTCCGTTTTTGCGCGGCAGGATGTCCGGGGGCCGCGATCTGTCCCTACTAATGAAGGTCTGCGGCTGAATGACGGCTGAACGGAGGCGGCACAATCCCGTTCACATTTACAATTCGCGGCAGGTATCCACATGGCTTTTTTATACCCGGCCCGGCGAACTATGCTCACCCATACTTCAAAAGGCCGCCACCTTCCTCCGGCGGCCTCTTTTTTTGCCGGTGTCCCGCAAACGCCAGGCCAGGCTGGGGATAAATCATCGATCGCGATTCAAACCACATCGTCTTTTTATATCTTGCCGGGCTAGTCTTTGCGTGCGCCGGCAACGGTGCAAGGAAGCCCGGGCGCCATTCATCGCCCCCCCCTAGCCTTGGCGCCCGGGCCTCTTTTCCCGACTGCTGCAACACCGGCCCCTGGGCCGGCTTTTTTTTGCGGCGACGTCGGCGTTTACGTCCCGCCGTTTTGCCCGTAAAACAGTGCGCCATGAATGCTGGCAGCTCCTTCCTGACATTCCGGCGCCACAGGGCCTACCCTTACGTCCTCGCGGCAGGTCTGGCGCTGGCGGGGCTGGCGCTGCGCGCGCCGTTCGGCCACGTGCTCAAGCCCTTTCCGTTCGTCACCTTCTACCCCATGGTGCTGCTGGCGGCCGCGCTGGCCGGGCGCCGCGGGGGAATCACCTGCGCGGCCGTGTCGGCGTGCCTGGCGTGGGTGTTCACCCTGCCGCCGGAAGACCGCACCCTCAGCGCCATATTTCCATCGGGCGGCATCGGCTTCACCGGATTCGCCGTCGCCTGCGCCGTCAGCATCCTGATCATGGGACGCTTGAGGGCGCGCGAAGGCAAACTCCGGGAAACGGCGGCGGGCCTGGACGCGCTGATCGAAAACGCCCCCATGGGCTTCGCCTTCGTCGGCCCGGACGGCCGCTATGTCCGCGTCAATGAGGTCACCGCCGCCAGCCACGGGTTGTCGATGGCGGAGCATATCGGCCGTTCGCTCGAAGAGGCGGCCCCCGATGTCGCCGCGGCGCTGCGGCCCGCCGTCGCACGCGTCTTCACCACCGGCGAAGCCGTCACGGGCCTGGAGCTGGAAGGACGTTCGGCCATGCACGCCGGCGAGACGCGGACCTGGCTGGCCACGGTCTTCCCGGTGCGCGGCGCCGACGGCCGCGTCGTCCACGCCGGCGTCACGGTCATCGATATCACCGACCGCAAGCGCGGCGAAACCGCCGTACGCCAGACCAATGTCGCGCTGGAAGGCGCCGTGCGCGACGCGCAGGCCGCGCTGACCCAGTCGCAGAAGATGGAGGCGGTGGGTCAGCTGACGGGCGGCATCGCCCACGACTTCAACAACGTGCTGGGCGCGATGCTCGGCAATTTCGATCTCATCCGCCGCAAGGCCGACAATCCGGCCATGGTGCTGCGCTTCGCCGATATGGGGCTTCAGGCGGCCGAACGCGGCACGCGGCTGACGGCGCAGCTCCTGGCCTTTTCCCGCGTCCAGCGCATGGAGCTCCGGCCCGTCGTGGTCAGCGAAACCTTGTGCGGCATGCGCGAGCTGCTCGAGCGGACGCTGGGGCCGATGATTCGCCTGAAACTCGACATCGACGGCGAAAGCCTGCGCGTCATGTCCGACCCGACGCAGCTCGAAATGGCGGTCCTGAACCTGGCGATCAACGCGCGCGACGCCATGCCTGACGGCGGCGACCTGACCCTGACGGCGCGGCCCGTTACCCTGGCGGCGGCCGATGCGGAACTGCCGGCGGGGGCCTATGCCGAAATCGTCGTCGCCGACACGGGTGAGGGCATGGACGACGCCGTGGCGAGCCGTGCCTTCGATCCTTTCTTCACCACGAAGGAGGTCGGCAAGGGCACGGGGCTCGGCCTCAGCCAGGTCTATGGCATGGCGCGGCAAGGCGGAGGGGCGGCCAGGATCGAGTCCGAACCGGGCAAGGGGACGCGCGTACGCCTCCTGCTGCCGCGGATCGCGCCGGGCGAGACGGCGACGGGCGTGGGCGACGGCACCGGCGCCGGCCTGGAACGGAGGCGCGCGGCCCGGGTGCTGGTCATCGACGACGACGCCCTTATGCGCGAGACCCTGGCCGAGGCCTTGCAGGCGCTCGGCCACACGGTGAGCGCGGCGTCCGGCGGGCCCGAAGGGCTCGCGCTTCTGGAACGCGAGGCGCACGACATCATCATCCTCGATTTCGCCATGCCGGGGATGAACGGCGCCGACGTGGCCGTGCACGCCGCGAAGATCCGGCCGGGCGTGCCGATCGTGTTTTCGACCGGCTATTCGAACACCACGGCCATAGAGGCGGCCGCCGGGCGGGACGCCATCGTGTTGCGCAAGCCCTTCATGATCGAGACGCTGGACCGCACCATTGGCGCGGTGCTGGGATAGGGCGTTCCATCACCGGCATTCGTCCCTGCCGAGCCACAGCCTGACATCCTTGTCGGCAAGAAGGTGCTGGGCATAGGTCAGGGCGGGACCCGGCGCCGTGGCGTAATGCTGGAAATTGATCGCGATCGTGCTGAGCGTGCACAGCTTGCCGCCGCGATAATGCTCGACGAGCAGGACGAGGGCCTTGCCGGATCCGGCAACGCTTTGCCGCAGGGTATAGTGCGCCTCGGGGGCAAGCCGCACGACCCGGTCGCTGTCCGCGGCCGTCTCGGCATAGGACGTCCGCGACTGCTGCAGGTTATACATCTGGATATCCGCCTGCGCGGCGCGGACGACGGCGCGGCTGCACGTCCGGCCTTTCGACGTGTCGAGCCGCAGCTTGCCGGTCTTCGCTCGCGACACGACGCAGGCCGTGTCCATAATCGCCGCCCGCAGGCCGGGATAATACCGTTCGACCGGCGGGTTCGGCGTTCCGGTCTTGGCGTAGAAGCGATAATCGTCATCGGGGCCCGAGGCGGCCGCCTTGAAATCCGCGACACTGCCGGCCAGGCCGTTTCTGGCCGTTCCCGAAACGATGGTGTCTACCATGGCCGCTTTGGCCGCGTCGACAACCTGTGCATTCATGCCGAGATTGCAGTCCGTCGTCGCCGCCACATTCTTTACGAAGGTCGCCGTCACCGCGCACCCGGTAAAGATGCGCGAATAGGTCTGGGCCAGGTGGACCGTGCTCCACGTCGAATTGGCGCCGCCCAGGATGGTCATCAGATAGCCGTCGATCGATTCCTGACCGGCTTCGTCGTAGCGCAGTTCCGGCGGCGAGAAGACGAGGGGGGCCAGGGCTTCGGCATTGGCGAAGTCGCCGGTCGGGAACCAGACCGACGGGAAATTGCCTGGGCTGTGGCAGCCGGCCGCCGTCGCGGCCCGACGGGCGCGGCCGGCAAGCGTCGTCGGCTCGACGCAGAAGAAGTTCCAGAGATTTTCGCGCCACTCCGAGCCGAGGCCTTCGCCCGTCTTGGGATAGCGGGGCGCCAGGCTGTACCAGCGGCCGTCGAGCGCGTAGCTGTCCCAGGCCGGCTGGCCCGCCCGTACGCCCGGCCGCCGCCACGCGCCCTGGACGCGCAGTTCGTCCTCGCCGCCTTCGGCCAGGCCCAGCATCATAAGCGTCCGGGCGTACTTGTTGCACGACAGGGGAATGTAGATGCCGAAGGTAATGCGCGCCGGGCAGATATCGTCGTCTTCGGTAATGTCATGATCCACCCCGAGGATGCGGTCGATATGATTTTTCGGGTTGTCGACGATCAGCGTGAGGAGGTTGGGCCACCGGCTCATGACGGCCACGGTGAAGGGAACCTTGGCGGTCGAGCCGACCGGCATGCGGACGAAATTGCTGTTTTCGGCCAGCCAGGGTTGAAGCCATGGATAGGATTGTTCGCCGGGCTTGAGGTCCGCGGCCTTCCGGGGATAGGTCGGAACGGCGACGACCTGGCCGGTCCGGCCGTCCATCAGTACGGCGCCGGCGCGGAAACTGCCTTGCGGCGCGGGCGACTGCTTCCACAGGTCGGCCGCCACGGCGGACAACTGCGACTGCGCGCCGGCTTGCACGGTCCGCCGCAGCGTCGTGCAAAGGTCCTGGCTCCGGGGCTGTTCGCGGCAGCTGTCGCCGGTGTAGCGCGCCTGTTCGAGCGCGATGACGAAATTGCTGGGCGCGTCGTTGGCCAGTGCCCGGTCACGTACGCGGAAATCCCCGACCTGCTGCGAAATGAAGGCACCGGAATTGACGAAGGCGACCAGATCGGTTTCGCGGTTGTGCAGATAGGTGCGGTGGGGCGACCGGTGGGTGACGAGGAAGACCCGGTCCTGGTAACGGCCGCCGGCCAGGGCCTTGCCGCAGCCGATCGTTTCGGTGCCGCCGCCGCGCAGGGCAAGGATCGTCAGGCCGGCGCAGTTGTCGAAGCCGAGGTTGCGCCGGGCGTCGAGCGCGACGACGCCGTGCGAATTGGGCAGGGGGATGCGCCCGCCCGCCGGCAGCGACGCCCGGTTGCCGGTTTTCAGGAATACCACGTCGAGCGGATTGCCCTCCAGACCGGTCTGCACGACGTCGTAACGGATTTTCCACGGCCATGTCACCCCGGCGACGACGGGGCCGATGATCTGGCGGGCCCCCTCTTCGAAGCGCTCGGGATTGCCCCCGCGGTCGATCTTCCACACCGCCCGGCTTTCGATGTCGTCGTTCAGGAAGGACGCGGCCGCGAAGTCGAAGGGCCGTCCGTCGTTCATGACACGGCTGATGACGCCGTCCACCGGGCCGTCCGCGGCACGGCACGGCGAGGTGCAAAGGTTATTGAGGTGGAAGTCTTCGCCGATGCCGGCGGGGACCAGCAGGCGGTTCAGTACCATCTGGTTGACGATGTTGAGGTAGCCGGCCGGCTGTACACGGATCTGCGGCTTGTGCCACGGCGCGGCGATCACGACGGACAAGGCGGCGAAGGCGATCCAGGCGCCCCAGGCCTTCAGGACGGCGGCGATCCCCCGCATCACGGCTGCGGCTCCCGCGGCGACAGGGTGAGATAGGCCAGGGCCAGCAGCATCACGCCTTCGACGATATCGCCGACGGAGGTGACGGCCAGCAGGTAGATGTTGCGCCCGGTGAAGGGCACCAGCAGCAGGTTGGCCAGGATCATGTAGGCGCCGGTGCCGAAGAAGGTCCACAGGGCGAGCTGGGCCATCACACGCCGCCACGACTCGCCGGCGGCGGCCTCGGCCGGGGTGCGCAGCAGGGCCATGACCGCGCAGAACATCACCAGCAGAAGCCCGATCGCGCCGGACCGTCCGAAAGGATAAAGGATATGGATGGCGGACAGATTGTCGGAAAACTGCACGTCGCGCAGGTTGCCCCAGTTGTCGATGCCCGCCAGATAGCCCTGGCCGAGAAAATGACCGCCATAGGCGCGCAGGTGCAGGACCTGCTGCGCGCTTTCCATGGCGTTGATCGTGCCGATTTTCGGTACGTCGTCAGGCGTGAAGAGCGCCATGACGCGGATCAGATTTCTGTCGTTCATGGCTTCGGCGTAGCGCAGGGCGCCGTTCATGCAGTCGAGGTCGGGGGTGTCGATCGGGCAGAGGTCCGGCGGGCGATGCAAGAAGATATAGGCCAGGATTACGCCGAACATGAGCACGTAGGCCGGCAGTGGCAACAGCCAGAGCCGGTGCCGGGCCAGGCTGCCGTTATGGCGCCGGATCTGCCACGCGGCCACGGCGGCGAAGGGGACGATGGTGGTCAGCGCCACGCCGTTGTCGTGGAGCAGTTGCGGCGCGACGATGACGGCGGCCATGAACAGCATGACGAACCACAGGCCTGAAAGGCGCCCCGGCCGCCGGGCGCCGTCGTCGATCAGCAGGGTAAAGCCCGCGATCAACCCCAGGAGATAGGGAATGCTGAGCGGCAGGTCGAAGAGCCGCTCCTTGGCGTTGAAGACGATCAGCAGGATGACGCGGACAGCAAGCGTCAGGAGGATGATCTTGCTGCCCGGTGAAAGCTTGCCGGGCGACGCGGCGATCTGCGTTACCCATTGCGTGACGGCCTCGCGTATCGGGGGATGTGCCCAGACGCGGCGCCCGGCCAGGGCCGACACGGCCAGGGCCGGGATAGCCCAATAGACGAAGGCGATACCGTTCGCCCACCAGCAGAGCCACGCACATACCGCGGCTATGCCGGCCGCGGCCAGGATATCCGTGCGTGCGTCGCCCCGGCGTACGGGTCTCAGGGCCATGAAGACGATCGGAATACAGGTGAGGGAGAGAGCAAGATCGACGCAGACGCCCGACAGGTCCGTCCCGGTGTCGAGGAAGACGCCGCGCACGCCGATCAGCGCCCGCACGGCGATCAGGTATTGCACCAGGCCGATAACGACGCTGTCGGTGCGGTTGGCGATCCAGTAGCCCTCGCTGACGGCGTGTACGAATATGAGCGAGGCCGCGGCGAGGGCGAACAGGCACCACGGGATTTCGAACTTGTGGAAGGCGAAGGTAAAGCCTGGCGAGTCTGCGGCTTCGGCGTCGAGACGCTGGAGGTCCGGCTTCCAGTCGCTGTCGCAGAAGGTTTCCGTCGTCTTGACGATATAGGCGTCTCCGGACAGGCTGTAAGGCGCGTAGGGCGCGTCCGCGCGCCCTCCGAGAAAGCGGAAGGCGAGGTTGCCCGGGGCGATGCCGCCGTCTTCCGGATGGGGCCGCTGCAGCAGCAGCATGGCGGGCTGGGCGCAGGTTCCGGCCGTAGCGCGCTCCGGGTCATGAAGCTGCAGGGCAAGCCGGTCCCCGTTCTTGTCGAGCGAGAGCGTAAAGGTGCGCAGGGCGACCTGCGTCTTGTCCAGGCTCTGCCACGATCGTCCGAAAGCCATCACCCTTGCCTGCCATGTCATCCGGCGCTCGCGGGCGGAAGCATCGATGGGGCGGAAATCGTAAACATTGACCACCATCTCGCGGCCGGGCTTCAACTCGATCTCCTTGGGTGCGGCAGGTGAAGTCCGGCACAGGCGGGTGTGGAAAAAAGTCTGGCAGGCAGCGTCCACCAGGCCGGATTGCCCGCCGTCGCTGTAGCCGGCGCTGCGCAGGCGTCCGTCGCCGTAGTCGTAAGGTGCTATCCTGACGCGGACCTTGCCGTCGTCGACGACGCTGACCAGGGCGTGCGGTTCCGCGACGGCGTAGCCGCGGCCGCGGACGACAAGGTCCGCGACGGTCGTGTCGTCGCCCACGACGAAGAGACGCTTTTCGGGGAGCCCGCCGCACTCCGCGTCTTTGGCGCAGGCGTGGCGGTCGAACTGCATCCCGGTGAAATCGACGCGCAGGGGCTTGTTTCGCTGCAGGCCGCCGGCGCCGCACAGAAAAACCGCGAGCAGCAGTACCGCCACCAGCGCGGTGCGAACCCGCAATCGCAGGCGCATTTCCTTGTCGTTGTCGCGCCGGCTGGCTTTCGCCGCCGGTCCGGTCCGAAGCAGCATCACGGCGAACGCGGCGCTGACCGCCGTGAACCAAACCCCTGCCAGCCAGACGATGTCTCCCGGACCGCCCATGAAACCTAACCGGTGTTTTTGACGTGGCGGCTGCCGTAGAGCCACAGGTAGGCGTTACGCGTCTGCCAGGTCATGAAAATCAGCCCGGCGGCGGCCAGGACGACCAGCAGATTGGCGAGGGCGCAGGCCCATCCGCCCGCGGTCCATCCGAGCCAGCGCACCAGGCGGCTTCGGGCGGTGAGTTTCCGGTCCGCGCAGACATGGCCCTTGTTGTTCGCCACAAGGAAATAGAGGAAGCGCATCTGGCCCGGGCTCAGGTCGGCGAACGGCCCCTTGTGCACGGGCGCGCAGATGCCCCGCGTGAGGAAGGTCTGCATATTCGACGATGCCGACGCCGTCGCCGACACGCTTTCGGCGCCCGAAGCCGAAACCGACGCCGGAGCGGGGGGAGGCGATGCCTTTTTTGTCCGGCTTTTGCGCTCGCCGGACCGCGGGGAGGGGACCGGCGGCGTTGCCGCGGGCTCCGAGTTGGCGGCCTGCGTGACGAGGGCGTCGAAGTCGACGTCCAGATTTTTCGGCGCGCCGTCGAAACTCTTCTTGTAGGTCGCAAGCGCCCTGTCGGCGGCGTCGCACGCCGCGTTCAGGTCGGCGGACGAGGGCAGGTTGTTGCAGTTGAGGCCGAAGAAGGTGTCGCCGCTGGCCACGTCCCTGGGCTGGAGCGGATCGGGATACCAGAGCCAGGCCGTAAAGACGGCCGCCAGCGCGGCGACCACCAGGCTGAAGCCCAGGCAGACGTCCGGTTTGTTGCGGCCCAGGACGAGATGCGTAATCTCGCGGGAATTGAGGAGTTTGGTGAATTCCATGGGACCTAGTCGTATTTCGGGAAGGTGTAGGGCTTTTCGACGTGATTGCGCATGACCCGGGCAAGTTCGGTCGAGTGATATTTCCAGCCTTTTTTCCGCTTTTCGCTACGCGCCCAGTGGATCCACAGGATGACCGCTTCGATGCCGAATTGGCGTTCCGCATTCGAGTCGACTTCCAGCGTATTGCCGCCGTCATAGCCGTAGTGGGTCGTCACGAAGTCGATCTTGTTCAAGCGGAAACAGGCGTTGATGTCGGCCAGTATCCTGGGTTTGCACTTGCGCAGGATGCGGCGGGGATCGTCGACCAGCGCATAGAGATGGTCGCGGACATCCTCGGACATCAGGTTGGCGAGTATGCGGTTGTCGACCTGTTGCCTGAGGCTGTGCGATAGCGCGTGATATTCGGTATGCCCGGGCGAAATCAGCGACAACAGGGTGTCGCCCTTGGTCAGGGCGACGAACAGCGGACAATCCTTGCCGTCGAGACCGCCGACCGGACGGAATTCCTCCGAGGCGAGGAAATGATTCTTGATCTGCGTCTCGGTGATCTCGTCGGTGCCGATGGCGTCGGCGCCCAGCTTTTTGAACTTCAGAAAGGACAGGAGCGAGGCGACGAAGGCGAGGTTGGCACCCAGCTCGTCGATACGCGTATGGGCGTCGCGCAGTTCGACGAAGCGCTTGTGTGCCAGATAGATCTGGCATTCTTCCGGCAGGGCCGACACGCAATCCTGCTCGTTCTGGAAAAAATAGCCGATCGCGGCTTCCAGCTCGACATGACGCGCCGCCAGCTGCGCGATATCGTCGGCGCTGTATTTCGTGATACCGATGGCGTTCAGTTGCCGCGCCAGCCAGGCCGCCGGCTGGCCCTTGCCCATGCCGCGATAGACCAGGTCCGAAAAGGCGACATGGTCGGCGGGCAGGGCCAGGATGATGCTGGCGGCCGTATCCATGGCGGCGATCAGGGCGCGCGTCGCTTCCCACGAACGGCTGAGCAGGTTGCTCAACTGCTCGCCCGGCACATCGACGACGACGAAATTGACGGGCTTCGCGCCCTTTTTGACCTCGCCCTTGAAGCGGCGCAGCCCGATAGAGCGCGTCGCGCCGATCTGACCGGCGCGCATCCACCCGTCGGGCGACTGGATGCCGGCTTCCCGCAAGGCCTGCACCAGTGTGTGCAGGAACCAGGTCTTGCCCGTCTGGCGCAAGCCGACGATGACGATCACCGGAACCTTGAGGCGTTTGAATTCCTGGAGTTCGGCCATCAGGGCCTGCAAGGATATGGTCGTTTCCGGTTCGTCCTCGCGCGCCCGGAAATCGGCGGCGGTGGCGACCGGAAGCTGCGGGGCGGAGGCCGTTTCGCGGTCCTGGGGCGGCGGTGCATTCGTCCGGCCGGTGTCGCCGTCCTTCTGGATACGGCGAACCTGCTCCAGCAGTTTGCTCAGCGAGTCGGAATTTTTGGCGATCATCGCGTCCAGGCTTTCACTGTCGGCGGGCTTGCCGGCGTTCCGCGGCCGCGGCGTTTGGGGCGCGTCCGGCGCCTTGGGGGTGTCGCCATCCGGCGTATCGTCCAGTTCCGGGGCGTCGGGCGGCGCCGACGGCTGCGTCAGTTCGCACAGGGGGCAATTGCCCTCCGTGTCGTCGTATTCCTCGAAATGGATGGGGCATTCCTTCATGACGCAGCCGCCTTGTACCGGTTTCCGGCCCGAAGGAGCCGGAGCATGTTGTGTTGGCTTTCGGCCGGGGAGGCCGCCGAACGCACGCGATCGAGGCACTGCCGCATGGCCGGCCGCAGCAGGTCCGGCGGCGCGGCGCCGGCCCGCGCCTGCGCCTCAAGCAAGGCCAGATCCAGCAGCAGGAAGCTGTAATCCTCGGCGTTGGGCGTTTCGGGCGCCGTCAGCCAGGCGGCGAGATCGGTCCTTTGCCACGGTTGCAGTTCGCGCAGCATCTCGCGCGCCTCGGTGTCGTCCAGAAGGTCGTCGGCAAAGTTCGCGTCGAGCAGCCGCCGGAAGGCGAAGGGTTCCAGCCGTGGAAGGACGCGCGGCGCGCGATACAGCGGCCGGATATACGGCAGGCGCAGGAAGCCATGACGCGCAAACGCCGTCAGGTACTTACCCGCGTCCACGACATTGGCCCGGGAAACCGTGAATTCGGCGAGGTCGCCCGCCAGGTCCGTCAACACGCCGTTGTTGCCGCGCACCGACGCCTGGGTAAGACCCAGGAGATATCCGAGGGAGGCGTCGAAATCGAGCTTGCTCACCGTGCGGCGCAGGATTCCGCGCAACTGATTGACCGCGCCGTCGTCGCGAAAATTCGGGGTTTGCAGCGTCGCTGCTGTCAGCGCCGCCTGCCATTGCCGCGAGGCGGCCGACATTTCCTGGAGGAACTGCCAGGCCTGCCACGCCTCCGGAGGGGCGGTGTTTTCGCGTTCGACGTCGCCTGGCGTTACGACGGCAATTTCGTGCGGCCAGCTTTGCGGCAGGCGCTGCGTGTCCGGAAGCACAAGGAGACTGAAAATCTCGGCCGGACGGATGCTCTCGGTCCGCAGGTACAAGGTCGTTGCCCAGGCGTCGACATCGGCCCCGGCCAGCAGCGAAGCCAGGATTTGCCCGGGATCATAGTCGCCTGGGACGAAGAGGCAGACGTGCGAATAGTCGAGTCCCAGTTTCGCCCAGTCGCGTACCAGGGCGGGGACCGGCGCGCCGCCAGGGGTGACGGCCAGCGGCCGTGACGCGAAATCCGCCGAGCCGTCAGGTTCGGGAAGACGGTCCATGACGTCGCCGCCGCGCAGTCCCGCTGCGTGCGCCGCTCCCGTGGGGACGATGACGGCGTTGGCGTAGGCAAGATGGCCGCCCGACCCCATGCCGAAGTTCCGGCCGCGAAGAACGATGGAATATTGCGGGCTCAGCGGCAGGCGCGCGGCAAAGCTTGCCTCGCCGTGCCCACCCCATTCGGCCACCGCCAGGGGCAATTCGGTCAGGCGGCTCTGGGCGGTCGCGTCCAGTGTCAGGTCGCCGCTGCGGGCCAGCACGCGAAAGCCGCGGCCGCCGGATTCGGGGCCAATGACAAGGGTCGGCAGATCGGTCAATGCGTCCCCTCGGCCTTCTTCTTGCCCGACTGCTTTTTGACATCGGCCTTCTTGTCGCCCACCTTCTTGTCACCCACCTTCTTGTCGCCCACCTTCTTGTCGTCCTGCGTTCTTTCGCCCGCTGTCTTGCCGCTGTCGCCGCCATCGCCGTTCCCGTCACCGGCGGCGGGAAGCTGCGTGGTGTCGATATCGACCGGCTGGGCGGACTGGCTGTCCAGGGCCTCGCTTTTGTCGGTCGCGTCGGTTTTGTCCGCGCGATCGTGGAAGAGGGCGATACCCAATCCGATATTGCCGCCGATCGACAGCACGGCGACGAACAGCGGGACCAGGAACCAGGGACTGAGGATGCGAGACCGCAGGCGGCTACGCTTGACGCGCTCCTCGGCCAGCGTTGCCACCACCTCGCTGCGGAACTGATGGATCTGATGATCGAGCTGGTCGCTGACGCGATCGCTCACCGTTTCGCCGATGGCGTCGGCCAGGGTAGGCGACCTTCCGGCGGGCATCGACGGCGCTGACCGGTCGAGCAAAAACGCCAGCAGTTCGGCCTTCATTGCCTGGACGACCTCGTCGTCCCCGCTGTTGTCCATGTGATCGTCTTGTCCAGTATCTTTCATCATTGAATATAGACCTCGACCCGGCGGTTTTCCTTTTTGTTTTCGACTGTATCGTTGGGCCGGACAGGCAGATCTTCGCCGAAGCCGTAGGTCTGGACCGTCCAGCCCTGCTGTATCAGCATCTGTTTGACCGAATCCGCCCGTTTTTGCGACAGGAGGCGGTTGGCCGCCATGCCGCACTCGCCCGAACACGAGGCGCTGTGGACATTGTCGGTAAAGCCGACCAGGACGATGGACTTGGTGGCGCTTTTGGTCACGGCGTCGTTCAGCCGGTCGTAGATGTCCGTCTTGGCCAGGCTGTCGATATCGGACTGGTTCGAGCCGAAGGTGACGACGAGGGTCGGGGAGCGGTTGTTGCGGATCCTGCACAGGGCGTCCGGGTCCTTCCAGAAGGCCGACAGGGTGCAGTCCCCGAGCGTATTGACCTCGACCTTTTTCGGCCCCAGGTCGGGAGGCGGGATGCTGAGACTCACCATGCCCACCCTGGCCGACACCGCCTGCCCCTGATCCGACTCGGCGAACCGCACCAGCTCGTCGACTTCCGGCTTGCGGGTGTCGGGCGAAGTATAGAAATAAAGCCGCCGGTACAGGGGGTAGACCTGCGTGCGGACGGTTTCGCTGTTCGGCACGTAGTAGTTGCTGCCGACCGCCGCCACGGCGACGACGTGCGTGTTTTTCGTGACGCCGCTCATCGCGACGAAGCCGATCCCGTCCGTGTCCTTGCCGACCGCCGTTTCCAGTTCCGACCCCGCGCTGAAAACCTGGGCCTTGGCGATCGTTTCGCTGGCCATGATCTTGGTCTTGAAGCCGTCGTAGGTACCCGACGTTTTTTCGCGCGAATACAGGTCTATGGCGTGACCGGCCTGTCCGCCGAGGTCGCCCCAGTCGGTGATTTTTCCGGAAAAGACGGCCCGGACCTGTTCGACGCTCAGTTGCCGCACCGGGTTGTCGCGCGCGACGACGACGGCGATGCCGTCCATGGCGGCGACGTGTTCGCTCCTGGTGAAATCGCCCAGGCCCTTAAGGCCGTCGGCCTCCTCAGGCTTGATCTGCCTGGACGCCATGACGATATCGACCGCGCCTGGCTTTTGCGCCCGGGTAAAGCCGTCGCCCGTGCCGGCGGCCCGGATATGGACGCGATACGCCTTGCCGTCCCGGGTGGCGCTGATGTCGTATTCCGGGTGCGCTTCGTCTTCGCCGTCCTTGTTTTTCTCAACGACTTCCTTCTTGTCGGCGGGTTCGGCGCCGCGGATGTCGCCGTACCCCTTGGACTCCAGCCACGCCTTGACCAAGGCGGGGGCCAGCTTCTCGCCGACCGAGCTCGAGCCGGCCAGGACCAGGTCGTCCTTCGGCCTGGCGGTGAAGCTGGCTATGGCCCACCAGCCGGCCAGCAGCAGTACCGCAACGACGGCCGCGGCCGCGATCCAGACGCCGGCCGGCGGACGCTTTCCGCCCTTTGTCCCGCCCGCTCCGGGTTTCGGGGGTGGCTGGCGAGGCTGGTTCCCCGCGACGAGCACCTGCGCGGCTACGGCTACATCCACGGCTTCCTGGCGAGGCAGGTCTTCCGGAAGCACCATTTCCGCATCGACGAGGGGGATGAAGGGCGGCGCGCTTTCAAGGACGCCGTGCCAGTCGGCCGCGACGTCGGCACGGGCCTGGTAGTCCTTGGCGAGGCCTTTGGAGACGGCCTCGACGAACGCCGCCGGCCATTGCCCGCCCGCGCGGTTCTTCAAATCCTGCAGGGCCTTTTCGTACTCCGCTTTGCGGCGCCAGTCCGCCAGGGTGCGGCCGGTGACGAGCCGGTAAAGAACGGCGGACGCACCGTAGATGTCGGTCGCGGGGCCGATGGCGAGCTTTCCGCTGGCGTCCTGCAGTTCCGGCGGCGAAAAACCTGGTTCGCCCAGGGTTGAGGCGGCCTTGAAAATCCTGGCCAGCGGCCGGTCGTCCGGCGCCAGGTTGGTCAGCCGGCAGGTCGCCGGATCGGTGGCGCCGTCCGGCGACAGCAGAATCGTCTCCGGCGACAGGTTGAGATGCCAGACGGATTTGGCATGCAGGTCGCGCAATCCCTGCGACAGACCGCGGGCCAGGCGCAGAACCGTGTCCGGGGGCAAGGGCTGACCATCGACCAGTCTTTCGCTCAAAGGTTGACCGTCGGCGGCCGCGACGACCCAGGCGGAGTCGTCGTCCAGGACGCGTGCCGAGACGATGACGCGCGCGACATTGTCCGATGTGATCGCAGACCATTTTTCCGCGACGGCAATGAAGCGGTCCACACCCGCCAGATATTCCTGATGAAAGCCGGCGGCGTCTTCCGGATCGGCGCCGTCGGGGCGCCGGGGCTGATATTTGAAGGCCTGGACGGCCTTTCCATCGCAGGTGCCGGAATAGACGACAGCGCTCCGGCTGTCGCCGGTCCGCGCGCCGAGCACGAATTTGGCGGCAATCTTGCCGACATCAGCAACGACTTTGTGGCGCGCCATGCAATCCCCGCTCCCCGTTAACGCGAAGAGCTAAGGCTTAAACTCCCTATTAATCAAGCCATATTTTGAGAAAGTCGCCAATTCGAACGCGCACATTTTCGCCCATTCGATCAACCATGGCGTTACAGGCCGGATATCCCGCCGCGGGCGGCCTTCGAGGGCGCGCGAACAAGGTTTTGGGACTATGCGGCCCGCAGCCGCGACACGAAGGACGTGACCTCGGTTTGCAGCGTGTCGGCCTGGTGCGCCAGGTCGCCCGCCAGCGACATCAGCTGCGTCGACGCGGCGCCCGTCATCTCGGCGGCGCGGCCGACGCCGAAGATGTTCTCGGTCACCTCGAGCGTGCCGTGCGACGCACGCGCCGTATTGCCGGCGATCTCGTTCGTCGCCGCGCCTTGCTGTTCGACGGCCGAGGCGATCGTCGCCGAAATCGAGCGGATATCGCCGATCGTCGTGACAATCTTGCCGATCGAGCCGACGCTGCGCGAGGTCGCGGCCTGGATCTCCTCGATGCGGTGGGTAATGTCCTGGGTGGCGCGCGACGTCTGCGTCGCCAGCTGCTTGACCTCGGACGCCACGACGGCGAAGCCCTTTCCGGCCTCGCCCGCGCGCGCCGCCTCGATCGTGGCGTTGAGCGCCAGGAGGTTGGTCTGCGAAGCGATATCGCTGATCAGCTTGACGACCTCGCCGATGCCGGCGGCGGCCGTGCTCAGCGACTGGATATCGGTCTCGGTGCCGGCGACGTCGGCCACGGCGGCCTTCGACACCTCGGCGGCCTGGTGGACCTGGGCGTTGATCTCGTGGATCGAGGCGGACATCTCCTCGGTCGCCGCGGCGGCGGTCTGGACGCTGACCGCGGCGTCCTCGGCGGCGCCCGTGACGATCTGCGCCTGGCGCGCCGTCTCCTCGGCCGTGGCGGCCAGGCTTTGCGCGGCGTCCGAGACCTCGCCCGACGAGCGGACGAAGGCCGTCGCCAACTGGCCCATGCTGGCTTCGAAGGCGTCGGCGATGGCCAGCCGTTCGTCGCGGATACGGATATTCGTCAGCCGCTCCTGTTCGGCGGCCTGTGCGCGCAAGGTCTGGGCTTCCTGGAGCCCGATGCGGAAGCGCTCGACCGTGCGCGCCATGGCGCCCAACTCGTCGCCACGGTCCTGGCCGGGCACGGTCGCATCGAGGCGGCCGTTGGAAATGTCGGCCATGGTGCCGTCGAGCCGGCGCATGGGCAGCGACAGGCCCGAGCGCGTCAGCCAGAAGGCCGCGCCGGTAACGAAGATCAGCCCGCCGATAATGGCGATCAGCGTGTCCGTGCGCGCCGTGGCGGCCTTTTTCGTCAGGGTGTCCGCCAGATGGTCGTTGGCCTCGACATTGCCGTCGATGTGCGTGTTCATCGTCTCGGTGACGGCCTGGAGCGCCGGGCGGCACTGGGCGTTCATGGCGCGGATGGCGTCGTCGCGCTGGCCGGCGCGACCCAGGCGCACGGCGTCGCCGCAGGCGTCGGTCATCGCGGCGTGGTAGGCGCTGCGCACGGTTTCCAGGCGATCCTGCTGTTCCGGCATGGCGTCGATCGCCGCCGCCAGTTCGGCTTCGAAGACCTGTCCGCTCTTTTCGATGTCCTCGCCGGCGCGCGCGATGTCGTCCGGGGTTTCCGCGACGATCAGTTCGAAGATCGAGCGCGCCGTGCCGGTGGTGTGCGCGGTGGCGCGGGCCAATGCCGTCGTGCCGCTGGCCGAGCCCAGAAGCGCGTCGTCATAGGCGGTCGAGATCGTCGACATCTGGTTGGTGGCGAAGATGGCGGCGAAGACCGAGACGGCGCCCAGGGCGGCGAGCAGGATCAGGACCTTCGATACGACGGGAAGGTGTTTGTAGGACAGGCGCACGATCGTCTCCCGGGACTCAGGGCATTCTTGCCGTTAACCATCGGGGGTGTCGGTTAATAACGCCATAAGACAGTGTTAAAAAGTGCAACCCTGGCGATGCCGGGTCACACACCCAGCGCCGTCAGCACCAGAAACGCCGCGAACAGGAAAAAGTGCGTCGAGCCCTCGATGGCATTGGTTTCGCCGTCGTGCAGGTTGATCGCGGCCGCCACAGCCGTCAGGGCGACCATGGCGATCTGCACCGGTGTCAGCGCCATGACGGGCGCGTGGCCGCCGATAAGACCGATGACCAGGATCACCGGCACGGTCAGGATCACCGTCGACAGCGACGCGCCGAGCGCGATATTGACCACGGGCTGCATGCGGTTCGACAAGGCCGCGCGGACCGCCGTCAGGATTTCGGGGCTGGCCGAGATGCCCGCGACGACCATGGCTGCGACGCCCGGCGGCACGCCCGTGCCGCTCAGGCCAACCTCCATCGTGCCGGCCATGACCTCGGCCAGGACGCCGATCAGCGCCACGCCGCCGATCAGCAGGGCGACCGAGGTGGCGGTCTTGCCGGGATGGCCGGGCTCGGTCGAACCGGTTTCGGCGTAATTATAGGCGAAGAAATAGCTGTGCCGGGTCGTCTGCAGCCTGAGGAAGATGGTGTACAGGAAGGCCAGGCCGACGACGCTGAAGACGCTGTAGGCGAACTGATGCTGAACCGGCAGGAAGGCCGGGATGATCATGGCGCCGCCGATGGCGCTGATGATCATGACGATATAGGTGTTGCCGGAATCGACATTGTACGGCTGTTCGCCGAAGCGCAGGCCGCCGAGGATGGCCGAAATGCCGAGGATGCCGTTGATGTCGAGCATCACCGCCGAATAGATGGTGTCGCGCGCCAGCGTCGTCGAGTGCGTATGGCTGGTAACGATGACGAGAATCACGACCTCGACCAGGACGGCCGCCAGGGTCAGGATCATGGTGCCGTACGGCTCGCCCACCTTTTCGGCCAGGACCTCGGCGTGGTGGGCTACGCGCACGGCCGCCAGCACGATGGTGGCGACCAGGGCGATGGCTGCCACCAGCGCCACGCTCTGCCCGGAGCCGGTCAGGGCGTGCTCGAGCGGGAAGGCCATGACCGCGACGAGAAGCGCGATCAGGGTGAATTTTTCGGATTTGACAAGACGAAGCATGACGGAATCCTAAGCCGCCGCGCCGGTCGCGGCAAGACCGGCCGAAAGGATTGACATAGGGTAGGGGGGTATCCTATTTTGTCGCCATGTCGCACGGCGATTCCGAAAAACAGAAGATGCTGGCGCGCGTCCGTCGCATCAAGGGCCAGGTCGAGGCGATCGAGCGCGCCTTCGAGGCCGAGGCCGACAGCGAGAAGATCATGCACCTGATCGCCGGCGCGCGCGGCGCGATTTCGGGCCTGATGGGCGAGGTGGTCGAACACCATATCCGCCACCACCTGGTCGATCACGTCAAGCATCCGGGGGCGCTCGACGCCGACGCCCAGGAGGCCCTGATCGACGTCATCCATACCTATGTGAAGAAGTAGACGGCTTGAGGTTCCTGCCATGACCGATTTCGCGCATCTTTTGCAGCAGGGCGCGTCCAACGCCTGGCTGTTCATCCCTTCGGCCATTTTGCTGGGCGCCCTGCACGGACTGGAACCCGGCCACTCCAAGACGATGATGGCGGCCTTTATCGTCGCGGTGCGCGGCACGGTGTGGCAGGCGGTCCTGCTGGGCCTGTCGGCGACCGTGTCGCACACCGCCATCGTCTGGCTGATCGCGCTCGGCGGGCTCTACCTCGGCCAGGCCTGGAACGCAGAGGCGATCGAGCCCTACATGCAGGTCGTGTCGGCGGTCGTCATGCTGGGCGTGGCAGGCTGGATGGTGTGGCGGACGTGGTCGTACCGCAAGGGCGGGCACGGTCAATCTCATCGCCATGATCATGACCACGGGCACGGGCACGACGAGACGCGGCGCCTCGATACGGGCCACGGCTTCGTGCGGCTCGAAATTTTCGAAGAGGGCCAGCCGCCGCACTTCCGCCTGTACAGTGAAAGCGGCCAGAGCTGGAATTCCAACGACGTGACGGTCGAGACGACCCGTGACGGCGGCAAGCGCCAGGTCTTCCATTTCGTGCAGAAGGACGGCTTTCTGGAATCCGGCCTGCCGATCCCCGAACCGCATGACTTCAAGGCGAAGCTGACCCTCGGACACGGCAACCATACCCACAGCTATACGTTGGATTATTCCGAACACCATCACCACGAGGCCGAGGCGGGTTTCGGCGGGGCGGAGCCGTACGCCGACGCGCACGAACGCGCCCACGCCGAGGAGATCGAACAGCGGTTTGCCGGGCGCGCCGTGACGACGCCGCAGATCGTGCTGTTCGGCCTGACGGGCGGATTGATCCCGTGCCCGGCCTCGATCACGGTGCTCCTGCTGTGTCTTCAACTGAAGCGCATCGCCCTGGGGGCGACATTGGTGCTTTGTTTCAGCATCGGCCTGGCGCTGACCATGGTGGCGTCAGGCGTGCTGGCGGCGTTGAGCGTCCGCCACGTGTCCAAGCGTTTCAAGGGTTTCGGCCGCCTCGCCAACCAGGCGCCGTACCTGTCGGGCGTTCTGATCGCCGTCGTCGCCTGTTATGTCGGCTGGACTGGGCTTAGGGCGCTGTTGCACTAGGATATCGACGGCCGCGAGCAGAGCTGCCGTCGATTGTTTTGAAGCTGGACTACCTTCCCCTTCTCCCCGTAAAACGGGGAGAAGGTGGCCCGTCAGGGCCGGATGAGGGGCGGGGTGTGGTCTTCCGCATGCGCTCAACCTTGGTTTTGCCCCTCACCCGGCGCTTCGCGTCACCTTCTCCCCTCACGAGGGGAGAAGGTGAATTCTTATCAATATTGGCTTTTTGATGCGGGCGGCCATGACCGAGAGCACACCGAAACCCGTGAGTTTCAAGGAGGCCTTCGGGTTTTGGCTGAAGCTCGGCTTTATCAGCTTCGGCGGGCCGGCCGGGCAGATCGCCATCATGCACCAGGAATTGGTCGAGCGGAAACGCTGGATCTCGGAAAAGCGGTTCCTGCATGCGCTAAACTACTGCATGGTCCTGCCGGGGCCCGAGGCGCAGCAACTGGCCATCTATATCGGCTGGCTGATGCACCGCACGCTGGGCGGGATCGTCGCCGGCGGGCTGTTCGTCCTGCCGTCGCTGTTCATCCTGGTCGGCTTGTCCTATGTCTATATCGCCTTCGGCCACGTTTCATTTGTCGAAGGCCTGTTCTACGGCATCAAGCCGGCCGTCACGGCCATCGTCGTCCAGGCGGTTTTGCGCATCGGCGGACGGGCGCTGAAGAACCCCGTGCTGTGGGGGATCGCCGCCGCGTCCTTTATCGCCATTTTCGTCCTGCACGCCCCGTTTCCGCTGATCGTCGGCGGGGCGGCGGTGATCGGCGCCGTCGGCAGCCGGCTGTCGCCCGCGACGTTCAGGACCGGCGGCGGACATGGCGCGGCGGACACGTCCTTTGGTCCGGCGCTGATCGACGACGATACTCCGCCACCTGCCCATGCACGGTTCTCGTGGCTGCGCGCGGTCATGGTCGCCGTGGCGGGCCTGTTGTTGTGGAGCCTGCCCATGGCTGTCCTGTGGTTCGGGCTTGGATCGCAGCATCCCTTAAGCGAGATGGGGCTGTTCTTTTCCAAGGCCGCGCTTCTGACCTTCGGCGGCGCCTATGCCGTCCTGCCCTACGTCTTCCAGGGCGCCGTGACGCAATACGGCTGGGTGACGGCGCCCCAGATGATCGACGGGCTGGGACTGGGGGAAACGACGCCCGGGCCGCTGATCATGGTGGTCAGCTTCGTCGGCTTCGTCGGCGGCTGGACAAAGGCGTATCTGGGGGCGGAAGCCTTGTTCGCGGCGGGAGCGATCGCGGCCGCGGTCGTCACCTGGTTTACCTTCCTGCCGTCGTTTGTGCTGATCTTCATCGGCGGGCCGCTGATCGAGACGACGCACGGCAATCTGAAATTCACCGCCCCGCTCACCGCCATCACGGCGGCGGTGGTCGGCGTCATCCTGAACCTGGCGCTGTTCTTCGGCTATCACGTCCTGTGGCCGCAGGGTTTCGGCGGTGCGTTCGAATGGGTGTCGGCGCTGATCGCGGTCGCCGCGGCCGTGGCGCTGATCCGCTTCAAGGCCAACGTCATGCTGGTCATCGCCGTCTGCGCGGTGGTGGGGTTGGCGGTGCGGTTGCTTTAATCGAACAAGGCGTCGATCGAGGCCTGGTTGACTTCGGGACCGCCGATGGCCGGGCCATTGAGCAGCAGGTCGCGGCGGCGCTGTTCTTCGGGCGAGACACCCTCATGGTCTTCGCCGTCATGCACGCCCAGCGTATCGACCAGCTTGGTGATGCGCTGCTCGATCTGCGACAGCAGGTGGACGATCTTGCTGACGCGCTGGCCGGTCAGGTCCTGGAAGGTGCAGGCCTCGAAGATCTTCATGATCTCGTCGTCGATGCGGGCCTTGGCGGCCGCGTCGCTCGATTTCAGCCCCATGATGGTTTCGGCCGAAGCGAGGATGGTGTTGGTCGCGGATTCGGTGTCGGCCGTGATGGCGTCCATTTCCGAGGTCGCCGTCGGCAGTCGGTGCGTCGCCACTTCCAGCGGACGGATCGAGCGGATTTCGGCCTTGGCCTCGCCGATGGCGTCGTAAATGCTGCGAAACTGCGTGATCCAGCGCGCGTCGACCTTCTTGAAGACATCCGACATCGTCGACACCAGCGCTTCGGACTGCTGCGCCAGGACGAAGAGGCGCGGATCGATGCCGGCTTCGATGAAGACGTTTTGCCAGCCGTCATCGTGGGCATCGCTGCCGGGGCAGCTGTCGATCGGGGCAGCGCTTTCTGCGGTCATGGGAGTCAAGGGGCTGGGTACTCGAAAGGGGCGGGTAAGGTGGGGATCAGGAAGCCAGGGCAGTGGCTTCGCGGCGCGCCCAGAAACCCGTGACGTCTTCGCAGATCTGCCGGACGTCGTCGAAATAGAAGGGCTTGGGCAGCAGGAAGGTGACGCGCTGGCGGCGCGCCTTGTTGAGCGCGTCGGCGCCCGATTCCGGATTGGCCATCTGACCGGCGGTCATGATCGCGATCGGCACGTCGCCGGCCAGGTCACGGTACAGGCCGAGGTCGTCGAGCGTATTATGGCCGTCGACGAAGACGTCGAGCACCAGCAGCTGGAAGGTCTGCGATTTGAGCAAGGCAAGCGCTTCGTCTTCGGTGGGGACGCAGGCGGCGGTAAAGCCTGCCTTTTCGAACATCTTGGAAATAATGGTCGCCTGGGTCTTGCTGTCTTCCAGGATCAGGACGCTTAGGGCCATGGTTCACTCTGGCAAAAAGGGACACATCCGGCTAAGCTACTGAAAATAGATTGAGATTAGATTACGCAATTGTGGCGCCTCTATTTGACGTAGGGACAGCTTTTTTCTACAGTTGCGATCACGCCTAAGGGGGGAATGATGAAAGTTCGTCACGCGATCGGTGCGGCGCTCATATTGATGTTGCCGGTCATGGCAACGGCCGAAATCGCGCCGGAGGTGGCGGCGAAGACCGAGCGCAAGGCCCTGCAAGAGAAGGTCAGTCGCGGCGACGTGCTGGCCATGGTCGACCTTGCCGCCCGTCAGGAGCAGGGCGACGCGGCCTCGCCACCTGAACGCGCGGCAGCGCTCGACCTCTATGAAAAAGCTGCGGATCGTGGCGATCCGGCGGGGCGCCAGAAGATGTGCATCGCCTATCTGCTGGGTGAAGGCCGTCCGAAGGACGCCGTACGGGGCATGTCCTATTGCAACGCCCTCGGGACGAAGGACGCCGTGGGCCTGTTCTCGGTAGCCTACGACTATCAGGAGGGCCTGAGCGGACCGAAGGACGAGGCGCAGGCTATGAGCCTCTATGTCGAGGCGGTGCGGTTGGGCAGCGGCGACGCCGCCACCGCCTTGGGCCACAAGGCGCTTGAGATCGGGAAACCCGATGTGGCGCGGCAATGGTTCCGGCGCGGCACCTATCTGGGGTCGGCCGACGCGATGGACGAATTGGCCGCCATGACGGCGGCCGGGCAGGGCGGGCCAGCCGATGCCGCCGAAGCCCAATGGCTCTATGGTGCCGCCGCTGCCTTCGGCAACGCCCATGCCGCCGCGCAGCCCGCTGCCGGCAGCCTGCCGTTCGCATTGGCGACAGCCGAGGGCAAAGCGGACATGCCGCTGACACGTACCTGGTCCGACGGAGGGGGAGCGCACCGCAAGACCATCGATCTCAAGCAGCTGACGGACGATCTGGGGGAAAGGTTCCCGCGACTGGCGATCGACGAGCCCGTCTGGGGATACGTCCGCGCCGAATGCTATATTGCCCTCGATCATTCAATCGACGCCTGCGTCGTTCGCGGGGAGCATCCGGTGGCGATGGGCTACGCCGCGATGATCGAAACGCTGGTGAACGGGCACGTCACGGTCGGGGAGAGGGATGCTGCGGGTCAGTCGACGGCGGGCCGCCTGTTGCAGATCGCCCAAGGGCGCTGGCTAAACCACGTGGTCTATGTTCGTTAGAGCGCAATCTTGCCCTCCTGATGCTGGCATACGGCGCCAATCCGCGAAGCGAACTCCGGGCGCTTGATCGCCGTGCCGGCGTTGTCGCGTCGAGCGCAATCCGATAGGGTGTGAAGGCCTTTTTGCAATAGATTGCGCGACAGAACAAAGACCTGGAGGGCCGATTTGGTTCCACCAATCGCATAACGCTCCAGGCGCGGCGGGCAGCATCCGAGGAGAGCGGATCATGAGCGACATCACCCTCTATTTCGCGCGCGCCAGCCGGTCGTTCACGCCGCGCTGGCTACTGGAGGAACTGGGCGTGCCCTACGCGGTAAAGACGCTCAGGCTCGGGCGCGGCGATCATAAGACAAGGGCCTATCTGCGCGTCAATCCCATGGGCAAGGTGCCGGCGCTGACGGACGGCGAGGTCCGCGTGACGGAAAATCCCGCCATCTGCCTCTACCTGGCCGATCGCTACGGCATGGGGACGCTGGCGCCGGCGGTCGACGATCCCCGCCGCGGTGACTTCCTGCGCTGGATGGTCTTTTCGACAGCTGTGTTCGAGCCCGCCATCTACCTGCCCGAGGACGACGATGCGTCCGCCGCCAGCGGACGCGGCTGGGGCACGAAAACGCGCGTCGTCGAGGTGCTGGCCGATACGATGCGGGACCGCGAATGGCTGTTGGGCGATATGTTCTCGGCCGCGGACGTGATGCTGGGCTCGCTGGTGTCGATCGCGCTATTCAACGACCGGATACCGGGGGCGCCGGACAGTCTGGTCGCGTGGAATGCGCGGATGTCGGCGCGCCCGGCCTATCAAAGCGCGGCCGAAGCGACATGGGGGTAGGCGAGGTTTTGGCTATTTGACGACCGGCTCCGAAATTCGAGGCAGAGTCTACGGCCTGGTTTGGACAAAGCCGAATTCGCCAGAATCCTTGACGTTTTCGGCTGTCAAAGACGTGTCGGCTTCGGCTTGACCGGCTTGCCGCCGGGTATGATCCGCCATGTGGTCCCGACCTTGCGCACGATGGCCGGCGCAGCGGTATCGCAGGTTTCGCCGCACCGCGCAGGGAGAGTGCGTTAACGCTATCTCCTAAGCCCTTATTTTCCTTTCGGGCGTAGGGTTTTGGTCCAGTAACAGCGTGACCTTGCCAGATCCTTCATGACGACCGCCTTGGGGCATCTCCCGAAATTCCTCAGCCGAACACGCATTTGCGCCCTGCTTGCGGCATTGGGCGCGTGTGTCGTGTCCTGGGCTGCGCCGTGCGCCGGGCAGGCGCGCTGGACCGGCTTTACCGGCGAAACCTTCCAGCACGTCGCCACCGAAAGCACGCCCGAGGTGCGCAATCCGACCTCGCTGATCCAGGACCGCCACGGCTTCCTGTGGATCGGTTCGCAGGACGGGCTGGTGCGCTGGGACGGCTACCGCTTCAAGCTCTATCGCCCCGACGCCGATGTGAAGGGCACGCTTCCCGACAACGACGTCTGCAATCTGTTCGTCGATGCCGCCGGCCGCTTGTGGATCGCCACCAATGTCGGCGGGCTGGCGCTGTACGACGAAGGCCACGACAATTTCGTCACCTATGCCGCGGGGCCCAAAGGTTTAAGCCACGTCACGGTCAATGCCGTGGCCGACGACGGCCAGGGCGGGCTGTGGGTCGGGACCTGGGGCGGGCTCGACCACCTCGATCCGCGCACCGGCGCCGTTCAGAAGGCGGCGATCAACGGCCTGCCCAGCGGCAAGATCGGGGCGCTCTACCGTGACCCGGCGGGGACGCTGTGGATCGGCACGGCGGCCGGCCTGGCGCGGCGCACGGCCGCGAAGACCGAAACCATTGCCTTGCCGACGCCCGACGGTAGCCTGCCGTCGGTACGGACCATTTACCGCGACGGCAAGGGGCGCATCTGGGTCGGCACGCGCCGCCACGGCGTTTACCTGGTCGACGAAAAGACCGGCGTGGCCAGCCCCGTGACGGGGCCGGGCGCCGGCGACCTGCGCGCCGAAGGCGTCAATACGGTGGTCGAGGTGCGGCCGGGCGAGATCTGGCTGGGCACCTTCAGCCACGGCATCGTCGCGGTCGATGTGGCCAATATGCGCATGCGCCGCATCGCCCACGATCCGGCCGTGGCCAACAGCCTGCTGTTCGACCAGGTGTGGGCACTCTTGCGCGACCGGTCCGGCCTGATCTGGGTGGCGACGGGCGAGGGCCTGAGCCGCTACGCGCCGGAACAGGGCGCCTTCTCCGTTCTGCCCGGCAATACCGGCCGGTCCTCCGACATGTCCGAGGCCGGCGCCCTGTCGGTGCGCGAAATGCCCGACGGGCGGCTGTGGATGGGGCTGCTGCGCAAGGGCGTCGATATTGTCGATCCCATAAGCGGTCGCGTGAAGACCCTGGCGTCGGATCCGCACCATCCCGAAACCGCCCTGCCGCAGAACTATGTCTGGGACTTCGCGGCGATCGGCCAGGACGTCTTCATCGCCACGGGACAGGGCCTTTACCGGAGCGACCTCGACGGCGGGCACGTGAAGCGCGTCCACATCGCCGGGCGCGATCCCAACGTCTTTACGGTCGGCTTGATGCGCGACGGCGCGGCCCTGTGGATCGCCGGTTACGACGGTGTGTGGCGGACGTCTCCGGGCGCCAGGCCGGTACACGTCACCGGCCTGACCGACGACCGCGCGCGCGAGATCCTGAAGACGCCCGACGGCGCGGTATGGATCGGCACGGAAAACGGCCTGAACCGTCTGGCGCCGGACGGGCACGTCGAACGCATCCTGCCCGACAGGAGCGATCAGGGCCTGAGCGCAGGCTATATAACGACGTTGCTGGCCGATAAAAAAGGCCAGCTTTGGGTCGGCATGTCGGGCGGCGGCATCGCGGTCCTGACCGGGCGCGACGGTCACGGCCGCCCGGTCTTCCGCCATGTCGGCGCGCGAGACGGCCTGCCCGACCCCAATGTCGACAAGCTTCAGGCCGACGCCGAAGGCCGCGTCTGGGCGGCGACGGACTCCGGCCTGGCGGTCGTCGACCCGGACAGCTTCGCCGTTCACGCCATCGGCCGCGAAAGCGGGCTTTCCATCCTCAACTACTGGGTGGGCTCGGGAACGCCGACGACGCACGGCGAGCTCTTGTTCAGCGGCGCGTCGGCGGTGCTGGTCGTGCGCCCCGATATGCTGGGAACGTGGACCTACGCGCCGCCGCTGGTCATCAGCGATATCCGCATCGGGCGTGAAGCGCGTGCGGCGGCCGCGTTCAACGGCGGCGGCAACGATGTTTTGGTCGTGCCGCCGGGCAAGCCGGTCTCGGTCGAATTCTCCGCGCTCGACTTCTCGGCGCCCGAGCACAACCGTTACCGCTATCGCCTCGAGGGCTTCGAGCGCGACTGGAACGAGACCGATTCCGGCCATCGTGTCGCCACCTATACCAACCTGCCGCCGGGACGTTACGTGCTGCGGCTGCAGGGCTCGAACCGCGACGGCGTGTGGAGCGGCAAAAAGCTCAGCGTCGCCGTCCGCGTCCTGCCGGCGTGGTACCAGACGTGGTGGTTCTATCTGCTGGCCGGACTTGCGGCGGCGGGCGCGATCGCCACTGTCTTCCAGACGCGCACCGGCGCCTTCCGCCGGCGCCAGCGCCAGCTGGAGGCCCTGGTCGAGGCGCGCACGGCCGAACTGACGCAGAGCCAGGCGCAACTGGAGCAGATGGCCTATTTCGATGCGCTGACGGGCCTGCCCAACCGCCGCATGTTCCATGAGGACGTGCGCAAGGCGATGGCCTGGGCGCGGCGCGAAAATTCGGGCTTCAGCCTGCTGATCATCGACCTCGACCGCTTCAAGCAGGTCAACGATACCCTGGGGCACGACGCCGGCGACGCCCTGCTGAAAGAGGCGGCGATCCGCCTGCGGGCGGTCTTGAGGGAAAACGACTGCGTGGCGCGGCTGGGCGGCGACGAGTTCGCCATCCTGCTGACCGGCGGCCCAAGCAAGACCGATGTCGATATTGTCTGCGGGCGGATCGTCAGAAGCTTCGCCGCGCCCGTCTGGTTCCAGGCGCACATCCTGGAAACCAGCCCCAGTATCGGCGTCGCCAGCTGGCCGGACCACGGCCGGACCGAGGACGACCTCTACAAGTCGGCCGACGTGGCGCTGTACCGTGCCAAGGCGGCGGGGCGGAACACGTGGCGGCATTTTACTTGGGAAGACGAATTAGCCTGAAGCCTCGGCGTTTGTCGCCGCGACGGTTCCCCCTTCCGTCTCCCCTTCGCTAAAGCTTCGGGGAGCCACCTTCCCCGTTTACGGGGAAGGTGGCACGAGCGGAGCGAGTGACGGAAGGGGGGACCGTCAGCGACGTAGACTCCGGCCAATTCGTCTACGCACGTAACCCTTCCGCCAGCGCCCACATCAGGGCGCCGACTCCCTTGGGATCGTTCAATCGCGTCTTCTCACCGATATAGTAGGCGTACGAGCCGTCGCGGTAGGTGCGGCCGCCGAGGCCGGCCACGGCGCAGGTTCCGTTCAGCCCCTCCGGCGTGACGAAGGTATCGATGGCGGATTGCAAGCTGTCTTTCCCGATGGCTTTCATGTCCCCGCCGGCGATGCCCAGGCGCGCCGCCTTCATCATGGCATAGGCGAACATCACGGAGGCCGAGGCCTCCTCGTAATTGCCCTCGCGGCCGCCCTGGTCCATGACCTGGTACCACAGGCCGCGTTTCGACCGGACAGCCGCCACCGCCGTCAGGGTGTCTTGCAAAATGCCAGCGATATCGGCCCGGGCATGGGCATCCATGCCGTCCGACGCCTCATGGACATCGACCAGCGCCGCCGCCCACCAGCCCATGGCTCGGCCCCAGATATTGGGCGACAGGCCGGTCTTCGGATCGGACCAGCGCTCGGCCCGGCTTTCGTCCCAGCCGTGATAGTAGAGGCCGTCGGCGCGGCGCATGACCGCGTGCACGGTTCTGATCTGGCGGACGGTGTCGGCGAACAGGGCAGCGTTGCCGGTGATCCGGGCGTAGGCCGTCTGGAAGGGCTGGGCCATGTAGACGCCGTCGAGCCAGACCTGCCAGGGATAGACCTTCTTGTGCCAGTAATTGCCGGAATGGGTGCGCGGATGCCCGGGCAGTTGCCGGAATTGTACGTCCATGGCCGCGCGGAAGCGGGGTTCGCCCGTGATGGCGTGCAGCGGGAACAGGATCTTGCCGCTGTTGACGCCGTCGAGATTGAATTCGTTGGGATTGAAGCCGGGCAGGGCGCCGTCGTTCAAGACCCGGCTGTCCATGGCAGAGAGCACGTGTTCGAAAAAAGCCGCGTCGCCGGTGATGGCATAAAGGTCGAGCGCGCCCTTCCATACCACGCCGTCTTCGTAATTCCACGAGCCGGGCCGGGTCTGCCGCGTCGCCAGCCAGGGCTTGAGAAAGGCCGGCAGGGCCGGTGCGGCCATTTTCGGTGAAGACCGGGCCGCCATGGGCAGGGTCGATGCCGCCAGTCCGGCGATCACGGCGCGGCGCGTCGTCATACGCACGGCATCACGGGTTCGATGATCTCCAACGTTTCCGGGCCGTGGCCGGGCCAGACGTGTTCGCGCTTCAGTTCGTTGTCGGCGGCCCGGCGCTGCGGTTTCGACATATGAGCGTAGAGCTTTTTCTGATCGGCCTCCATCTCGGTCCTGAGCTCCCAGCGGTTGGCCTGCAACGCCTCTTCGCTTGGTTCGCCGCAGGCCGGCGCCCTCCAGGCTTTGATTTTTTCGATGGCGCGCGTCATCAGGATGTAGGCGCGGACGGGATCGCGCGCGATCGTGTGGCTGTCGCGGTAGACCAGGCTCATCTCGTAGAGCGCGTCGGGCTCGAAAACCGTCGTGCGCGCCCGGTCGAGCATGGCCATGGCGCGGGCGTCGTCGCGGGCGACCCCCTGGCCGCGATGCAGCATCTTGCCGAGGTAGAGATAGGCCACTGGATAGGTTGCCTTCACATGGTCGTAGCAGGCGTAGGCGGCGGGATAGTCCGGCTTGTCGTCGACGGCGATCATGAAGACCGGGGCGTCATTGGCGTCCCAGCCGACCGGCATCTTGCGCAGCGTGCCCGAAAAGTCGAGTTCGCACGCCGTGGGCGGGACCATGGCCTTTTCCCAGGGCTGCAGCGCCGCCAAAGGGCGGGCCATCAGCCCGCGGTGCAGCCACAGCCGCGCCCTGGCGACATCCTGTGTCGGGCCGGACGCGGCGTAGGCCATGCCGAGATTGTATTCGGCCTGGGCGTCGCCGGCGTCGGCCGCCTTGGCCAGCCAGGTGATGGCGTTGGGCAGGTCGTGTTCGGGCGTTTCGTCGTCGAAGCCGATCGGATCGTAACCGTAGGCGCGTTCGGTGACATAGAAGGGGTGCGGCACGTATTCGGTCGCCGCCCGAACTTCGTCGTAGGCTTTCGATTTGCGCGCGAAGGCGGCGCGGAAATAGAGCGTGCCGATGGTCAGTTGCGCCTGGGTGTGGCCGGCCTCGGCCGACTTCAGCATCCAGTGCGGCATAGGGACGTCGCCGTCGATGCCGGCGGCGCCGTGCGGCAGGTCCAGGGCGAAATCGTAGAGGTGCTGGCCGTCGCCGTCCTGCGCCTGGGCGTACAGCCGTTTATGGGCGTCGATCCGGGCCTGCAAGGCAGCGATTTTTTCGTTGGCGCTCCTGTCCCACCAGCCCGGGTGCGCCGCCGCCAGCCGGTACCATTTGATCGCCTCGATAAAATTCGGGCGTTGCCCGGCCCAATTGGAATAGAGCTCGCCCATGTCCATCTGCGCATCGGCGTCGCCGCCTTCGGCGCGGGCGCGCAACTGCGCCCTGGCGTCGGCGGACAGGGCCATCTGGTTGCGCATCATGGGCACGGTGGCCGAAGCCGAAAACGCGGCGGCGCAGACGACCGCCGCCAGCGCGACACCCGCGCCTTTCAGCCCTCTCTTGGTATGGGTCGGCATGTATTCCCCCCGTATTATCGCGGCGAGGATGCGCTCAGAGGCGCGAAAGTCAAGCGCGTCACCGTTCGGCCGTCTTGATCCATTTGGTTTGCTCAGGCGGCTGGTAGGCCTTGAGGCGGTCGAGCAGGGCAGGGGCGTTGTCTTCGACGATCAGCATGTCGCGGTGAAGCGCCTTCATGAAGCCCTTGTCGACGACGCTGTCGAGAAACGCCGTCAGCCCGTCGTAGAAGCCCGCGACGTTCAGCAGGGCGCACGGCTTGCGGATGTCGCCGAGTTGCGCCCAGGTCCAGACCTCGAACAATTCCTCGAACGTGCCGATGCCGCCGGGAAGCGCCACGAAACCGTCGGCCAGGTCGGCCATCAGGGCCTTGCGTTCGTGCATCGAGCCGACGACGCGCAGGTCGGGCAGGCCGTGGTGCGCCACCTCCTTGTCGACCAGGGCCTGGGGCATGACACCGATCACGTCGCCGCCGGCGCCGATGACGGCGTCGGCGACCGCGCCCATCAGTCCGACCGAGGCGCCGCCATAGACCAGACCGATATTGCGCGCGGCCAGGGCCTGGCCGAAAGCCGACGCGGCGGCCAT
>OUNM010171185.1_pt1 | contig 33067 bp, 23 predicted proteins | sample 1769961 | NCBI WGS metagenome assembly OUNM01 (sample SAMEA3914820, study PRJEB12502) | metagenome | biome: forest; material: soil | place: USA | collected 2012-03-12 | depth 0.3 m | reverse complement strand
TCGTTGTGGGGCTCACGAGACCGACACCGCCGAGACCGACACCGCCGAGACCGACACCGCCGAGACCGACACCACCTAGTCCCACACCGCCGAGCCCTACACCACCGAGCCCCGTCATGCTAGTGCTGCTCGCGCTGCTCCCTTCCGTCATGCTATCCATCGTCGGCTCTCCCATTCCCATCACCAGGCCCGCACCCATACCACCCCTTCCATAACCCACCGCCGCAGGCAGAACCGTGTCCACCGGCTCCGCCTCCTCAGCAATGGGTTCAAACGCCGGCAAACTGGGCAGCTGCGGCGGCGCGCTCGGGACCGTCGTCAACCCCACGCCGATGCCGATGCCCGGACTGCCGATGCTGCTGGTGGTAGAGGGCGGGGTCGCGCGGGAGCTGGCGGTGCCCGAGAGGGAGGGGCTGGTCGAGCCGATGATGCGGGGCGAGGAGAAGGGGGTGAGGTCTGCGACCATGGCCGAGGCGAGGCCGATGGCGAGCGGAGAGGTGGGGGTTGCCGGCGGGGGGGAGTTGAGGGGTTGTTTGGTGACTGTGAGGGTGTTGCTGACGAGGATGTTGTTGTTGGTGATGTTGGCGGTTGGAGGGGTGTTGGTGCGGGCGACGGTGCTGGCAAAGCGGCGGAGGCGGCTGCCGAGGGAGGGTCCTGGGACGGAGACGTTCATGCTTGGTTTGCTGCGGTTGGCGGCGGCGGGAGCTCGAGGATTTGCGGCTGATTTATCTGGCTGGTCTTTGTCTTTGCCTTTCTGTGCGTCCTTGGCGGTCGGTGCCTTGAGTTTTGACGCGACGAGCTCAAACTGTTTCATCATGGTCGGATTCTCGATGATTTCTTCCATTGTGAGCTGGAGATCGGCATCAACCCCGGGTATGTTGACTTTGGGCAGCTCGAGGTTGAGCTGCTGCATCAGCTGGGAGGCGGGAATGAGGCTGCCCCAGAGATCAAAGAACGCCGCATTGTGGATTTGTGACTCCGGCACGCCCAGCGCACGGGGGTTGAGAATTGCCGTCCAGGAATCGGAAATGGCCGTTTGAACCGCCTTCGCCTGGTCTTGGGTTAAAGTATTCGTGAGGTTAGCGTTGTTGTCAGTCTCGGTTGAGTCCTGGGTCGGAGAGCGCTTCATCGACATTGGTATCCGTTTGACCATGTTCCGGTACTGATACCCGCACGGAATAACGGGCTGCATAATGGTGACGCTGGTGAGAAGGCTGATGGTAGAGCAGAGCATGCGGAGCGCGTGTTCGGCAAAATTCTCGGTCACGCGGTCGGCACAGAAGGTGATGGAGACCTCAACTCGATTCGTCGGACGCGCGAGAGACCTCACGAACAGGTCTGGCACATCTTGCGCCTTGGACTCGTTGATGGTGAACTTGCAAGCCGCGGCCCCGAGGTGGAACGACTTGGGCTCGGACGGGTTGATGGCGGTGTCTTCGTACTGGTGCTGCACGAGCGTGCTGAAGCGAGTCCAATAGGGCCACGGCGTGCATTTCTCCACAATCGTGAGCGAACCAAGGTTCTCGAACGGAATGCCCGACATGCGCTGCGCGTGGATGTACTGGAGAAGGTTGAGCGGGGTGAGGGCCGTATCTGGGAACTGCACTCGGACCGGCGTCGTGTTAACAGTCGGGCCCATGACGCCAGCAACCGAGTGACCGCCAGGGAGTTTGACGTGTCGCCCATCAATGAGCTCGCCAAAGACGACGTCCGAGGAAGCCGAGAGATTCGCAAGGGCCATGGCCCATGCGCCCTTGAGAACCGTCTCGAAGGAGATGCCGAGGCTTGAGAGCGAGCCGAGGGAGAGCACCGGGTTCCGGATCGTCTTGACGTTCGTCGAGAGCTTGTACGGCTGCGTATGGTTGACGACCTGTGTCATCGTGGCGCCGTCCAGGAGCGCACGCCAGTACTCCTCCGCCCCATGCGAGTTGGCAAGCTGCGCGGTACGCACAAACTCGCAGTACGTCGGCCGGCGGGGCGGTTTCTGAGAGCCGTCGTAAAGCCGCTTGAGGTCTTTGACTAGTAGGGCGACGGAAAGGTCATCGTACTGCGCCTTGGACAACCTCAGGATCAGAACAGACTGCTTCCCGCCATCCAGAAACATAAACTTGGTCATGGTTGATTCGAACTTGATGGGCGTTGTCTGGTCCTTCTTGATCACCTTCTCCAGCATATTCGAGAGCCGCCATGTTGGGCAGTAATGGCGTCGAAACTCTACCGTGGCGGACTTGATGACTGCTTGGTAGAGCCGCCGATTGTATGGCACGAAGGCGGTGCGCAAGATCGGGTGTATCATGGCCAGGGCCTTGCAAGCTTCCTCCAGCCTTTTCGAGTCAACCACGCCGGAGAAGTTGAAGGTCAGATAGTTGATGTTTGTGCGTCCCTGAAGCATGCCGGTCTCGATGTACCGGATCTGTGCCGAGGACGCTTCCGCCGCGTCTGCAATCAGGTCGCCTTCAATTCCAATCCTGGGCGCAATCACCTTCTCAATGAAGGCCTCCTTGAGCGCGTTCGGATTCGGGGCTACCGGCGAGGGGGGTGCTTCCGGAGGAGCCGGAGAAGCCTCCTGCGTGAGGTGTGGCGAATCTACCGTGACGATCGCCCTGCTGAGCTCGGTCAAGGTAGCATTCTCCAGGACGTCGGCGATGGATACCGAAATATTTTGTTGCCTGCAGGCTGCAACCAACTGCGCAGCCACAATATCATCGCCGCCGACGCTGAAGAAGCTGTCGATCGCCGAGATCTTGGCCTCTTCGACGCCCAGCACCCTCGCCCATATCGCCCTCATCCGCTCCTCGCTCTGCGTCAATGGCAGCGGTTTGAGATGTTGAAACTTGGCCTCTGCTCGGTTGGGTACTGTAGCGAGGGCCAGGAGATCGTCCTTGGTCAGGCCGGCGATCATTTTCTGCAGTCGACGGCGGTTGACTTTGAGAGACGGCGTGATGGGGAGATGTTTGACTGGGACCAGGACGGAAGGGATCATGGACGGCGGGAATCTGTTCTTCAGCCCGACTTCAATCAGCTGCTTCGCCACGGCGAGTTGTTCCCGTGTGGCCGTGCTCAGTGACGAGAGGTTCTCATCATTGTCGAGTTGATTGCCAAGCTCGAGGAAGGCAGTGAGGAGGGTATCGTTCTTCACGCGGCCCCGGAAGACGATAGTCTCAACAACCACATCAACGCCCTGGCCAAGGCAGCGCCGCAAGTGTTGCTCAACCTCGGTGACATTAATGGCCCTGCCACCGGAATCGGCATCGTCCCGCTTGCTGGAAATGAACTCCATTAGGCCACCCTGGGTGTACCTCGCGCGATGGCCCGTCTTGAAATATCGAGCTTTGCTCGCGGCGGCGGGCCCGAGGGGTGACATGGGCGTCATGGTCGACTCCCTATTTGGGTACGAGAATCCGATGGTCGGTCCCTCAACTACCAACTCTCCCACGGCCCCGATCGGCAAGCGCTTCTTGTGGTCCTCCGGATTGACGATAAGCAGATTCCCAACAAACGGCCGGCCAATGCTCCTCAAGTGGTGGGGGCCAAGAGCCTCGAGGAAGGCAATGCCTAGCGGGCATACGTCCTGCGGCCCGTATGCCAGAACGACGTTTACCTTCCCATGCCATATACTGTATGTGTCGTCGTCGAGCCCCCGCGTTCGGAAGCACACAACCTTGAGGGATGGAAGGAGTGTCGGATCCACCTTTCTGGACAGCAGCGGCGTCATGTAAGACCAGTTGACCTGCATCCTGTTGACGGCGGCGCCAAAGTCTTGGAGCCGCTCGGTTGCTGACGGCACACAGACACAGCCGCCGTAAACCAATGTCGTGAGGATCTCAGTGATGCAGATGTCGACATTAAACGACGATAGCTGCATCACGCGACTGAGAGGCGTGATTCTTGCCGCTGGCCCTTGCCCCTGGAGGGCGGTCGAGAGCGCTGCGTGGCTGAAAGTTACACCCCGAGCCTCGTTTGACGACATAGGGACGAAAAGTATGCAGGCCGGGTCAGAGGGAGCAGCCATCGAGGTCAACGGGCCCTGGCCTTGCGGGAGAACGTTCATCAAGTCCTCGGTCAGGACCACAACGCGGTCAAAGAGGTTGCTCAGGACCGGGGCGGCAAGCTCCGACGAGATGGCGACTCTCGAATTGAGGCGCTCAAAGATGGGTTGGAGCATGCCGAGCTCGAGGGAATCGATGGGGACAAAAGCGGCACCGGATCTAGCAATTGGTCAGATGGGAACATCCTCACGAGGTCAGGGCAACGTACTTTAGGACGGCAAGCATGGCCACGGGCGCCAGCTTGCACTTGTCCATCACGACGGGCACGACGGAGTGAGGCCCAACCCCGGCATCAATCAGATGATGCGCCAGCTTGGTTGACTCAGCCTCGAGCTGGACATATGTGAAGGTCCCATCCCAGGAGCAAATGGCCTGGGACGAGGGCTGGATCGAGACCTGCCTCGCGATGAGCTCGTGGACGACGGACTGTGTTTGTCCCTCCACCAGAGGCGGCGACTCGGCCTCCCACGCGAGGATCTGGGCGTAGTCTCGGTCGCTGAAAAGATTAACCAAGCCGATTGCGGTATTGGGCGACGCGAGGATGGAGCGGATGGCACTGCCAAAGGTGTTTGCCACGTGGATAGACTGCTCGGGGGACATGACGCGTTGGCCGATATCCACAACAAGCTTACCAGCGGTGAAGCGCATGTTGACGACAAGATCGACGTCGAAAGTCTGTTGCAAGGAGATGGGTTTCAGTTCGAAACTCGTCCGCGTCGTGAACTTGCTGTTCAGCCCCGCAGGTTCCTCCGTGAATGTGAGACAGGAGTTGAACAGGCGATCACCGCCCTTCATACCCATCCGGTGCTGCAGCTCGGTCATGGTAAAATGCTGATGAGGGAGGCTCGCGAGGAGCTGTTCTTCTACCATCTGCAGCGCCGTGGACAGGGGGCTGTACGTCGCGAGTTCGTAACTGCAGGCAACAGTATTTGAGAAGGAGCCCACGGCATGTCTCATTCCGAGTAGGGAATCGTCACGCCCCACGGTCTGGAATCCAAAGCACACGTGGTTGGACCCGGTGAAGCAGCGTAGGATGAGGCCCCAGGCGAGCCGGAGGATGGCATCAACGGTCGTCTTGTGAGTCCGGGTGAAGGCGGACAGCTGGTACGAGGTGATGTCGAGCTCAACGCACGTGTTAACAAACCGCAGTTCGTCGGGCAAAACGGTGAGACGAGGAAAGAGACAAGGCGATACTCCGGTGAGCTTCTCGCGCCAGAATCCAAGGCTGCTCTCTTGCCGGACGGTTTTGAGGAAGAAGAGGTAATGTGGGTAGGAGAACTGATCGGGCTCAATGATGGCTCGCTCGGTTGCATATGCCCGCCGTAAGTCATGTAGAAGAACGTGGATGCTCAGAGACTGGTCCGTCAGTTAGTTATCGCCATGGTCGAGAGAGACGACGCAGAAAGGGGGGAGAGGAAGAACGCCACTCACGTCGCACAGCGCTGTGCTGATATCCAGCTTCACCAGCGTCCGAGTAGGGGCTTTGCAGACGGTAAGCCTGTGGAGCGGCTTGGTCTCAGTGGGTCGTAGATTCGGGAGATTGCTGAGCTCGTACACGGGATCTTCTGCCGGCGCCGTGTCGATGAACAGCATCTCGGGAGAGGTTCGGCGAAGAATGACCTTATCCCACAGCCCCGTTTCCGTGACGCTCTCGGTAAAGATGGTCCTCAAGGCAGAGTGCCTCATGGCCACCTGTTGCCAGGCCGTACATATCCTCGAAATGTCGATCGGGTCGCCGTTTGGGGAGGCGAACTCATAGATGGCGTGCAGGTAACAAGTGTCCGGCCGCTGCGCCTGGCTGATCAAGATGCTCTGCTGGACGGCCGTGACAGGGTAGATGGTCTCGACATCGCGGACGCTGGCAAGCTGGAGAGTAGCGACGCGATCCTTGTTGAACTTGTCGAGTCCCTCATACGACACGTCGAGGTGCGGGACATCGGCCGTAGTCAGCTCCTGTGGGTGGTACCGCAACTTGCCAATAGCTTCGAGCAGGAGATGCTCGTAGTTCTGCACCCATTGGGTGATCCGCGCCTGGTCCTTGGAGAACCGATTGTAGAGAAACTTGATCTTGGCGATCCCTTGATCGACCATGGCGTTGACCTCGAACAAGGCAATGCGGCCAACGTTTCCCCCGATATCCGAGGTTGATGACGCGAGAGTGCGACCTGGAATGGCGAGCTGCTCCATCACCCCGTTGTCACGCTCCAGATTTTGCAGCGATCCAGCATAGCTGAAGATGATCTCGAACGGCCAGTCTTTTGCAGTCAGAGTCTCCTTGTCGTAGTGATAGAATCGCGAGGCAAAGTACTGGGCGCCACGTGCAGGGATGAGCCGGCGCTTGTCTTTCAGATGGCGAAGCACCGTGATGAAGTCGGCCGAGACGTCGATCGCGAGGCCGAGTGGACAGAGCGAGGTGAACCAGCCCACGGTCTCGGAGATGTCGATGTCTGGGTTCGGCGGGTCCCTCCCGTGTTCTTGATTCCACACGACGGGCACCGGCCTGTCGTGGAAGGTCTGGCTGAAGGAGAGCATGAGGGCGGCCAGGTAAATGTCGACCGAGTCGGTCTTGAAGACTTGGTTGCAAGAGGTTTCGAGGATCGCAGTAAGTTCCTGGCTCAACGAAAAGCTGACCTCGAGTGCATCGCCATAAGTGTTGGGTGTGTCGTGTAAACCCCAGTAGGCATAGTCGCCCGGCTGGAGGGCGAAGGGGAGCAGGCTCATGGGGTCAGGGGAGTGGGCGTCAGCCTTTTGTAGGTCCACCCACTTGTGAAAGGGCATGGCCCTTTGTGACAAGAGGCTCCCGTTCTCCAACAGTTCGTCGAGATCGTGGATGATGGTGCGCCACGAAGGGAGGTCGACCGCCAGGTGATGTGCTGCGAGGTACATCAACTGCCGCCCGTCGTTGGTGGTGAGGTAGTCGACGGCAAAGACGGGTCCGGTTTCGACGTTGATAGACATCTGGGTTCGCTCGATGATGTCTACCAGCTCCTGCTCAGATCGGATCGCGGTGTGGCAGAGGGTGTAGGAGCCGGCAACCTCGGGCAGGATCCTTTGCACCCATCCGTTCAGACCCCGGCCGAAGCGGGCTCTGAGCATGGGATGATGAGCCACGGCAGCCTCGATGGCGGCCGAGATGTCCTCGAAGGAGAAGAGCTTTTTGAACCGTAGCAGCAGGCTTTGGTTGAAGCGGTAGCTCCCGTCGAGCGCGGGTCTCCGCCTCAAATCACCGCCCATGGCCGTCTGGAAGTACAGGTGTTGCATGGGGGACAGATCGAAGCAGTCGGACGTCTCCTCGTCCCACTTGTGTGCCAGGCCGCCGCGCGATGCCGCAATGGCGGCCAATTCTGATAACGTCACGGACCCTAGCGCATCGGCGGGGTTGATGTAAATGGACTCGTGCTTGCACCGCGCTGCCAGCTCCATGGCCGTCATCTCGTCGCCGCCGAGCTGGGAAAAGGAAAAGTTGACGCCGATCTGGCCTTGAGGCACGTCCAACACCTTGCTCACTAGCCTCTGCAGCGACTTCTCCATCCCCGAGGTCGGACCCTGCAGCTTCTCCTGGTGTTCCAGGCTCAGCGCTTGGTGATAGATATTCTCATTCATGTTTTGGGCCCAGGTCCGCAGCCGTCGCACGTCGACTTCGCCCGCCTCGGTAAGTGGCATCCCAGCCAGGACAATCCACAGGTCCGGCACAGCGTCGGCTGGCAGCAATTCCTCGGCGGTCTGCTTGAGATGTGCGATTTGTGTCCCCGCGTACAGGGCTTGCGATTGCGGAATGAGATCGATCCCGGCGGGGCCTTCCTGGGGCGTCTGGGCGCTCGCCAGCGTGAGGAGGGCGACGAGCCTGCCCTCAAGCAGGCCCGCCTTTGGCCGCACCGTTGCTATCCTTCCGACCTCCTTCTGTGCCCCAAGAGTGTGTTCAATGTCTGTCCACCGCCCTTTTTGCGGGGGGAGGCTGGTCTGGCTCGCATTTCGAAGGTGGCCGTCTTTCGGTTCGGGCATTATCGACATGCGGCTCGCTCGGTGGATCTCTAAAGGGGCGATCATGACGGGTTCGACGGCGGCGTCGGTGGCCTTGGGATGTCGGTGCTGCGGGGCGCAGGGAGTGACGCATGTTTGCAGCTCGGCGAGCGTCGAGCACCGTAAGATGTCTTTGACCTTGACGTCCATGCCAGCATCCATGCAGGCCTTCCGGAGCGCTGCGGCGCTCTGCTCGCTGCCTCCCAGCTCCCTGAACGACTCATGTACCTGGATCGCGTTGGCGGTGGTGCCAAGAACCTGCGAAACTAGAACCAACAGGCGAGACTCGATGGTGTCGTCCTCCAACAGCAACCAGGATGTCGAGGCGTCGATCGGCGGGACGGCGGGCCTGGGGGTGGCCATGGCGACGGGACGGACGGCCCCGAAAAAAGACAGAGCAACAGCCAACCCTCTCGCTCAGCAACCCAACCAGCAACACAAGGAGAAAAAAGCGAGAAAAAAACACCCAAACGCAAAACGAAAACGCCGAATGGGTATCTCAAACAAAGGAGAGCAAAGCTGAAGGCGGCTCACGCGCTGGGCCTCATGGCGCAGCGAAACGAGCACAGCGGGCGTTGGGCACGAGGGTTCGCGGCCGAGATTCGAGATGCCGCGCTGCAGACCCTGGTCCGAGTCCCCGGGACGGAGCGCTGCGCTGGAGAGCTGCGGGTTGGCGCGCTGTGCGCATGCAGCAACGTATCCGTATCCGCTGGGAGTTGGGCCTGGTGCGAGGTGCGCGAGAGCCAACACGGTCGTCGAGGAGGGCGTGCGTGGCCGACATGTATCCGCACCGTCGGCCTGCAGCACAGCGGCTAGGTAGCTTTGGCCCCCTCGGGCAGTGGTTCCTCGATCCGCGCCGCTGGAAGAGCTTGGCGATGACAACGAAAGGCTTCACCAAGCAGCACAGCAGCACTGGAGCCTTGCGTCGTCAGCAGGGCCGAACCAATCAACAGCGCCCTCAGCCCCGGTAGCTCAGCCCCCGGCCCCGCACCACACTCCCCTGGCTGATCGCCCGATCTGGGCTGGGCAGCATGCATACATGCTCGGTCGATGTTCGGTGGCTCGAGGGTGGCTCAGGCGGGCAGCACGAGCAAACGAATGCTAGGCAGGGGGGGGGAACGGGAGGAATGTCGTTGCCGTTGCTTGTTTGCTGTTTTCCTGCTCCTCTTGCTCAACAGGGACAAACCCTGGCCGGCCGAGTGACAACCGTGAAATTACCGACTCGCGGGACTTGATCCGCGCCGTTGGGCTGCGCGTGGGGTTCAAATTACACAGCGGTTGTGCCGCCCGCAGAGCCCTGTTTCGACAGTCCGGCGCCATCCCTCCATTTCCCCAATATCGTGCGCGGAATGCACAGGACTGGCTGCCCGTGACTGTGTCTGTGACCCCGACCGCAACCGCGACCGAGCGCCCAGACTGGCATGCCGGAACTTGCAGAGCACGATCGAACGAGACGGAACGTTGTGTGGATCCGCACCTCCTGGCCGAACACGATCGAGATGCTGATGGTGGCTGAGTGGGTGAGGTGGGCAGTGTCGGAGCTTTAAAAAGAATGAGAAGTTGAGAAATCCGGTTTAGCGCCGCGGCTGGCGGCGGTTTCGGGGTGGCCCTGCGGGCCCTGCCAGCCGGCCAGCGTCCCGTCCCCCGCCACAGGCAGCCGCAGCCCCGCAATGCCCCGCCACAGCTCTGGCCTGGTGCCTGGAAAAACCATGAAACGGGCATGGCAAAATGGACAAGATTGGGAAACAAGAAAAGCATTCGGTCTTCAGACCGCTGAGCTGTTCCAGAATTGACACGCTGCTCTGCTCGTACGAACAAAACAACCCCCCGCCCTCTCAATCCGACATCGTCTCCCGACGGATACCCCGTGCTTTGATCCGATGATGTCACGCTCGACACCGTTGCAGAGCTGTCAGAGAGCACGACATGCAGCTTCACGCAGCTCGTCTATTTGAGGGCATGAGCCGCATACAGACGACGCCCGACGGGCCTCTGTAAAACCACCAGCTGAACAGTTTGCTGACCATTGCATTGTTCCGGTTTCAAGTTACACAGCTGCATCCAAACAGGAAAGTCGAAGATCGCTGGCCACGTCGAAATTCGTGAATAACACCGTGACGCATACCATCGGCGGTCACAATCCAAACCGGGGCGGATCGAATACGGTATGTGAACTAGGTTCTCCGCAATCTCAGCCCGGAGAATGAGCACGGCGGACGGAACACGCCGGGGGGGGTTCATGCCGCTTTGGGAGGGGGGAGACACGACGTTCCTGAACGACTCATTCTCTGCCACTGTCGTGGACTGAATGAAGGTTGAGCACCACATGACAGGTGCTGTGCATATTGAGAGCAACAACACCACTGTGTGCGAGGTGGATATGGGATTTTAGGTTTTACCATCCTTTTTATTGCACGGCTGGGCCTGTTGTCCAGACGGCCTGTCGGGGGAAGCATTCCAAGCACGTGGCATGGGGAAGAGCATTGGACAGACGCGAGTCGTCGGTAACCGGAACCACCCGAATCTGCGCAACCTCTGAGAAGGAAAGTCATCCGTACCTGACTTGACAAATGAATCCAATCCCACTGTATCGGGGCTCTCATTCGTCTGCACACCATCTCTTGTGTTTTCAAAAGTCCTTGCCATCGTTGTCCGTCGCCTGAAACTGGTTCGACCGTGGCAGTGAGGAGGGGTTGAATTCCAGTTACGCAAGGGACCTAGAGTTTGGCGCGGTCCCGAAGGAGTTGAACCAACAACGTCAGACCTTGAATTACATACCGAACGCGGACTGGCTTCAACACCCAGTGCTCTCGACGTGGACGGTGCGGAGATGGCCGAACCAAAGGGCCCCGTGTTGGTCATGAGACACGCTGCACAAACACCACAACCCCGGTTCCCATCAGTTTTGCGGATAGCAGCTGTGGTTGTTGCCATCAGCCTCGCTAGTCTTATAGCGTCAGTCCTCGCCTCCGACCGGGGCGGCGACCAGCGTTGGTTGCCAGGCGGCGGCGGCGCACACAGCGTCAGACAAAGGGGCTTTGGCCCGCTCCGGTTCCGCCCAGACGGGACTTTTCATATATCCATTTTCGAGGACCTCCATTTTGGAGAAAGTGAGTTTCATCTGTTCAACCTATTCATTCCAACCCTCCTACATACCATTGACACAGAGTCAAGATGCCTGGGATGACTGGGGCCCCCGTCAGGACCTTCAATCCGTCAAGGTCATGGAAACCGTCCTCGACGCCGAGCCCCAAACAGACCTGGTGGTGCTCAATGGCGACCTCATCACGGGCGAAAACACCTTCCTCGAGAACAGCACGCACTACATTGACCAGCTGGTACAACCCATGCTTCGGCGCAACCTAACCTGGGCCTCGACCTACGGCAACCACGACAGCAACCTCAACATCTCCACCACCGACATTCTGGCCCGCGAGCAGCTCTACCCCAATTCCCGCACCACCTCCATGGTCTTCCACTCAGACGCCGGCGTATCCAACTACTACCTCCCCGTCTACCCCGCCGTCTGCCGCCGCAACACGCCTTACCGCCCCCTCCTCCTCCTCTGGTTCTTCGACAGCCGTGGCGGCTTCGCTCGATCCTCGTCCCAACTACAGCAAGCCACCGCCGCCACCCCAATCCCAATCCCGAACTGGGTCTCCTCCCACGTAGCAGCCTGGTTCCGCCAAACCCACGCCCGCCTCAACCCCAACACCTACACCCCGCCAATCCCCTCCCTAGCCTTCTTCCACATCCCCACCCACGCCTCCTTTACCCTCCAACAAGCGGGCATCGACCCCCACCGCCAGCCAGGCCTCGACGACGACGGCCCGCTCGACCATCAAGCAAAGGGCTGGTGTCCCGACGACGACAACAACGGAACGAGACTAACACAGAGAAAAGGGTGTGACTACGGCGGCCAAGACGCGCCATTCATGGCCGCGCTAGCCGACACGCCGGGCTTGCTGGCCGTGTTCTCGGGGCATGATCACGGCGAGACGTGGTGTGCGCCTTGGGGTGGCGGTGCTGGCAACGACACTGTCAAGACGGGAAGGAGAAGCGCGGTGTTGTGTTTTGGGCAGCACTCTGGGTATGGCGGGTATGGGAGCTGGATTCGCGGGGGGAGGCAGATCAGTGTGAACGTGGAGGGGCTGCGGGAGGGGGAGGTGGAGACGTGGGTGAGGTTGGAGAGCGGGAAGGCGGTGGGACGGGTGAGGCTTAATGGCACGTATGGGGGAGATGTGTACCCTGAGACGCCGGATGAGAGGACGAGGTTGCCGCCGTCGACCGCGGGACAGGGGTGAGAGCTGTTGTGTAAGTGTGGAGACCGGGGTTGAAGGTCGGGTGATGGGCCTGGGGACGTAACGCCAATGTTGTGAATAATTAGATTTACCATATCTTCTGGACATGAACAACTTCGTGTGACATCCTCTCGGCCTCGAAGAAGATGACTGGGTCAGAGAAAGCAGTTGCTGAGAGAAATTGATCTCAGCCTGCTCAAGAGGCCAAGATCGCCTGGCGCGCCTCTCCGTTTCGCGTTTTGCCCCCACCACCAGCCACGGCCCCCCCCTTGAAAGTTCGTCAGGGGTCGGCTTTCAGACCAGCCAGAATACTCAACTTGACAGCCAAGACACGGTTTAAAATGCAGAAAAAGATGCTCAGAGCAGATTTAACTTTCCATTCTGCACCAGACCTTGTAACGTTTGGCATTAGAAATGGGCTTCAGGCCGTTAAGTGGAAATCTTTGTTTTGACATGACCCCTGTCACAAGTGCCGCGCTAACGAACAAACCAGGAAAACCGTGATTTTGTTTTTCTTTCAAAAGACCGACCAGACCCGTCCCCCCGAACCTCACCAGTGTTGTCCGTCACCGTTCTCGCCACACACTTCTCCAACCATCGTTTCACCATAGCCAGCATGGCGACGCAAGAAATGCCTGGAAAACCGGCCCCGGGGTTTCTAACCCGGACCGCGCCCCCTGAACTCGTCCTCTGCATCCTCCGATCTTGCGAGTCAACCCGGGACCTTTTCGCCCTCGTCTCAACCTGCCGGTACATCTACCAGGTCTGGCAGGCAAACGTTTCCAAGGTGCTCTGGTCCGTGTGGCTCCACGAGATTCCGCACTTCCAAGATGCGATCACGGCGGTCAGTTCCATCTTCCCTGGCTCCAAATCGGCACCTACCCGAGTATTGACGTGGTCTTGATCCTCAGGCTCGCCTCACCGAGTTGGTCGTCGAGACCAAGCGCTGAAACGAGCTGCCGCCCATGCGCATCTCGCCGGCCCAGCTTCCGCCTCTCCAGTACCCGACTTTGTCAGAGCTGAGGGCCGCTCTCGGTCTTCACCGACTCGCTCGTGACATTGCTCGCTCTTCCTTCAGTAACGTCAACATGATATATCCCAAGGACAGGAAGAACTATCGCTCCGAGGACTTTCACCGCCTTACATCTGCCAAGCTGAACGAGGAGGCGGCTCGTATGCCCGAAGAACCTGCCCGCATGGCTGAGTGGTACGCCCGGTTCGACCGAACTGTGTATAGAGTCTTGACTCTCGGTGCTGCGTTGGCCGGGGCCTACCAGGAACCGATGTTTAGAGCTAGGGACCATCCTGACACCGACATAGCGACACTCGGAAAACGCGTGTTGGAACACCAGCGTTCCGAATCGTGGGAGAAGGATCTCGCCTTTCTCATGCAATTCGCTGTCTGCGACCTCGCAGCTCCGCTCGAAGCGCAGGAGGCCATCTTCGGCCCCGTGGGTGACTGGCTTCTGGAGAACATATTGTCCGACCGGGAGCCGAGAAAAGCCATGGCGGAGCGCTTTGAGCGCGGCTGTGGCCGAGCCGAATTTTGTCTCAGCCAGGGCCCTGGGAACTGCCCCCTGACTCTTCTGGCGGACGGCAGCGGCACCCACTCGGATGCGCATTTCGTACTTTTGGAGCTGATGCGGATGCTCTGGGTTGTCGAATACGCCAGGGGCGACCTCGACCACCGCCCGCCATCCAATACCCGTGCCGACGACAACACCCACGGACCCCCCGAATCGGTAATTGTGGTATTGCCCGGGATCTTTAGGGGCGAGGAGATCGTCTTGTCTCCGCATGTCCCTCCCACCTGGACAGGAGAGGATGAGGAGCTCTACGACGCCACGACCGTCGCAGACTATCTCGATTCCATCTTCAAGGATTCCGGGCGACCAAATTACATTGAAGACGACACCTGGAACGCCCCCGTCCCCCCACTTCACCTCAAGTTCTTCGAAGATTTCCTGCGGCGCCATCTTCAACTCTGCTTCGACCACGGGGTCTTCTACGAAGGCGAAGAGGCTGGATGTACAGCAAGTTTTTGGTCGTTCGTCGGCAGTGTTGCCATCTTTTCCCACGACGATGTGGAGGAACGCTCTCCACACAGCAATTACGAGAGTCTGTTCGATGCCGACTTCCTTGACGGCTCTGAGCTGGTTGTCAAATACCCCCCTAATTTCGAGCCTTTCTACGAGCAGCCTGTGGGGTGGTGAACTGGTCGGAATTGAGGGTAATGAATTCGTTTTGGGCGCTTTGTGAGCAGTCCTTTCTCTCCTGATTCTTGATAAGTTCCATGTTTAAGGGTGCTGCGTTAGTCTGTTGTGTGTGTTCAGACACATACAGCCATTTTGTAATCTAGCCTTCATGGCCTCTTTGGTTTCCAAGTTTTACAACTCGTTCTTTTTCTACACAGGTGAGTTTTCGAACACTGTGATGACGAGCAGATGCCACAAAAAGGTGATAGTTCGCCACGAAAAAGGTGTGCGCAATCCGGGATTCGAACCCGGGTCACTCGCTGGTCCACGTGGAGATGGGAAGCGAGAATTCTAACCACTGAACTAACCGCGCTTAGCGATTTTCATGCAGGGCAGGGCCAAACTTTGGGCTTATCACCGCCAGGCACGTCTCCTTGCCGCCAAACCTCCATGCCCTGACCAGCGTCAGATCGATCCAAAGGGCAAACAACACCGCCCACTCCTCCCATTTGCGCCCAAAGACCGACTTGAGGAGGAAGAAAAATCATTGTTCATCGCTGCATAAAATATCCTAGTCTAACATTGTATCCCCGCCCCCTCGCCAATATGGCCAAGGGCAGGGCATCGTCACCTTGACGTCCAGCCCCAAGCCCACAGTACTCTGACAGATGAGAGACAGAAAGATGGGTATGGCCAAGGTATAGCAAAAGGGCATGGCTCCTGTCCCAACCAACGCCCCGCAAATGCAACACGACCATGCGCAGAAAACCCCGTTTGGACGAAAAATTAAACAAACCCGACATCTGCCGAGTCGTGCCGTTTAGGGAGATGACAGCTCTTCAGAGACAGAGAAAGCCTCGTCGCTCCTCAAACCCATCCTCCTGGCGCAACGGGTCCTGCTGTGAGTAGAATCGCCGTCTTATTGTGGCCTGCTGGCTTGTTTCGCCTGCGTACACTTTGTCAGAAAGGAACTAACACGCGGGTGAGACGACTCGTGGGGCGAACAAACCTTCATCTGCTCGATCCTCGCCTTCAGCTGGCTCGTAACCTCGGCGGCCCTCTTCCAGCTCTCCATGCCAGACGTCGCGGTGCCCATGTTCGAGGGCGTCTCCCTGCTCCCCGTTCGGCTGCCCGTCCTGCTGCCCGCCCGGTCGGGGAAGCCTCCGTACCCCGTTTCGGCAGCTCTGGGCTCCTTCTCCTCCATGCTGACGTCTCTTCTGAACCCTCTTGCCGGGCTGCCACGCCCGCTGCTCGCATTGCTGCCCGTGTACCGCAGGTCCGGGCTGAGCTTGCTGCGCGGGTGCGGCACGGCGTCGCCGTTCTCCTTTTCCTCGCTCAAGGTGCTTGCCATGCTCATCCGGCTCCTGCTCGGGTTCGGCGCGTCGCGGTAAATACCGTCGTCAAAGGTCGGGCTCATGGTCCTAAAGCCGAGGCCGCCGGGCGAGCCGGGACTGCCCGGGCCACCGGCAGCACCCAAGGCTTCGGCCTTGCTGAGCGCGCGCTTCAACCTCTCGAGTTCGCGGCGCAGGCGGTCGTTGGTCTGCTCGGCCGCCTCGGCGTCGCTGCGCGCCCTCACCAGTTGCGTCTCCTTCGCCTTGATGGAGAGAACGTCCCTCGTGTGGTCCTCAATAAGGCCCGCATTGTGGTTCTTGAGTTCTTGAATCTCTGACATCAGCTTGCCACGCTCGTGCCTGGCGTCATCAATCTGCTTCAGTAGGCGCTCGTTGGCGGTGCGGAGCTCTTCCAGCTCGGCCCGCTCAATTGCTGAGATACCCGATGTCGGTGTAGGAGATGGTGGTGCCGCAGGCATTGAAGGCGCGGCTGGCTTTGCCAGAGACCGCCCAGCAAGGCCACCGCGGCCAAGGCCAAGACGCTGGGCGGGTCTCGCGGGCGGCGGGGACGCTGGTAGCTCTTCTTCCTCCATTGGGGGAGGTGACGGGGCTGGCGCCGGCCGTCGTGGTGAAGCGGACCCGGGAAGCCCCAGGGCACGCTTTTGCGGGACTTTCAGGCCGCCGAGCCCACCCGGTTTCGGCATACCAAGCTTGCTCGCTGGGCCAGGTCGCGGCGCGGCTGCGGGTGCGGCCACAGGCTCTGGCGGAGGTGCAGCAGCAGCGGGAGCAAGTTTCTTCACCCCGGCGGGCGCCTTCTTCACGCCCATCACCTTCTTGGGGCCGCCTGGAGGCGCCCGGGCAGCAGGTGGCGGCGGCTTTGGCTTATCCTTGGCCTTGACTTCGGCTGTCTCGTAAAATTCCTTGATCTTGGTCTTCCGGATGTCGTCGAGGCCTTCCAAATGCGGGTTCATGGCGCGTTCGCCAATGATTTTCATGATGGTTCCTAGGGTTTCGGCACCTCCCGCCCGGAGCCCTTCGCTCGATTCGGAAAGGAGCTTCTTGGCCGAGTCGACGATGGTAGCAATCTCCTGTTTGCTGGGGACGTCTCTTGTTGTCCTAAGACACCTGACAAGGAACTTCATGGTCCCTTCCTTGATCTGTGGGTTCTTGTGGACCAGGTACGCTGTGATGTCCTCGAGGCAGTCGGTGAGGTCGGTCGACAAGAAGACAGCATCGAGTGCGAGGCCGAGGGCGTCGGCCACCGTCTGCTTCTTCTCCTTGAGCCTCTCCATAATGGGCTGCATTACCGTGGCGCGGTACTTTGAGTAGCCCTTCCGCAGACCCTTGGCCAACAGCTCGATACATTGTGCGGCCTGTGTGACGACCGCGATGTTGGCATCCTTCATGCACTTGGCTAGGCAGCGGTTGACCTCGTGGAAGTCGGCGTCTTTGATCCTCGGCACGTTGACGATGGCATACAAAGCCTCGAGAGCCTCCTTCCTCTCTTTCCACTTGGAGGAGCCCAGCTTATCGTAGAAGTCCTTGGGCACCTTGCTGATCACGTCCTGTGGCTCCGCCAAGTCGAAGGCATCCACCTCCGCAGGTTCCTCGACATCCCCGCCGTCGTCGTCGTATCCGTCATCTGCGCCCCCGACTGGAGCGCGCTCTTGGGCGGCTTGTTGGGATCGCAGAAGGCGTTCTTGCTTAGGAGCCCCTTCCGCCTTGACCTTCTCAAACTGGGCCTCGAGGTCGGTCTGCTGTGTTGGCTTCAAGTCGTTCCAGAACATGGGTTTCATGGCGTCGCGCAGCCATCGGTAGAATTCGACCGCCAGATTTGTGGCCTCCGCTCGCACGTTCTTGTCCGCGTGACCAAACGCCTTTGGTAGTATCTTGAGGACTGGCTTGGGATCCGCAATCTTGCAGCCATAGTTGTGGTAGATCTGTGTCAGTGACGCAATCGCGGCGGCGACCACTTTGGGCTGCTTGCTGGACAGCACGGGCAGCACCTCCTCGATGACGGGACCGGGAACATCGACCTCGATAAAGAGCAGCAACGCCTCGAGGGCGGACGCTTTTGTGGCGGCTCTTGTTGAGGAAAGACACTTCTCGACGATGGGCGTCACCGCGTTCTGGCGAGCTCGCAGGGCGCCATCCCGACCGCCGAATTTGAGAAATGCGCAGAGCGCGGCGAGGCCTTCTTGTTGGGCGGCAACGTTCGAATCCGCCGCGGCCGACTTCCACAAACTCGGGTCTTGGACAAACGGGCGAAAGGCTGCGTCGTACTCGTCGGGTGTCTTCTCGAACAGTTGTGCCGCTTCTTCGTATGCCTGCTTTCGTACTTTCCACGCCTAGACACCTGGTCAGCGCCCGCGGTTGGGCGCGGGGGCCTGGAGACCCATACCTTGTGCACCCAGCGATCCACCAGGGGGAGGGAGCTGAAGTCTTCTTCTTCGGCCATATTGGCTTTTGTGCGAGGGTACTAGGGACGAGACTCGGAGAGGACTCCTTCGGGCGGGAGTGGGCAGAGGCTCGGGTCGGAGCGACGAGCGGGAGGGTGCGCCGGGTGTTGCTGCGAGTGGTGCGCTTCGTGCGTGATGAAGCCCGTTCGTGGCCGGGCTGGGATGATCCTGCTGGAGGGCGCTCGGGAGTGTGCAGATGTCCAAACAGTATTCGCAGGTGGGTTGTTGTCGGGATGCTGTCCCGGCTTGTTGTGGTTGCGGCTTGAGATTTCTCTTTTGGCGGTGCAGGGAGGGGAGGGAGGGTCGGTCAGGGCGGCCCTGGCTTGCCGTTGCCGGGGTCAAGAGCCAGAGTGGGACAAATCTGCAAATCTCGACGGAGTCCGTCGCTGCCAGCGCACCAAAGGAACAGGCGGGGAGCCAAGCAAAGGGGCGACAAGTGCCAAGAGTCCCTGGAAAAAGCAGGCGTCGACCGTTCGATAGTTTATTTACTCTCCGCCTTTGCAGAGCTGCTGCGTTGTTTGTGTGGACTGCGCTGTGGCTCGATGCATGAATGCGGGGCGCGGAGCCAGATTCGGGAGTCTGGGGCTTGTTGACATGTGCCGACTTGGGACGGCCCTCTGCATTGCCAGAGGAACCCAGGCCGGTCCTGGCCCACCCGCAGCCCCAGCCTGTGTGATGTCACGCTGCCATTGGCCCCTGCAATCGGCGCACGCGGGCTGCCAGCTGTTGACAGGCCCTGGCCCAGCGGCCCCCTATTGCTGGCAGCTCACCAGCGACAGCAAGCTGCCCTGTGGATTTCTGTTCGTTTCAACCCGAAGTGTCCTTGCCCCGCCATTCGGCCTCGGAAAGATACGATGGTCGGCCATTACTTCATGCTCCTCCCTCTCTTGATCTGACGACCACGGTGAGCTTTTCTCAACATCGACACCGAGTGCCAAAACATTTCTCATAACTTCCAGCCGCGCAAATCTCCGCTGGACCTTTGTCTGCTCCAGCCCAAATTTAAGATCCACTTTAGCTCCGTGCATCTGTCGCTTCGATTGCTTCTTGCTTGGGACAACAAAACCCGAGAACCTTCACACACACCACATCGCCTGAGCAGTTGCATCCGCGTCTGCGATCTGGACTCCGAAGACGTACCGCCGGCCGTTTCGAGAACGGCCATGGACACCTGTCCCAGCCAGTTTGGCACGACGTCCCTCTCGCCTTGACCTTGACTCGCTCTCCGCTCCCTCCCTCGAACCGAATGCCCACGTTCCGTGACCGCCGATTTGATCCCCGCCATTTGCGCTGCGCCTATCCGCACCACCCACAGTCAGGGGCTCTCGGCGGCCCGACGCGCCTCTACAATGGCGCAGCTGTTGACACCACGACAGGCTGAAGAGCTGTAGGTATTGCAGTCGGACTCGATTGGGGCTCGTTGGCACTGACCGGCACTGCGCAGACACCGAGCTCTCATCGCCTATCTCGGCTCCAACAACCTCCCAAGCACTGCAGCAGCACTACGAGCCGAGATCGGCTTGGGCGAGGATGTCTTCGATGCGGCCACAGCAAAGAAATACGAAGGCCTTTTGGAAAAGAAGTGGACTAGTGTTGTCAGGTTACAGAAAAAGGTGGGCAGCCGCTTTTCGCACCCCCTCGACATGCCCGTCGCGAGCCCGCGTTGCGTTATATGCGGACGCTTGTTTAACAATTTCGCCGTCAGATAATGGACCTCGAGGTGCGCAATGGTGCCCTGCAGTCGGAACTCGACAACTCGACCCCGACATCCCGACAAAACAAAGACCCGATAAGTTGGCTGCCGAAATCACCAGCACGACACACACTACAATCGCACAGGAAGCCCATCACCTGTGTGGCCTTCCACCCCGTGTTTTCATCCTTGGCCTCGGGCTCTGACGACCAGACAATCAAGATATGGGACTGGGAGCTGGGGGAGCTGGAGCGAACCATCAAGGGCCATACCAAAGCCGTGTTGGATGTAGATTTTGGGGGCCCGCGCGGTAACACGCTCCTCGCCTCGTGCAGCTCCGATCTTACGATCAAACTATGGGACCCCTCAGACGAGTACAAGAACATTCGGACGTTGCCTGGCCACGATCACAGCGTCAGTGCGGTTCGATTCATCCCGTCGGGCGTCGCAGGCGGATCCGGAAACCTGCTGGTCAGCGCCAGCCGAGACAAAACCCTCAGGATATGGGATGTGAGCACGGGGTACTGCGTCAAAACGTTGCGGGGACATGCCGAGTGGGTGCGCGATGTTTGCCCATCCATCGACGGAAGGTTCATTCTGTCAACGAGCGACGATTACACGGGGCGCCTGTGGGACGTGTCAGTTGCGAATCCGGAACCGAAGACGGCACTGATAGGCCATGAACACGTCGTCCTCTGCTGCGCGATCGCGCCGCCCGCCTCGTACGCCCACTTGGCTGGGATTGCAGGGGTCAAGAAGCCGCCCCCGACGAGCGCAGTCGAGTTTATGGCCACAGGCTCAAGAGACAAGACCATCCGGCTATGGGACGCTCGGGGAACGTGCATTAAGATATTGGTGGGTCATGACAACTGGGTACGAGGCCTAGTCTTCCATCCGGGCGGCAAGTACCTCTTGTCTGTCGCCGACGACTCCACCCTGAGGTGCTGGGACCTCACGCAAGAGGCGAAGTGCGTCAAGACAATAGCCGACGCGCACGGCCACTTTGTGCAATGCATCAGATGGGCGCCCTCGGTGGTCAAAGATGTGCCCGTGGCCAACGGCGCCGATGGGCAGGGCGGGGAGGCAAACGGGAAGCCTAAGACGGCTCCGAGCGACGCGCAAATACGTTGTGTTCTCGCAACGGGCAGCGTGGACCTCAACGTGAGGATTTTCGCAAACTAAGAGCCTCCGCTGTCCGAGGAGGTGTACCACCGTCTTGCGAGCAGAGTCCAGCGACGGATCATGCTCGACAGAACAATGCAACAACGTCCCGGGCACGCCGAGTATTCTGGGCCGAGGTCCGGAGCCGGTCTGTGATGGGAGCCGGAAGCGCCTGCAAGCGTTGCTGCTCAAGACACGCAGGCCCAGAGATGTCCGCCTGTCAGCTGACACTGGTCAGTCCCTCGCTGATTTATATCGCCCTGCCATCGACGCGCGCTCCGGATCTCGGAGCCAAGAGATGCGACAGCGTTAAATAGATACCCCTATGTTAAGCCATTTATTTCTTGTCCACTTTGGATTTGCCTGCTTTGGCGTGGATCAATCCTCGTGACGACGAAGACAGCTACCAAGCCCGTGGTTCCTTTCTCTCGAAGGGGGCTGCTGTTTCCACCAACAGCGCGCGCAAAAGGACCACGATGTTCACATTCCATCTTCGCAAGGGCGCTTTAATGCCTCCTAAGCCTGAAGCCGAATGTTGATAATTGATGGCTCAAACCGCATTTTCCCTCCCTGCCAACCAGCACGCATTGCCCATCAACCACCTAACGTCTCCATCGATGCTTCGATCCTGGAATCCACAACCATACCGCCGGCACACCGCCGACACCTCAAACTACTGGCAACGACACCGGCACCCACAACCACACCGCTCGCGTATGCCCCGCAGGAACATCAAACTGCTGGCTGCCCCAAAAGAACTGCCACACCGGCAGCGGCGCAACACCCGGTGCCGGCCGAACATCCAGGATGTCATAGTAGCAATCCAGGTTGCCGTTGCAAATAAACGGGTAGTTCAACCCGTTCTGCGCACGCACCGAGCCAGTCAGCGATTTCCCCCTTTCTCTCTCCCAACAACAAACAACCCCCAAGAAATAGGGAAAGACGCAGACTCAACTCACCAGCGTGTAGTAGTACTCCAACCCCCCCGACCCGTCCCCGGCGCTGCCACCACACCACCACGCATGCGTGTTACGCCCATAGATGCTATCCTTGTTCTGCGGCGTGCTGGGGTCGAGGAAGGAGCAGTTGCCGGCCGACGTGGAGAGGATGTTGGGCAGGTTATCGGCGCGGGTGAAGACGGCGCACTGCGAGGGCAGCGTCGACGCCGTGACGAGCTGGCCGTGCAGGTCGAGGCAGCCGATTATGCTGGTAGTGGGGGAAACCTTGGTTAGGTCGGTGGTGTTGAGAACGTGGATCAGGCCGCGGCCTGTGAAGAGGGGGAGGGAGTCGTCGCGCTTCATGGGGGTTCCCGTGGGGGAGGAGTGGATTTGGCGGGGGAGGAGGAGGAGGGAGGTGATGGCGGTGAGGAGCGTGGCTGAGAACATGCCGGGCGAGGGTGGGAGGGGGGGGTTGGTGAAAGTGTGGGAGGTGCTGGGTGAAGGTGTTGATGATGGGCTCGTGATGTTGTTGGACACGGCGGTGGGGACGTACTATATAGAGAGGTCACGGATCCGGGTCGTTGGATCGGGTATTGATGACTGCCCGGCACTCATCACTGTCAAGCGGCTCAGGCCGTGTCATTTCGGGTACCACACAGCACGGGAAGCCGGCTGGGCCAGTGGGTATGAGCTCTGGAGATTAGATCCAAGCTAACCGACGCGATCCTCCCGTTCTTCCCGTTTTGGTTGTTTCGAGGTCATTCGCAGACTTGATTCGAGTCTAATGTCCGTTGACTAATGCCTGACATGCACGTTGGTCCAGATGCTAGCGTGGTATTGGTCTCCGGGTTACTGTTGCATTCAACGTCTTTCCGGAACTCTGGGTCTTCCCCAACTGCCGCCGACTCGCTCGGTTAAAGCGGCGGGTGAATCAGCTCCCCGTACGTTAATTAGATACACTCCATAAACTTTTACTCAGCGGATTCGCGTTATTGGAGAGAGGGGTAGGGGTTGCAGATTCGCGGAGCCCGTCAGCTCGGATCCCATTCAAGGTTCGGGCGCGGAACCCTGAGCAAAGACAACTTAATTTGTCCCTGTCAACGGGTGTTACCCTGCGATCTCAAACCCCAGATACTCAGCATGTCGGTTCCGTTGGCAACCTCATACGAACGTGCCGGCTTGGTGTACCGGAGTCTCTCAAAGGCCCCCCGTGCCGCGGTCTGTTTTGCGGCTTGCGCAGTCTCCTCGTCTTGGATGATTCCATCGCCACCCACTGCGAGGATATCCCAGTAGATTCCCTCCCGAAGGCCCCATGGCGGCCCTGGAACCTTGAGGTCCTTGTAGAGAGGGAACTCGAGGCAGACGAGCACTCCAGCAGGCGCAAGGAGCTCGCTCATTCGCCGCGCCCAATCCTTGCGCATTTCCGGAAGAAGCGCGCACAGAAACTTTGGAGAAGAGTCAGCCCCGTGTTGAAGTTTTACGGCAAACGCCGACTTCTTACTGTGTAGTCATATATGAGGTCAAACCCGGTCAAGTGCTCCTCATCCGGAAAGCAGTCCTTCTGCCAGTCTTTGGTGAAGAAGTCGCCCGTCACAAACTCGGCGTGTCCAACCGCGCCTGAGTACTGATCTCTCGCGGCCGAGCTTGAGAAGTTGTACTCGGATGGCGTTGCTAGCTCGGCCGCCGCGTAAGCCCGGGCAGCCTCAACGCCCGTCGGGGAAACGTCTAGGCCGTACGCATCATACCCGTGGAGGGCGAGCATCACGACGTCGTATCCCTTGCCGCAACCCTGAAAAGCCGTCTGTCAGCAAGCTGCTTTACCTTGTCGGAGAAGACGCCGGGCGTGCCGAATGGTAAAGGTGATCTAAACGTGGCTTCAGGGGCTAATGGCAGTACCGGAACAAGGACTCTCGGTTTACGTCCGGGTGACGTTTTCGGCCGAGGTATTAGCCCTGTGCCGGACTCGATGAGATCCATGAGGGCCGGAGAGGGCTTCCCTCGGTCCCAAAGGTTGTTTTGAGCAGCATCCCAGAGCGCTGACCAGCCGCGGGTCTGGTTCTCGCGGTCTCTGGAACGTGAGTTCGAGATGTTAGCCTTGGCCAAATACGTAATGAGTTGAACAGAGTCTTCCAGATGATGTCGGCGTTGGACCACGCACCTGCCGATGAATTCGGAGACAAGAATGCCGGGGACAAATGGACCCGGCCCAGGGGTGTTGGAGGCGCCGCTTGCCATGGCTGGACAATCGTCGTCGGGGTTGATTGTGAAGATTACAAAAGTGCTGCTGAGTTGAGCGTGGTTTGACCTTGGCGTGCCCGCAGCCTTTCGTCCCGATGAGATAATTGCCGTGGATACCCGGCCCGATCCGCCTCTTCGTTGTGGGCCACTGGGCGTGGAATGTTGGTCTTGCCAGAGTTCTCTCCAACTGTTTCTAGTAGGTAAGGTACCTTAACCAAACCGTAGCTGCGCGAACAGAAACCAGAATGCGTCGAGGCACTGGTACTGTAGGCATCAACAGTGTTCAGCGGGACTGAAGTCAACAAGCTCTGAGGTATTTTGAGGCACATCATCGCTTCACACAAGCAGACACGTTGGCACAAGCCCTTACATCAGAAGAACGACTTTACCATACAGCACAAACATGTGGCCTAACAAGCGAGGGTCACTGATCTAACACCATCAGACGTAGAGTACAGGTGTTCTATCTAAGGCACCAGGTAGTTAGAGTGACAGACGCAGACCAGCGATGCTGTTAGAGATAGTAGTAGCGGCTAACACAGTCGTGGTCCAACCAGTCAGCTCCGAGGTGCCCATCATCCTTGTAACCGTTGTAACTCTTGAAACCATTCGACCCAGTCCTGGCGGGAGAAGACACAGCGTCAGTTTACCAGGAGAAGACGACCAGAGACTTGACATGAAAGCCTTACCCGACCCAGGAAAATGCGGCCTGAGAGTGAGCACTGGACGGGATATCCCAGTTGAAAGTCACGCCCGTGGGGAACGTGCAGCTTTGCGGGCCACCATCCCAGGTGTGGAACTGGTCGAGTGTAGTCGAGGTCGACACGACACACGCATCGCTCGGGGGGAGGCCGTAGTGGTAGTTGCTGCAATCGGCGTCGTTGGCGCAGTACTGCGGAGAAAGGACTCTTAGTTCTGCACAAACTGGAATACTGGTCAGAATCTGGACCAGCCCACTCACAGCAACAAGAGAGACATAGTTCCGAACAGGGGTGGCTGCGTCGCCGAATGACCAGCAGTCCATGAGATGGATTCCCTCGCCGAGAACGCCGCGAGCGAGGAGGGCCGCGGCAGCAGTGACTTTGAAGCTGAGCATGTTGATTTCGGGCTTGTATGTGTTGGTGAGGAGTTGAAGGTCTGTTGTGATTCTGTTGACCAGCCATCAGAATCGTCCTGGACTTGTTGGATGTTCTTATACCTTTCAGTCACCCGGCTGCCTCCATGTCATTCATCCGGCGACCGCCATCTCAGGCATGTGGTTATTCATCGCAGACAACAAGCTGTTCAGTCAGGTAAGAGGTTACAAATCTCAATACTCGGATTAAGTGACCTGCTGGGGCTTATTCAGGAGCAGCCTCTCCCTGGTCAGTTCGTAAAGAGGGAGAGGGGAGGGATTGGATTGGTTGTGGACAACGATACCGAAAGCACAAACCCTGTCTAATAGCCCACCGCCAGTGCCTCGTCTATTGCTACATAGAGCTGACGTCCGGGGTTGCAGACCACTCGCTTTCAAAGCTTGCGGGCTGCCGTTACACTCTGTGGCTATGTGTGCATGTTTGTAATCTCCCGTCTCCGTAGGCAGCAGCAATATGCCACCTTGCATGCAAGGCGCTGACTAGGCTCGGGAGACCTCCTGCGATCATAAGTCGCGGTCCTGGATGTGGGCGTGGAGTCAACTGGGAACCTACGGTAGGTACCTAAGTACCTTAGTTATGGTGTTTTGAGGAGGGTCTACTCCAGGGTCTCCTACCGCCTCCTGTTGGGCCGCGACAAAAACTCCCCACTCTTTGGCAAACTTCGTCGCAACGCCCCTCCCTCACTCCTCTCGGGTCGTGGACCCCTCCTCGACGAACTCAGTTGTTTCACTAACGGCGAGCTCCGCGAGCGCCTTGTTATCCTCCAAAAGCAAGGTCTTTGCCTCTACGAGCATAGGAACCTATATAATTAGGTACACTGCAACCAACGTTTAGCGTGATTTTTCCAGCATCGAATGTGGTGCACTTACCACCAGTCCATACGAGAACGTGTCGGACGCTTTTGTCATGCCACTTCCGGTCTGTCCTTCTGGCCTTCGCCACATGAAGTTTCCTAACGCAACCCCTGTCCCTGGAGCGACATTGCTCGGGCCTGCTTGAAATAAGCGATGCCGAAATCGCCGAGGGCCGCATCGGTCTCTTCGTTACAGGTTCAATTCACGAAAATGTTGTCGGATTTCGCATCTAGCAAAACCTCGAGTGGGTGGTTAGAGGTTTGGCACACAGACTTCTGAATCGCGGAGAACATACCGAGATGGAGCCAGTTTTGGCATGGAGTTCCTGGATTGCCTGGCCTACGTACCGCAAGATCTTCTTCCGTTCTGCGGGGCGGGAAGTCGGGATCGACCTGCATCAAATCAAACAGGGTGTCTGTGAAGTAAGGATAAACAACAACGCGGTCCTCTGGATGGAAATCAATGGACGCTCGAAGCCGTCGGGAGCCTACAAACTCGTCTGTGTTGGGACAGATCGAAGATCGACTTGGACTCTTGCTTAAAGACGACGGACTCATTTCCGCGCCTGAAAAACTGTTAGAAACATTCGATGCCAAAGCTCTAAGACGAGGATATTGGGCTCGAGACAGACGTAGCTTTGAAGACGGTAGGGTTGCCGTCCTCTTTTTTGCGAAGGAATTCTAGTTCGCCTCGGACACACTGCGGACCAGATGCGCCAAATATGGCGGTTGTCGTCCTGACGCTTGCGCGATGATTAGGTGTAGGAATGTCGACGGACGGGTTGGGCAAGATACTTGAACATTAAAACAAAAGATGAATGAGAAATTGAGTCAAAGTTGACTTGAAAAAGCAGATGGAGAATTGGTTAGAACATCGGAAAGGTCTTGTGCCAATGCGGAGGTCCAAGTGATGGTCTTGGTAAAGGGAAAGGATTTGATGGCAAGACTTCAAGGTCATCTTGGAGGCTAAAGAGAACGAACTCAAAACACATACGGAAAGATCATTCAGTACGCTTACGCGTTTGAACAGTGTTCCCTGATTGGCAGGCCTTGGAAGCCACTTGCACGATTCCTAAGTCTGGGCTGCATTGGAAACTAAAGGCTTGATTATGGGATGGTTGCTGCGTTCAACTGTAGATACGGTAGGTACCTAGTTGGGCACGCGGTTCTTGGATTTCTCCAGAAGACAGGTAGCCATCAAAACTTCAGGCCTAAGGGTTAGACCAACGTTCTCACACAGTCATCAAGCTGTTTCTTTCAGGGACCTGCCTAATAAGCTCTTCAGCTGACGTCAACGGCACGGTCTCGTATCTTCTGTTCTTCTATTTTTCTTTGCAAAGCTCTTGGGCCAGGAGCTGCCCCGAGGATGGATGTTAGCTTCGACATGGGAAATCCTCACTCTTGGCATCTTACGAGGGAAAGGAGTCTTCCCTACTCCTTCTAGATACAAGGTTATCTTCTGGACGAAGGGCCCTTGCTCTGTTACACAGCAGAAAAAATATATGCGAGTTCCCCGCGCACCATCCCCATTTCTCTGGTTGATCTGCTGTGATCCATCCATCTCGCACTTGCTTTTGCCCCAGTTCTTCGCAATGACCTGCCGGTATCATGTTTGCGTGCGACAGCGGGACACGGCTAAACACTTCACAGGGGTCAACTTGACTGTGGTTCGCAAATATGTACACCTCGGACTTGGCTCGGATCTTGTCATGCAAGGCTCTTCCAGGAAAAAGTCGCAATAGTGACGCCTCATACTTGGATCTAAACTTGGCTTGCGCAATGGGACGGACTGTTGCCGAGGCCTCGGGCTATGGCTGGCTGAAGTTTTCTTGAAAAGCCCCCTGGGCTCGCTCAGCCGGCGGATCCAGAGCTGCCCATACAAGAACGTCGAGACACCTCTGCATAGAACCAAGACTCAACTCCCCGCACCAAAGATGAGTGCTCTTCGCGAATCGCTGTATTTCGCAGCATGGGTGTATCTGTTATGTTCGGGCTCGACCGCAGCCCAACAAGTTCTCCGTGAACCTGGTGCCGCCAGGGATTCTTATGACTACATCATCGTCGGTGGCGGTCTCACCGGCTTAGTCGTCGCCAACAGACTGACTGAGGACCCAAAAAGTGAGTATGAAATTCGTCCAACGCTGGGAAATGGCTTTAACATGTCGTGTTAGCGTCCGTTCTTGTTGTCGAATACGGTGACTTGGCAGACAGCTGGAATCTCTCGATTCCCTACTATGCAAATTACCTCCAGGATGCGAGCCTCATGTTTACCACTCCTTCGGTTCCTCAGCGTGGCCTCGGAAACAGGGTCTTCAACCTCTTTCTGGGAGCGACCGTCGGGGGAGGCTCGACCGTCAACGGGATGGCCTATGTTCGGGGAGCGAAGGTGGACTACGACACTTGGGAAGAGATTGGTAATCGGGGCTGGGGGTGGGACGAATTGTTCAAGTACTTCAGAAAGGTACCTTACCCGCTCTTGGTCGGGGCAGTTGGACGGCTCGGCTGACATTTCGACCCAGTCCAGCACTCTGAATGTTCCACGCCGCGTGGTTGTCGAGCAACTCGGGTACACTTACGACGGGGAGAGTTACGGTCACGGCCCGGCACAAGCATCTCTGCCGCCTTGGCAATGGCCGGATGTCTGTCAGTTCATCCGTGCGTGTCGATACGACGTTATTCTCTAGCTAACAATGGCAGACCATATCAACAAAGCTTGGACGGATGATCTGGGCTACCCGTTCCGTGACGATGGGGGTATGAACGGTGACATTCTCGGTCTTGCTTGGGAGCCGATCAGTGCCGACGCGAACCTAACAAGACGCTCGGCGCGCAAGGGGTACTACGATCCCGTCCGGCACCGCTCTAACCTACAGCTTTTGGTGAATAGCTATGTCGGGAAGGTCCAGATCTCCAAGTCGACGGCTGAGGGGGTAGACGTGTTCAGCAGAGATGAGCCGTCCAGGAAGACGTCCATCTCAGTCAAAAGAGAAGTCATCCTGGCCGCAGGCGGGATTCACACACCCCAGATTCTCCAGCTTAGCGGCATCGGGCCGTGCGACCTGCTCCAGAAGCTTAACATATCCGTCGTCCAAGACCTCCCCGGAGTCGGAGCCAACTTCCAAGATCACCCAACTATCCGAGGAGCGTCATTCCAGTGTAAGTGTTTCCCTTCCACAGACAACTCTCTTTGCTAAACGTGCCGTCAAACAACAGTCAAAAATGCCAACCCCCTCAACTTCGCAGCCCTGGTCAACAATGCCACCTTCTTCAACGCCTCCTGGACAGAATACATAGCCAACCGCACTGGCCCACTAACCGCGGCGCACGGCAACCCGCGCGTGATTGCCTCCCTACAAAACCTCACCACTTCCGCCCCGGCCGTCATCACCGCGCTCATCACCTCCCTCAACTCCACCTCCTACCTCCCAGGTCACTACCTGGACAAACCCACCCTCCTCGCCGGCTACGCCGCGCAGCTCCGCCTCCTGACAAAGTCTCTCCGCGAGGGCACGGCCCCACTCACCGAATTCGCCTGGTCAGGCGGCAGCCCGGGCATCGGCGCCGCGCTGGAGAAGCCGCTCTCGCGCGGCACGGTGCTCATCGCCAGCACGGACCCGCACCCGGGCCTGTCGCCGCCGCGGATCGACTTCAACGCGCTGGCGCATCCGTTCGACGCTCGCGTCGCGGTGCTGGCGTTCCGGCTGTTGCGCAAGGTGTTGCTGACGGCGCCGGCGATGAAAACGTTGCAGGCGGAGGAGCTGGTGCCGGGGCTGGCGGTGCAGACGGATGAGGAGGTGGAGGGGGTGTTGAGGGGGAGCTTGGTGTCGCCGACGAATGCGCAGCCGTGTGGGACGGCGACGATGATGCCAAGGGAGCTGGGCGGGGTGGTGGATGAGAGGCTGAGGGTGTATGGGGTGAGGGGTCTGAGGGTTGTGGACGCGAGCGTGCTGCCAGTAATTGTGGCGGCGAATCTGCAGGTAACCATGTACGCAGTCGCGGAGAAGGCGGCAGATCTGATCAAGGGAGATAGGGAGTGACTAGAAGAGAGGGTGGTTGTGATGTTTTGATCAGCTGGAGGGCAAATGAAGTCTTTTTGTTCCTGTCCGAGATAGGGAGGAACAAAAACCTGCAGAAATGAACGCCTTCAATCCTCCGTGGCGTCAGCGGCGGCTGCCCCTATTCTAGCCCCTGAAAGTCTGAAGATTTGGCTTACTTCAACACAAGTCCACACGAAGTAAACGCGCACCCCCTGCTTACTCTGTCAACTCCTCATCATCCGTCTCACAGCCTCCCAATCAGCTCAAAGTCATCAAAATACAAGGTATTCTTCCCCTGTTCCCCTCCCTCCGGGGCCGAGCCGCTACAAGTAAACGCCGCCTGGATTCTGACCCACGATGCGCCCGCCGTAAGATCAAACTTGAACTGAGACCACTGGCCCGCGGGAATGTCGCGGAACGTCATGTTACTGCTTGCATACGGCGCCGGGGTTGTGCTGATATACAGGCCGCATGCCCACATCGTGCCCGGGTTGTCGTGGCTGAGCCACACTGAAAATGTGTATTTGTTGCCTGGGACGACGGGAATATCGCGCTCCATGACGCTATACCGCTGGCTACCTAGTGTTGGGAAAGTCGGCGCGCAACGACGCGCTTCCGTTGTGCGAGCGCAGAGTAGTAAGACCGAGTGTGTCGAAGGGCTGGTTGAGGGGGCTGGAGAAAACCCAGCGAGCCGTGTTGGCGGTTTCAAAGCCGCCATTAAACACCACCGCGTTGACCGGCAGCGTGGGGGTGGAAGTGGGTTCCTGGCCGACTGTGTACGTGTTGGTCGCACAGGCGGTGCTGAAGGTGCACACCTTGGACTGGACGCAGGAGTAGACCGTGGTTGCCACGAACGTGTTGCCTGTGAGGGAAACAAGTCGAAACAACGGAGGGCACGGGGGAGAGCGACGAGGTGCACAAAGTTCTGGACGCGATGGCTGACGCTTGCAACATTGGGGTGCCCAGTCCCACGCAAGCTGCGGGTAGTGACAGGTAGCAGGTGGGTTGGCCGTCTAAAAAGGACGTGCTGCAGCTGGTGACAGTCGTGAGATCCAGAGGCGGAGTGATAGTGGACGTCTCAGGAAGGACGGTGGTGATCGCGGGGGCTTCGGTGGTCGAGGGGACATCAAATGAGGAGGTATCGGTTGTCGAAGGGACATTAGTTGTTGAAAGAGCATCGGCTGTCGAAGGGGCATCAGTCGAGGGGACATTGGTGGTCACAGGGGCATCGGTGGTCGAGGGGGGGTCGGTCGAGGGGGGATCAAGAGTCGAAGACGCATCAGTCGATGCCGTTGCGGGAATGTCGGTTGCATCGACGACCGCAAACGGGGTCGAGGAAACGCCCGGCCTAGACGACGAGAGAGTGATGGGGTTCACGGCGTAGAGGTTCAGCCGATTGGGACCGCCACACCACTGCGAAGGATTTCCAGCGCAGCGCATGTTGCAGTCCGACTCGGCGGACACCTGGCCACCGGCGAGTTCGTTGCCGCAGTAGCACTCGCCCGCATACTCCACGCCAAAGAAGGCGTACCCATCGCAAAAGGCAGCACACCTCTCATGGTCATCTCCGTACTTCTCTCGTCCTTGGCTGAGAGAGCACGAGTACCGACGGCATCAGTCCAGCAGAACTGGTATTTGAAGGCCCCCATCTCCTGTGGGCTGGCTGGCGGATCGTGGGCCTCCTGGCCTTCCTCCGTTTCCTTCTTGTAGACTGTCAGGCGATTGCCATCGCCGGTCGAGGCCGGGTTGACGTGGTCGTCAACAGGAGGCGTGGCTGTCCTGACAGGCCCATAAACACTGAGGCGCATTCCGGCACCGCAGATCTGGCTGGCATCTCCCGAGCAAGCCATATTGCATTCGGACGCGGCAGCTTCCAATGGGGGAGCCACGTTGCCGCAGTAGCACTCGCGGCTCCACTGGGTGCCAAAGTACTTGTAGCCCTCGCAGTTGGCAGCACACTTGACGGCGGTCATGTCGTCCAACGAGATGATGCAGTTGGGAAGCACGCGGTTGCCGGCATCGGCGAAGCAGCCCAGGAATGGGGCGCCGGGGTCAACGGGAGGCGAAGGGCGGGTGTGGCCGTCGTTGGTGAAGAGCTCGAGGCGTCATCCAGCACCACAACTCTGCGAGGCATCGCCGGCACAGGGCATGTTGCACTGGGTGCCGGGGACGGCCAGGGAAGAGGCGAGCGGCTCATTGCCGCAGTACACTCCCGGCCATACTCCATCCCAAAGTACTTGAACGAGTAACAGTGGTCAGCACACATTCCAACCGTCATGTGGTCATCGCCCTTGAAGCCGGCAGCGAGGACGCGGTCTGCCGAGTCGGCGAAGCAGCCTAAGTGAGTGAAGCCAATCCCTTGGCGGGGGACTGGTCGGCCTGGAAGGGCGGCGGCAGTTGTGAGGAGGGAGAAAACGAGAGGCATGGCCAGAATGCCGAACGAGAGGAAGGGCATGGCGGCGGGTGGGCCAGTGCCAAAATGTCAAGCGTGTCGAGAGAAGTGAACCTCATCGTGGCGGGCGTTGGCAGCACCCGCGAATAAATAAGGAACTGGACATAGCTATTTACAGTAAATGAGTCCAATGACTACATCTCCCTTGGCGTCGAGAAATATTTCCCAACGCCGACGCCGGCAGAAAAAGCCACAACGCCGGGC
>OUNM010142219.1_pt1 | contig 33101 bp, 21 predicted proteins | sample 1769961 | NCBI WGS metagenome assembly OUNM01 (sample SAMEA3914820, study PRJEB12502) | metagenome | biome: forest; material: soil | place: USA | collected 2012-03-12 | depth 0.3 m | reverse complement strand
GTTGGCGCCTGGACGATTTCGGTCTTGTGATTTCCGAGATAGCGAGGGAGCAGGAGATACGCGGCTGCTCCACCAGCGGCGAGAAAGATGACAACTCCAACGATCGCAATGGCTGCTCCGGCTCCTTTTTTTGGCGGAGGCGCGGGTGGCGCAACCGGGGTTGCAGCAGGCTGGGAGCGAACCGGCGGAGCGGTCTGTACGGCAGGACTTGCAGAAGCGGCCAGCGGAGGCGGCGCTGCTACTGGAGTTGCGACGCTTGCGGCCCTTGCCTGACCAGATGCAGAAACGGCTGGGGGCGTGGGGCGAGCTCCGGCGCCTGCTACTGGCGCGCCGGCCATTTCCATTGAGTCGCGAAGCGTGGCGCTGAATTCGCTGGCTGACTGGAATGATTCCGCTGCGCTGAAAGTCCGCTTCAGAACAGCATTCCCGGCCTCGGAAAGCGACGTGAGCGGCACGTAGCGCGGAGTAAGTCCCGGAGCTGTGACGGCTGGCAGCGTGCCGCCGAGCAATTCGTATACGACTCTGCCAAGAGCCTGCAGTGCGGAGGTGCTGGTTCCGCAGCTCTCGCGGACACTGGCGAGGTCGGCACCAGCGAGCGTCGGGGCGCATTCCCAGGTGCCGGTGAACGACTGCTCTCTCGCGACGTCGAGCGGATTGACCTTTACGACCGCCTGCGGCCAGTCAGTGACTTCCTTGCGAAGCAGGTCCGCCTGCGGATCGCCTGCACTGGGGAAATGGATGAGGATTTGGTGCAGCGCGAGGTCGAGGCGCGCGACTCCGACAGACAGCGCGAAATCCACGCCACTTGCGATCTGATCGAGCAGCGGCAGGACTTCGGAAGCCGGAAGCTCGCGTCGTGCGCGGAGGACGTCGAGCAATGAGAAACCGTTGGTCCATTCGAGCAGGAGCAGCCCCTCGCTATTGACGGTTTCGAGGCCGTAGATGCGGAGAAGATTTGGATGCTCGACCGGCTGCAGCTTGATGACGTCGTGCTCGATGCGCGCGAAGACCGTGGGCGAGAGGACCAGCTTCCGATTCAGCGCGACGAGACGCAGATCGGCATGGCTCTGATCACGGGCCTGGAATTGCGCGCCGATATTGCTTTCGGGAAGTTCGCGCAGGATCTCGTAACGGCCGGCGACCACCGTTCCCTGTGCAAAGCTGGCATGGCTGGCACGAACCGAGGCGTCGTCTATCACCGTCGCAAAGGCGTCTTCCTCGATTGCCGCACGTGCGGCTGCTGCGACAGGCCCGCCAGCGATCTTTTCAACGCATTGCTCGATCTCCTGTCGAAGCGCGGCGGCGGTCTGAGGGCGGTCGGCCGGATCCTTGGCGAGCATGCGGCCCAGAAGCGCTTCGACGGGAGCCGGCAGCTTATCGAGCCTCTCGATGGGCGGAGGCGTCGAGATATGTGCGCCCATGACTTCGGCAATGGAACCACCGAAAGGCGCCTGGCCGGCGAGCATGTACCAGAGCGTTGCGCCGAGAGAGTAGAGATCCGAGCGAATATCGATCGGCTTTTCGAGTAATTGCTCCGGACTCGCGAAATGCGGCGTGCCGAAGAATCCGCCCATCGAAAGTGCCGCGCCGTCCTCTTCGGTTGCCTTGACGAGACCGAAGTCGATCACCTTCACGCAGAGCTCGTCGTCTTCGCGGACGAGCATGAGATTGGCCGGCTTGATGTCGCGATGGACGAGGCCGTGCTGCTCGGCCGCGCTGAGTGCCTTCGAAACCTGGAGCGCGATTCGCAGCGCGGTCAGCGGTGGCTGCGGACCCGTACGGCGTATGAGCGCCTCGACGGTCTCGCCGTCGATGAACTCCATCGCATAAAAATACGTGTCGACTCCGGTGCCGAGATGGAAGACCGAGGCGACGTGGCGGTGGCGAAGCTTGGCAGCCGAGCGCGCCTCGCGAATGAACCGCTGGCGGGCGACGTCGCTGTTGAGAAGGCGGTTATTGATGACCTTCAACGCAACCGGAATCCGCAGATTCGTGTCGAACGCTTTGTATGTGATGCCCATAGCCCCTCGGCCAAGCTCGTAAAGCGAGCCGTCGTCGCGGGTCAGCACTTCGTAATGATCGAACTTAACGGTCTCGGGCATCGGTTTCTGAGAAGACGCTCTCCTTCTTCACTCAACTCCAAAAGGGAGTGAATATCAAAGACTCGAACGCAGGGAGCGAGCCGGAATTTGTGAAATGAATGAGCGGAGTTGGCGAGGGGTGGGAGAGAAGGCGACGTGCGAGTGGAGCGGAAGGGACTTTTAAGAACGCAAGGGACGGAAAGGACCCGAGGGACGAAGTGGCTGCTCGCGAGGGGAGGGGCCTTGAAAAAAGGGCAGCGCTCCGATGCTGGAGGCTGCCCTTGGAAATGATCAGTAGGTTTTTTGGGGGACTGTGACCCAGGCGCTTATTGCGCGACGGGCTCCGCAAGCTGGAGGCGCTGGTCCTCCTTGAGAAGCGTCTCGAGCTCGGGCCAGCCCTGCTCGTCGAGAGCCTGGAAGGCGTTGAGGTAGACGGCGACGACGCCGGGATTGTGCTTCTCGAGAAGCGTCTGCACAGCGCGGAGGAGGTCTTCGCGTGGCGGGCAGGGAGGCATGGTCTCGATGGTGCCGTTTTCGTCGTGCTGGATGTTCAGGGCATCGAGGAAATCGCAGAGGAGCTGCTTATGATCCCCAACGAGCCAGATCTGCAAGAGGTGCGCGGCAATGGCTTCGCTGGTCTTGCGGCCGAGGGCTTCCTTCAGCCAGGCATTCCGCTCGTTGCGGGGTTTCCGTTCGACGAAGATCGGCCGGAGCTTCCGCTGCTTGGCGAGCGAATCGATGGTCGCCTTGTAAAGCGGCTTCTCCTTGTCGATCAGGAACGAAAACAGTTGAGCCGACGTCTCGGACGGCATGCGGGCGAAGATCTCGTGCGGTTTCAGCATAACGGGAATCGGGGAGAGTAGGGATGCGCGAGGGCGATGCAAGCGTGGAGCGATGCCCGGGGCTGGGTTTGAAGTGTCACAGTGTCACGTCTTCCGCTCTTTCCTCCCGGGCAATTTTGGGCGAAGGTGGGAATCCATGTCAGACGTCGTTACCACCGCTCCAGTCCCGATCAAATCGCTCACCCTCGAAGAGCTCGAGGAGCGGTTCCATGCGCTTGGGCAGCCTGCCTACCGGGCGAAGCAGGTGGCGCAATGGCTCTATGAGAAGCGGGCAAAGTCCTTTGCCGGCATGAGCAATCTCCCGTCGGGGCTCCGGCAGGCTCTCAGTGAGGCGTTCTCCTTCGATGCCCTGGAGTCGATCCGCGTTCTCGGTTCCGAAGACACGACCCGGAAATTCCTTTTCAAGCTCAGTGACGGCAACCTGATCGAATCGGTGCTGATCCCGGCCTCGCCCGCGCTGTATGGCGAGGCGTCCGACCGCCGAACGCTCTGTGTTTCTACCCAAGTCGGATGCGCGTATGGCTGCAAATTCTGCGCAAGCGGCCTCGATGGCTGGAGCCGGAACCTGCATGCCGGTGAGATTGTCGATCAGATCCTGCGGGTCGAGGAGCTGAGCGGCGAGCGGATCAGTAATCTGGTCTTCATGGGAATGGGCGAGCCGCTTTCAAACTACGCCAATGTGATGAAGGCCATCACGATCCTGAATGCGCCTTGGGGCGTCGGGATTGGCGCCCGGCATATCACGCTTTCCACGAGCGGTCTCGCACCTCAGATCCGGCAGCTTGCCGATCAACCCCTGCAGGTGCGGCTGGCTGTGTCCCTGCACGGAGCAACGGACGAGGTGCGGCAGCAGATCATGCCGGTCAACCGCAAGTACCCGCTGGCCGTCCTTCTGGAGGCCTGCGAGTATTACGAATCTCGCAAAAAACAGCGCATCACCTTCGAGTACATCCTGATCGAAGAGGTGAACGATCGTCCCGAGGACGCCGCAGCGCTGGTTCGCGCCGCCCGGCGGGTCAAGGCGAAGGTGAATTGCATTCCGTACAACGCCGTAGAGGGGTTGGAGTGGAAGCGCCCCGACGAACAGCGTCAGGATGCCTTTATGGCCATCCTCGAAAGCGGGGGAATCCCGGCGACGATTCGGCGCGAAAAGGGCCACGACATCGCTGCCGCCTGCGGGCAGCTCCGGCGCCAAACCCTTGGCAAGTGATCCAAAAAGGGGAAAGAAAACTGCCGGGTTGGGGTTAATATCCTGATTGGGCGTGAAGCTGCGAAATAGCTTTTGCGAATTCCTTTCGACCGGCGATAACTACGGAATGCCCGATGACGACCAGCCCGAAAAAGTTTGGGACGAATACGACTGGGAACGCTTCCTCCAAGAGCAGGATCGCAAGACCGAGAAGTACATGGAACTTCTCGAGCGTTACATCGACGACCCGAATCGCGATCAGATCATCGCGCGTGAAATGGGCTGGAATCATCTCCTGAACAAGGAGGGCCGGGAGTGGGCCGACAACGTGGACTCGCAGTTCAGCGAAGGTGTCAACGAGGAGGATGCCGGCGAGGATGAGAGCTCCCCTGAGGAGGAAGATAGTTTCGAGGTGGATCCGCTCTATCAGGCGGCGTTTGCCCTTACGAGCTGGATTGACCAGATGTTTGAGGAGTGCGGCGGAGCGGTGGAAAACCATTCCGCAGCGGTGACGCTTTCGACGAATGTCGCCATTGCCAGCGCCAAGCTCGCGGCGGCACTGAGTGGTGACGATGTGGACGAGATCGGAATGACGATCGCGTATCTCAAGCGAGCTCTGTGTGCCATCACTAACGGCCTTGAGAGCGCGGTTAAGCTCCGGGAGGAAGGAGTCATCGATAATGGGCGTTTTGGAGCCCTTAATCAGAGGCTGTTTCAGGTTCGCGATGGGATCATCCAGCTTATGGGTGAATACCGGATCGAGTGGCGCCGTCGGTATGGGAAATGACGGTTCTATGACGCAACGGACAGTGTTGCGATTTTCAGGAAATTCGCGGGGTTCAGAGAACCCGGCATGGACTCGGGATGGCGAACTGGCCATTCGGATTCCGGCTGTGCGAATTTTTCCCGAAAATTTTGTCGAATGGAATTGAAGAGGGTCCGTCCAAGCGATGATAGACCAGGCCACCGAAGCCGAAAATCCGGCACCTGAAGACGAGTTGCGGCTCGTCGAACGGTGTCAGGCTGGCGACACGGAAGCCTTCAACGAACTCGTCACCCGATACCGAAACCGCGCCTACGCAATGATCTACAACATGGTCCGCAACGAACAGGACGCATGGGATCTCGCCCAGGACGGCTTCCTCAAGGCTTGGAAGTCGATCGGGCGCTTCCGGGGACAATCCTCTTTTTTTACCTGGCTCTATCGCATCCTGATGAATGTCACGATCGACTGGATGCGCCGGCGGCAGATCGAGGGAAGCTCGGAGTTCGACGATACCCACGGCTTGCGGGACATCGAGCCGGGCGCGGTCACTGCCCCTCGCGACGAGATGCAGCCGATTGAGCGCCTCTCGGACAAGGAGATCCGCGCCAGGATCGACGCCGCCATCAGTAAACTTTCCGATGAACATCGCACGGTCATCGTGCTTCGCGAAATCGAAGGGATGGAGTACCAGGAAATCGCCGATTCCGTGGGCTGCTCCATCGGGACAGTGATGTCCCGGCTCTTTTATGCGCGCAAGAAACTCCAAACCTTGCTAAAGGACGTCTATGAAAACCTTTGAGGAACGTTACACCGCCTGGATTGACGGGAAGCTCAGCGGTCCGGAACTCGAAGCTTTCGAACGGGAATTGGAAGAGCATCCAGAAGCCGCGGACGACAAGTCGGGGGTGCTGAAACTCGGAGCGCTCCTCCGCAGCCACGGACAGGCGCCTGTGCTGGCGAATGCAGATTTTTTTAATCATCAGCTACTGGGCCGGATTGCCGCGGAAGCGGATCGTTCTTCCGAGCCGGTTGCGGAACCAGTGCGGCGACCGCTCCTGGCCTGGCTGTTCCGGCCGTTTGCCTGGGCGACGGCGGCCTGCTTGATTGTTGCCGGATATTCCGCGTATCGCCTGCTCGATCCGCATCATCCGGTCCAGAAGGACGAGATCGCCAATTACGTGCAGCTTTCGCCGACGCCGATCCCGAGCGAGCCAGAAGCGCCGAACAGCACGCAGATCGTGAGTGCTGAATCCACGGACCCGGATATCTCCGTGACGCCAATTCATTCGGAAAAGGATAACGTGACGGTGCTTTGGGTGGATGGCCTCGATTACATTCCGGCCAGCTATCACATTCCGTAAAGGACATGGCTGCATCCGGACATCCCACCGAATTTACAAACCGCCGTTTGCGGCGCGTTTGTCGTTCAGGGGCATGGATGAACCGAAATTTTGTATGGCGCCTGGTGGCGGTGTTGGGTGTCGCCGCGCTGCCGCTGACGGTTGTGGCGCAGGAGCGGGCGCTTCCGGTCCGGCCATCGCCTGAACAGCATGCCTTGCCGGTCAACGCCACGAAGACCGAGCACGTCGAGCTTGCAAAGCCTGAGGAACGTCCCGCTGGCGAAGAGGTCGCAACGGAGCATTCCGCCAACGGCAAAACGGGGAAGATCAAGTGCACGTTGATCCTGGCGACCAATCCGGACAAACCGAAGGCACCAGATCCGGAAATGGCGAAGATCGCACGGAAGATCGAAAAATTCTTCGGCTACAAGCAGATCGAAGTGGTCGGCACGGACAAGGCTGCTGAAGACCATTACGAACATTGGCTGGTTCCCAGCCAGGACTTCTGGCTCAGCGTAAAGTCGAAGCGCGAGGAGGAGGGGATGTATTTTCTAGACCTTCATATCTATCACAATCGCCGGCGGATCGTCGAAACCGAGGCGAAACTGGGGCCGGACAGCCCGCTGCTGATTCGTGGCCCGCTTTGTGCCAAAGGGCAGCTTGTCGTGGCCCTGCAAATCGTCCCTTAAGCGAAGTCCTCGCGAAGTGGCGTGGTGATGCGCCTTTGCGTCAAGTGACATGCGATTCATTGGGAAAGAAGGTTCCCCATGAAAACACAGATGCTGCTTCTGGTGGTTCCGGCGTTCTTTTGTTCATGCGCCGGAGATCTTGCAGTAACGCGTAGTTCCACTCCGCAGCCCACGCGGACTGCGGCAATCTCGGGTCGAGCGGAGGTTCGAGGAGCGCCGCAGCGACCTGATCGTTACGCACCCGATCAAGTGTATCTTGTGACGAGGCCAGGCACAGCTGATCAATCCCGAGGGGAATGGCGAGCCCAGGGCAATACGATTCGCGAGTGGGGTTCGCGCATTCAATTCATCGAACTCTCCTCCGGGCAGTCGATCGAGTTTACCGCTCCTCACCAAGTTACGCCCACGCCGTCGACCACCGATTTGCCGATCGTGAATGACCGTGCGTTTACGCCACCGCCGGTGGTCGCGGAGAACAGGGCTAATCCTATGTTTTAGCCGACTGACGCCGGCGCATGGTCTAAGCCGTCTAGCTCGCCTGTGCCGCTGACGTTGCAGCGTTCGCTATGAGGCGCGCACGGGCTGAAGCTACTTAGCGCTGTCTTTGGCGTCGGCTTTGGGCACTTCTCGCATGCGTGACAGACTGAATAGTCCGAAGGCGAGGAAGCATCCTCCGAGCGCTGTCAGCAGCGACACATCGTGTGAAATTCCAGCGGTAAGAAAGATCGATCCGATGACGAGGTAGAACGCTGAAGTGACGGCGATGGCGCGGCGATTGGCAGCGAGCCGTTTCGGTACGGTAGCCGACAGCTTCACGTTATTGCGTATCAAGGCGATGATACGCTCGACCTCTTCTTCACAGCGCGAATTGCATGCGAGGCCATGCGTCAGGTCCACTGCGCAATCCGGGCAAAGTCCTTTTTGGCAGGACTTGCAGATGCCGATTGCGCTGCGGTCGTGATGATAAAAGCAGTTCATACAGGTCTAGGGAGTCTGGGGGTGAGCTGGATTGATAAAAGAACTGAGAAATGCGCACCAGCGGAATGCCGCATTGTTCGTTTGCATGACAGGAAGGGCTGTTCACATCCGGTTTCGGCGCTTGTACCAGACCGTCAGCCTTGTCTTTCAATCGCCGCAATTGCAGCGGGACGGGACGCAGGAAGCCGCTGGTAGGTTCTGCCGATTGCGATGGCTGGTGAAACTGTCGGATGCTGGATCCCGAGGAGCCGGGTCATTTCGGATTCGAAATGAAGCAGGGCGCGCTCCGAGGCGGGGTTTGCATCGAGATAGGCGAGGCCTCGGCGGAGCAAATCGTAGAGTTCCGGGGTGGGGTGCTCCGCTTCGGTGACCAGATCGATCAGTTCGACGAAATAAGAGGCCAGCGTGAGCCGGGGGTAGTCGGAGCTCAGGTGATCGTGCGCTTTGATCAGCGTCACCTCCCTGAGACCATGGAGATCGCTTTTGCGACTGCGGGATATCTGGATTTCACACAAATGAAACAGATCGAGCAATCCGCCGAAGCGGCTCCTGGTGCTGCGCGCTCCTTTGGCGATGGTCTTCAGTTTTCCTTCCGTCTCCGTGAGCCAAGTGATGATGAGGCTCGTTTCCGTGAGCCGGATTTTTCGCAGAAGGATGGCTTGCGTGGTCTCCAAGTCTTGTGACGGTGAAGCGATCTGCCTGCGACGTCCAGAGCAGCCGTATCAAAACTGCAAAAATAAGTTGCTCTTCCGGGGATTGCTTCGATTAACTCTGCCGCCCACGGAAATCCCTATGAGCGAAACGACTAAGCCTGCTACGCCCCCGATCGACCAGACTCAACTCAAGGTGAGCTACGCCAATGTTTGCCGCATTGCGCAGACCCCCAACGAGGTGATTGTGGATTTCGGCCTGAACCCGAATTTTTTCGGCCCCATCCTTGATGAGCCTCTGAAGCTCGACAATCGCGTCATCATGTCGCACGACGCAGCAAAGCGTCTCTGGCTGCACCTGACCGCGACCCTGCAGAACTACGAATCCAAGTACGGCACGATCGAGCTCGACGTGACCAAGCGCCTGAAGCCTCAAGCCACGAGCTAATCGCTCCCGTTGTTACTCCTCCCCGGAGCATTTCGATCAAGCCGGCGATACACTTCGGTGTCACCGGCTTTTTCCGTAGGCACGTGCCGTCGGAAGCCCAGAAAAATCGAGCTGCCGGGGCGCGCCGTTAAGGCGCGATTTTTAGCAAAAACCGCAGGGTCATGCCCTGTTGCAAATTGTTTTTGACTAATATTTTACCGCTTCTAGATTTGGAGCCGGCGCAGGGATAAAAACTTCCGCGTGAGCGGTCGCGCCTCCTCCTTCTTTCCCCCTGATAAAATAATTCACTTTCTGGTTGCATACCCAGCCAGCCCCATTTACACACACCACCATGAAGTCTCCGTTCTCCCCTGACCGCCACTCTGCGTGCTTGGAAGTGCTCGAACAAAGAATCGCACCGGCGGCCGTTATCAAGCTTTACGCGGGGCTTCCGGACACACAGCAGTACGGAAACTCGAGCCCCCAGGATCTGGATTACAGCATGCACTCCTATCCGAGCCATCCGACGTACCCTCATTTCGTTGGTGCGATCGATGGGGCGGCGACTCAGGATCCAATTGCGCTCGCGACAGGGGGGGATGCGAATAGCTACTACCTGAAGCTGACCGCAGGTGAACAATTGTACATTTTCGATTTGAGTACGGGGTTTGGTAGCAGCCCGTTTGTGAATGTCACTGCAGGGACGGTTGTCCTGTTCTTCGAGGACTCCAACCACGACGGCGAGGTCGGGCGTAACGAGATCGTTGGCATGTCGATGAGTAAGAATGCCGTGGTGAGAATCGGCGGCGCCGTCAATGGCGACATCGTTGCCAATCTGAATGATCAGGGAACCGCGCTCTTGAGTTCCGTCGCCCTCGCAAACGATGGCAATGGCCTCCTCGCCAAACAGGGTCTGAGTAAGCTGGAAGTCGGTTCGGATGTGACAGGCAAGATCATCGCCGGCGGCAACATTTCGAATATCACCGTTCATGGCGGATTCGGAGCAATGCTGGCGGGGAGTGCGGCAAATGGGCAGACGTATAATTTCTTCCCTGGAATTGGGAATACGCACACCATTCAATACGCTCCCGATGCTGGAGTGGCTGGTGCTTCGATTAGCAATATCTACACCAACACGGTCAATGGGCTAACCTCGGCCGTCGATGGCACGCTTCTTGGGATTGATGCCGGTGGTGGTGGAGAAGGAGCTCTGGGTGGCTCGATTACCAATGTCAAGATTGGCTCTGAGAACATCGCGCTGTCTATCAGGGCTGGTGATGGTGGTAGCGCGGGCTTGAGTAAGCTTTCAGGTGGGGCGGGTGGTAGTATTTCCAATATCTTTGTGGCAGGGTCAGCGGATCTCTCGGGTAGTCCAACGCCGAATGTTTTGATTCATTTGGAGGCTGGAGATGGCGGTAGCGGTATGACGACCGGCGCAGGCGGCGCAGGCGGAAAAGTTTCGTCAGTGCACATTGGGTATATCTCGAGCGGTGCTCGTGCGTTGCAGTACGGCGTTCTGATTTCGGATATTGAGATCGACGGTGGCGCCGGCGGTGATGGCAAAACGGGTGGAACAGGCGGGTCGGTCTCTGCGATCACGACGCAGACGATCACGCAGTTACATCAATCACTGTCGGATCCGGCAAATGAGTTTACCTTCAACGGAGGTGTCGGAGGTAAGTCGACCGTGGCGGGTGGCACGGCTGGGCGTGGAGGCTCGGTCTCAAACATGTTCATTGAAGACGTGGGGGTCACGACCGATGCTTCGGTTCTGGTTCATGCTGGTGATGGCGGCGCCACGCAGAATGGGCATGGAGCGGCGGGCGGATCCATTTCAAATATTACGACGGTATCTGGGGCTGCGCATTTCCTCGCTGGCAACGGTTCGTCCGGCATCGGTGGCGGTGCTGGTGGCAGTGTTTCAAAAGTGTCAGTGCTCCAGGAGGCCAGTGTCTTTGCCCACATTACGGATTTTAGCGCCGGTTACGGTGGCGATGGATCGGCTGGCAACGGCGGTTCCGGTGGTTCGGTGACGGCTATTACTGTTCAAAACAGCGATCTTAGTTCCGCCACGATTAACGGTGGAATTGGCGGAACGGGTGGAAACGGCGGCAAGGGCATTGGTGGATTCGGCGGTGCGGGTGGAGGCGTGACGGCAATTAACATCCTGGATAGCGACAACAGCAGCGTCTCTGGAGTTGTTTACAAAGGCAGCTTCGATGCCCGCGGAGGCGACGGAGGTGATGGCAGCAAGGGTGGTGGCAAAGGCGGATCGATTGTCAACGAACGTTTTGTTGCAGTAGACGTGAGTGCCACCGCTACCGCAGGCAAGGGCGGAAGCGCGCTTTCTGGCGGAAATGGCGGCGCGGGTGGTTCGGTTCAGAAGTCCAATTTTTCCACATTGTTCAGTTCCATACTTTCCCCGGATGCCTCGGTAACGGCTGGCGCTGGCGGGAATGGTCTCGGCTCCAAGGGGTCGGGTGGAACTGGCGGAAGTATCACATCCATTAGCGTCGAGTCGGATCATAACGCGACTCTGTTTGCCGGAAATGGCGGCATCGGAGACGGTGGCGCTGCAGGCAAGGGTGGGTCAGTGACCGCATCTGCAGTGTTCGCTACCACCGGCGACGGCGTTCTCGAGGCTGGGTCGGCGGGAGCGGGAGGAACGAAGCCGGCCGCAGGCGGTAATATTTATGGCAGCTCGTCGGGAAGCTTGTCGGGGGTATATGCGGCTGTGAATCTCACTGTTCGGGCGGGTGATGGTTCTGCTGGCGGCGCCGGTGGTTCCATTCGCTATGTGGGATATGGAAGTACATCATCCAGTCTTACCCCGACGCCAGTTGGCAATATCCTCATTGAAGCGGGCATGGGTTCAGCGTACGGAAATGTTGCTGGAGTTGGCGGTTCGATTGCCAATGTATCTGGTAGCGTGACTTCTGGTGGTACGCCCGCAAGCCCCACGACCACGGTATTCCGTGCCGGAGACGGTGGTGGCAGTAATGCTACGACCAAGACTGCGGCAGGCGGTTCGATCAGTAATATCGTGATCGAGCGCGGTGGATTTGATGTTTTGAATAATCTTCTCCCGTTGGGATCTTCCATTCTCACGATCGAGGCGGGCGATGGCGCGAGCTCTACTGGGGTCAATGTTGGAGCAAAAGGCGGCAATGTTACGAATGTCTCGGTTTCGAATATCGGCGGTACGTTGTTTAGAAGCGTCGCTGCCGGCAATGGCGGCGATGCCGCACTTACTGGCGGAACTGGCGGAAGTATAACGAACCTCGCTGTTCTGGGGACTACTTTTGATCCTACTGGCGCGCCGGTTCTAACACCTTCGCCGGGTGATATTGGACAGCGGACGGGTGCGGTCTTTGGCTATGCCTCGATGGGAGGAATCTTTGCGGGAGCGGGAGGCACGGCTGCGAATGGAGTTGGCGTCGCGGGGAGCGTTTCCTACGTGAATGCGGATTCCATCGCTTCGATCGTTGCTGGTCGCAACGCGGCTCCCGCCGAAGTATCGAGCGTTAGCCACATCACGTTGAATGGTTTCAATCTCCTGCACGACAGTCTCGGAGCATTCGGTAAACCCGGTAGCGCGACTCGGAATACGCTTAGCTTCGACTCGACCTACTATAGCACTGCGAACTTCGTTGGAGCTATCGCGGACATTACGCGGACCAATGCATGGCAGTTCCAGTATAGTGGACCTCAGACCGGCTTCGTTTTGGGTGACACCCCGATCGATGGAATTCTGCTGGCTCAGAAGCTCGACCAGTCGACCATCAATTTCACTCCGGAAATGGAATTCATCGGGACTGGCCCAGCCTTCGACTTCAACAACCAGATTTAATTCTTCCCCCATATGTTCAAACCCAAGCATCGCACGACCAGCATCGAGGTTCTGGAATCGCGTATCGCACCGGCAACGATTGTCGGGGGCGGAACCGGCACCGGTTCGAGCGGTACGTCCAAGACGACCACCACGACTCCGTTTCTGCCGGCGCAGTACTCCGTCCTTCCTGATGGGACTGTGCAAAGCAACTATGTGCAGGCCACTCTTGGTGGTCCGGTTGAGGTCCATGCTGGCCAGGTGTTGACGACCGGCGGTTACGAAAGCGGTACTTACCTGGCTTATGTCCAGCAGGGAGATGCGCTCTTTTTCTTCACCGATCTGAACAATAACAAGCAGATCGATTTCAATGAACTGACCGGTATCTCGGCGGGGGATGGGCTCCGGCTCTATCTCTTTACGGACGTGCACGGAGACGTTGTGACGAATCTGAGCGAACAGACTACTTCGTTCGTCGGTGTCGGCGGCGCGGTGAAGACCAATACGGTTCTTAGTCTCTCGGATTCGACTCATCAGGCCTCCAATCCGGACGGCCGAGTTCTCATGAATAGTTCGATCGATTTGATCGAACTGCGTCAGTTGACTGCCACGGATTTCGCGACAATCGATTCAAATGGAATTACCGGCGCCCAGGAAGCTGCTCTTCGCCAGGGACCGACGACTTATTCCATTTTTGGCAATATCTATGCCGGCAAGGGCTTCGGCTCTCCGACTGGCGGCTTGATTATTGATAGCTCCGGTCCGGATCAGGACTTCGGACTTTTCTCAAAGACGCTTCCGCAGGTCGGTGCGATTTTCACCGGTTCCGCAGCCTCCAACCAGTTCTTCAGCTTCGGGGCAAGCCGTGGAAATACGCTTTCGGGTACCATCATTCCATTCACCGCACCTCCGGGACAGGGCGGCGGCGATATCGTGAATATTCATGCGGCGGATACCACGACCGGATCCGCGATGAAATTCAATATCGATGGCCTGTACGCCGGCGACGGCGGCGTGGGCGCGAACGGTGGCAGTATCATCAATGTGACGCTTAACGGTGATGACGCCGGCGGCTATCGCATTGTCGCCGGTCATGGCGGACGCGGTGGAGTCGGTGGACAAGGCGGATCAATCCTCAATTTTAGCGATCTTGGTTCGAATACCAGTTTGGTGCAGATCCAGACTGGGACAGGTGGTACCGGAACCAGCGGTGCTGGTGGAAATGCTGGAAATTTCACATTCGGGACTTTCAATGTCATCGGTGACGTCAATCTCCACCTTGGAGATGGAGGCACCGGTTTCACCGCCGGTGGCGCTGGAGCGAGCCTGCTCAAAGGAACATTCACACAACCCGTTCTGCCTACAGGTTCGACGGGTGGAAACGCCGCTGGCACGTCACACATGGCGTCGTCACTCCCGGCGTATGCTAGCGGATCCTACCAGGCGATTATCGGGACGCATCAGGCAGTCGATTTCAATGGAGATGGCACTGGTGACTTCGTCTTTACCACGACGGGAAGCGACGGCGGGCAAACGTCACAGTTGATTGCTCTGGTGAGCGATCAGAAAACGGGTGACTTCACTCGCTATACCTTGAATGGTGTCCGCGATGCGAGCGCACTGGCAGTAGCGGATGTCAATGGGGACGGACATCCGGATATCATCGTCGCTTCCAGCGACGCGGGATCACAGGAAGGCCTCGTGGTTTTCCTGAGTCAATATGACATCCATGGCAACTTCACTGGCTTCAGCCAGGGACGCTACAGCCCGCTTCCGCAGCTGACCGGCGGCGACCCGGAAGTCATTCCGCTAGGGATCAAGCCGCCTGCCTTCTTCACTGGCCAGTCGTTTTTCAGCTCGCCGACCCAGATTTCGAGCATTGTCGTGGGTGATTTCCTTGGCACAGGTCATGCCGAAATCGCACTCGTTGCCACTTACTATAGCCTGGCGCTAAGCGATGGTACGACAGGGAAGATCCTGTCGCTGAGTCAGCCGTCTCAGATCCTGATGTTCATGGAGCCGGCAACGGCGATAGATAAGTCGCAGCCTGCCGCGTCACAGCTTCAGTACACCGGGCAGTTCTATGCCGATTTTGGAACGGAACGCGTTTCGTCGGGTAATGGTGGTTCCATTGCGCCGTCGCCGCTGCTTCCTTTCACTGTGCTTCCCTCGCAGGGATCTGGCGCTGCACATACGTTTGTCATTGAAGCGACTGCATTGGCGACAAACGCCACGCACGATGTCGTCTTGGCTGGAGAGATCGGCTACAAGACGGTGCAGACGTATGATTACGGTGCCGCGGTTCGGGCTTCGAATAATCCAGTTCCGCAGTCGATCGGAACGTACAACCTCGGTCAAGTGGACATTGATCGCTCAACCGCTCCGAACCATAATGTCCAACAGGATTTCAAGTTGCTGGACTTCACGGTCGTCTCGCTCAATCCGGCGCTTGGAGTGGCGGATGTGGCAGCGATCGGTGGACCCACCGCGACCAACTACACTTCGCCAAATACGTTCCTGGTATTTGCTGCGGGTGACGGGACAGGCAGTGGAACGACCGCCGCTGCTTCTGGAGGGTCTGGACTCGGCGTTGAAAATGCGGGTGACGTTGTTCCCTATACGGCCTTGGTCATCAAGAGCACGGATACGGTCCCGAATCTCAATACGCCGCCAAGTTTCGAAGGAGCAGGGACGCCCTTCCAGGTCGCGATCATGGGCGACTTTCCGGGAGGGGTGCGTGGGGTCGATACCGTCGTGTATCAACCTGGTCCAGACGGAGCCCAGCATGCTGGAGTACAAAACTCGGTCACGGATGCTGGGGCAACGCAGCCTTTCGACATCTACTACACGAACTCTCACGACACCTCGAATGTCGATTTCGCCTTCCAGGGGGCGACGACCAATGCGTACTATTTCTCAAACGGTTTATTGGAGACCACGCAGAACTACGGCTTCAATCTAACCGCTGGAAATGGTGGCAATTCGCTTACGGGTGCCGGCGGCACGGGCGGCGGACTTGGGAGCGGCTCCACCATCGTGAAGACGACGATCAACGGTGTCACGCTCCAGCAGTATGTGGGATCGCTGAATTTCCTGTTCAACGAAATCTCGCTCAATCTCACTTCCGGTTCAGGAGGTAACGGGTTTACCACTGGCGGATCGGGTGGAGCGATCTCCGGCGTGAGCGTTGGCAACTTTAGCAACACCGCGCTTGGCGTGCCGGGTGACGCTACCTCGGTCATTGCCGGCGATGGTGGCCGCGGTGTTGCCGGGACTGGTGGTTCCGGTGGTTCGATTAGCCAGATGAGCGTCACGGGAGGCTCGCTATTTATGGCTGGTAATGGCGGAGTCGGGCTCTATGGCGGCAGTGGCGGTTCGATCATTGGCAACGGAACTAAGACTTACTATGACGTCAGTAATCCTACCCTGACGCTCCAAGCCGGAAACGGCGGAAATGGAACGAAGGGTGGCGGCAATGGAGGTAATATTGTCAATTGGAGTGCTCAGTTGACGGATACGGTTAATGATGGACTGGATGCCTTCTACACCGCTGGATCGGGCGGAAATGCTGTTGCCGGAGCTGGTGGAAATGGTGGGTCGTTGATCAACGACAGCCCGCAGCTCAACGGTGGCCTAACCGGTACTCTTCATCTCCAGGCCGGCGATGGCGGCAACGGTAAAACGGGAGGAAGTGGCGGCTCTGTCACCACCTTCGTCGCAACTTTCGCGTCTGGCGGCGGACTCTCGCTGGCACCGTCACTGATTGAAGTGCTCGCCGGTGAGGGCGGCAATGGATTTGCAGGCGCTGGCGGCAGCGGTGGGAGTGTTACTGGCGTGATCGTTGACTCCACGGGCACTGGCGGTGGCCAGAATTCCATGAATAAGATGGTTGCAGGCGATGGTGGATCCAGCGCTGGTGGACACGGCGGAAGCGGTGGCTCGGTATCGTCGATCAAGAGCAATTCAACCAATGGCTCGTTTGCAGTCGCTGGTGGGGCGGGTGGTGAAGGCTTGACCTTTGGCGGAGCTGGTGGGTCGGTTGTCTTGACGCAGATTGGCGTCGGCGCATCGACGATTTCCAAGGGACTGATTGTCGCTGGCCAAGGTGGCAATGCGACAGCCTTCCTTCCGAACAGCAACGATCAGGAACAGTTCCAGGCGCAGCTTTCCTTCGGAGGCCAGGTCGGACATGGCGGAGCCGGTGGCGGAATCAACGGATTCACGCAGATCGGAAACCAGAGTTCGCATTTCGACCTCATCGCCGGGAATGGCGGCAATACCATCAATTACGGTACGCCATTTGATACGGTTTCTTACGTGGGCTCGGGTGGTTCCATCCAGAACGTCCTTCTTGCAGGTACGGTCGGACAGATGGACTCATCGGTTGCGATCAAGTCGTACAACGATATTACCACCGGGCAGACCATGGGGGATTTCGTCAGGGACTTCATCCGCAACGGCACACAGCTGGACGATAGCATTGGCAACGTCGGTATCGTCGTCGGCGCGGCCGGCGTTGATAAGTCTCTGCCAGTTGATCCGCAAAATCAGCCGGGCGTTTATTCCGCGATCCCCGCGCCATTCGGCAAGAATGGCAGCTTGGTAAACCTAAGTGCGCGGGCTCTGATGTCGGCTGTTGCTGGCAGTGTTGATGACATTGCCGCAATCACGGTTGCTCAGAACATTGAGATCACGACATCGGCGATTGGATCAACCAAGCACAACACCTCGGTTGATCCAGGGCAGGAGTATCTGGATGCAACCGGAGCAATCATCAACCACCCGGTCATTGGCGGCGGAATGCTCGACGGCGCGTTGATCGCGGGCTTGATCGTCGATGGCGCCGGCCAGCCGGTCCCGTTGGGCGGCCAGGTCTTCCGCCTCAGCTAGTCGTCTCCCAAAGCGAGAAAATTCAACCCGGCGCGGCGCTCGAAAGAGTCCGCGCCGGTTTCGTTTGGCGAGACGTGTCGTGTTACGGCAGTTGCAGCAGCTTCAAACCGACCGACCTGCCGTGACTTCTCGGCTGCTCTGGCGTGGCTAAAAGCGCTTAGATTCCGCATTATCTTGTCGCAACGCCACCGCAATGCGTGGCACGATCCGAGGCCTTTCACCCGAAACCCAACCTCTCTCGCGCCTGTCCTTGACATCAGAATTCAAGTCCATAGTCTCCGCGCGATTTTCTCCTATGACACTAAATATCGATGCTCTCTCCCGTGCCGCGAATGAAGCCCGCGGCCTCGCAATGGACGCCGTCCATGCCTGTTCATCCGGTCACCTGGGCCTTCCGCTGGGCTGCGCCGAGATCGGTGCTGTTCTCTTCGGCCACACTCTGCGTTACAATCCTGACGAACCTCGCTGGCTCAATCGCGATCGGTTCATCCTCTCCGCCGGACACGGTTCAATGTTCCTCTATGGCTGGCTCCACCTCGCCGGTTATCCGGACATGACCATCGATCAGGTCAAGGCCTTCCGCCAAATCGGCAGCCTGACCCCTGGCCATCCTGAATCGCACGAGACTCCCGGTGTCGAATGCACGACCGGACCGCTCGGGCAGGGCGTCGCAAACGCAGTGGGTATCGCCGTTTCCCAGAAGATGGCTGCGGCCCGCTTCAATACGCCGCAGCACACCATTTTCCAAAATCACGTGATCTGCCTCGCGGGTGACGGCTGCCTTCAGGAAGGCGTCGCGATGGAGGCGGTTTCATTCGCCGGCCATAACAAGCTGGATAACCTCATCCTCATCTACGATTCCAACGACGTCACGCTCGACGCGATGGCCGACAAGACGCAGAGCGAGGATGCGGCCAAGAAGTTCGAGGCCATGGAATGGGAAGTTCAGGTCGTCCGCGAAGGAAACGATCTCGTTGCCCTCTTCGAAGCGATCCGCAAGGCAGAGAATTCCACCGGCAAGCCGCAGCTCATCATCGCGAAGACGCTGATCGGCAAGGGCATTCCGGAAGTCGCCGGAACCTCCAAGGCCCACGGTGAAGGTGGCGCGAAGTTCGTCGACGCGGCTCGCAAGAACATTGGTCTTCCTGAAGATAAGCACTTCTTCGTGTCCGACGAGACACACGCATATTTCGCGGAACACAAGAAGGCCCGCATCGCCGAGTACGCTGAATGGCAGAAGACCTACGCCGCCTGGCGTTCGGCCAATCCTGAGCTCGCCGCGACTCTCGATGCTGGCGTCAAAGGTGAAATCCCCGCTGATCTGCTTTCCCGCATTCCGCAGTTCCCGGCCGATTCGAAGATCGCCACGCGCAAGGCCGGCAGCGATGTGCTGCAGCCGATCGCGCAGGCGGTGCCAATGCTGATTTCCGGCAGCGCTGACCTTCACGGTTCCACGCTCAATTACATCAATGGCGGTGGAGACTTCGATCCATCGCATCAGGGCGGACGCAACCTCCGCTTCGGCATTCGCGAGCACGCCATGTGCGCCATGCTCAATGGCTTCGCTTACGACCGGATTTTCCGTCCGAGCGGCGCGACCTTCCTCGTCTTCGCGGACTATGCCCGTCCGTCGATCCGCCTCGCTTCGCTGGCTCATCTGCCGGTCATCTACATCTTCACGCACGACTCCATCGGCGTGGGTGAAGACGGCCCGACCCACGAGCCCGTCGAGACCGTGAGCGGTCTGCGCGTTATCCCGAATCTCCATGTCATCCGTCCGGCCGATCCGGAAGAGACCGCCGGCGCCTTCGCTGCTGCGATGCTTCGCACCGATGGGCCGACGCTCCTCGCGCTGACTCGTCAGGCGGTTCCGATGCTGAACGAGATTTCCGTCGAAGCCCGTCGCGAAGGCGTGGCCAAGGGCGGCTACATCGCGGTGAAGGAAACCGGTGCCCTGAAGACCATCCTCATCGGTTGCGGCAGCGAGCTGCAGCACGCCGTCGCCGCCGCCAAGGAACTCGGCGAAGGAGTGCGTGTGGTGTCCATGCCCTGCACGGAGCGTTTCGACGCCCAGAGCGCGGAATACCGCGAGTCGGTCCTGCCTACGTCCTGCCGCCGCCGCGTGGCAATCGAAGCCGGCGTTCCCGACGCCTGGCAGCGTTATGTAGGTCTCGACGGCAAGATCGTTGCGCTGACCCGCTTCGGCCTGAGCGGCCCGGGCGCGAAGATCATGGATCTGCTTGGCATCAACGCCAAGTCGGTCGTGGAAGCGGCTAAGTCGCTTGCCTGATCTCGCGATCGTCTGAATTGAATCAAATGCCCCGCCGCGAAATGTGGCGGGGCATTTTTATTTTGATCGGAAGAGCTCGACGACAAATACGAAATGGGTTGCCTGCCGGGGCATCTCCGTTTCTTACTGGAGCTTTCGTCACTTAACTCTCTCCCGCTGATGCCCGTAGACAGCCACACCGACTCCAGCTCCGCCAGCGTTCATATCGACCTGGACGGCGCGTGGCCGCGGGACGCAGTGCCGGACGCAGAATATGCCGATTTCCGCCAATGGGGGCCGCATCTGCGCTTCAGCGCGACGCGCCGTGGAATCGAGGAATTCTTTCAGGCGACTCAAAAGCATAAGGCGCGGTTCACGCTGTTTGGATCGGGCGATTACCATCATCTCTCGGCGCTGTGGCTGAGGAAGTTCACGGAGCCATTCGTCCTCGTATCGTTCGACAATCACCCTGACTGGGATATCCGGCCGCCGTATTGGTGCTGCGGCACGTGGATCAACCGTGCACTCGCCCTGTCGCAAATCGAGAAGGCTGTGGTCTGGGGCTGTGGCAACTTCGAGCTGAATCGACCGAACAGTTTTTTTGCAAATCACCGCGCATTGCGTGCTGGGCGGCTCGAAGTTTGGCCATGGACCGAGCGGCTCAAGCCGGAAACGCAGGCTCGTTGGAAAGGTTTGGCGAGCGCAACGTGGCGCGAGATTTTCTCGAACTTCGCGCGCAGTCTTCAGGGAAAGAATGTGTACGTGACGGTCGATATCGATTGTCTGCGCGCTGAGGATGCCGTCACCAATTGGGAAAATGGCCTGTTTGCGGCGGAGGACGTCGCGTGGGCGCTGCGACAGATCCGGGAACATGCGACAATCATCGGCGGGGACGTCTGCGGCGCGCATTCGGAGCCATCCTATGGCCGATGGAAGCAAAAGATCGAGAGCACGCTCGACCATCCGAAGCTGCCGCCGATCGATCAGGCCGACGCGCAACGCCGGAACATGAAGAGCCTTGAAGTCATCTGGACGCCGCTGACGGTGGGTTAGCTGGCCAAATTGGTGCGTAGTAAGCTCGCTCCACACGAAAGGCGAGGGGACTTCTCCGCGGTTGAAATTCCGCTGTAAGTTGCCGGGTGCAAACGGCTGATTGCGTGCGCAGATGCGTAATTAAGCGCAAATGCCCCTTGCGTTTACACGCCCCTCGGGCGCAGGGTTTAAGGCTGCGATGCGCTCTTCCCCTCAGTTCCTCGCTGCCGGTCTCGTTTTAGGTTTCATGATATCGGCCGTTGCGCAAACGGCGCCGGCGCCTCCTCCAGGAAAAACGCTGACCGGGATCTTCAGCCTAGTCCGCTACGACATGCCGATCGGAAACTCCGACGGTTATGCGCCGACCCGTCAACTTGCCGCGCGGCGACTCGACGAGGCCGACCCGGTTGACTGGCCGCAACTGACGCTGGATGGCCGGCCGATCTTCCGGGATCGCGCTGAAGAAATGGTGCCGCTGGATTTGCGCAAAGGCGCCGAGGCGGCGCCTCTGTTTCAAGCCCGGACTGATGATGTGATTCAGCCGGGAAATCATTGGCTTCGCGCCATGGACTGGCGGCAGGGCCGGCATCACATCTACACGGCGGATAAAACTGCCCGCACGAGCGTTTCGGGTGACTCGGCGACTAGCCGATATGAGCTGTGGACCTTCCCGATTCGTATCACCGGCAGCGGTGCGCCGATCGTAAAGAACGTCGTGCTGAAGGCCGACGGCGTCGTCGTTTACAAGAAAGACAGTCCATCGCGTTCGCTCACGCTGCTGCTGCCAGCGGGTTCCTACGAACTCAGCGTCGATGGGCGCAAGCCGGTCTTCTTTGCGACCGGGATTCTTCCGGTTAAGCTGGGCAGTCCTCGTGAACGAACGATCTCCACGGATCTATCTATCGCCGGCGATGGTCCGCAAATCCGCGTGCAATCGCTGGAGCGGCCCGACGATTTCCCTAACCGCAAAGAGTGGAATGCCGACCTCGCCGTGCTTGGAAAACCGGTTGCGGGTTTGAAGGCGTCTGCGCGACCGCAGGGATTCAAACGCTATCTTGGAATCGAGGTGCCATACTCGCCGATGACGCTCTACGCAATGGCTTTGCCACACGGGCGCAGCGGTGGATTTTACCGGCAAGGGGCTGCCGGATTTGGCGGTACCTATGATCAATACGCGGAGCTTCTCGCCGCCACGGGGTTCGATGCCGTTTTCGATCAGGCCAACATACTGCCCGCATCCGGCGATCTCGACAGCATCGAGGTTCACACCGCTCTCCTCGCGCAACATGGCGTAAAGCTGGGCCTCCAGTACGACAACAACGTGACCCAGCCGTCGCTGCAGCATCCGAACCTTACGTTCTTCTCGCACACACTTCCCGAGTGGCATGCGCCGCTCTACCGCAGTCTTTCACTGGCTGCGCAAAGGTTCTCGGGGCTTCCGAATTTCCTCGGTTTCTCCATTGGGGCGGACAATGCGGGTTATGCCTCGTACTGGAATTGGGCGCCGCCATCGCCCGATCGGCCATGGGGTCGGGCAATGGTCGAATTCATGGGCACGCCGCAGCCGGCCACTCCGCGCGGCCCCGAACTTGGAGCTGGCGAGTGGCCGTTCGAATATCCGGTCAAACAGACGTCGGAATTCCTCAAGTATGCCGCGCGGTACGATGCGACCTTTCAGCAGTACGGCTACTTCGCCGAGGCCGTCCGGGTTGTGAATCCGAAGATGGTCTTCACTACCGGCTCCTTTGGCAGTTCACCGGGACCGGGCGCACGTGGCGGCTGGCCTTGGGCGAGCATGCCCGGCCGGGCGATGTTTGAAGGACTGAATATACAACAGGCCTATGATTGGAACCAATTGCACGCTGCGAAGCCGCTCCACAACGTGGCACTGACCGATCGCCTGCGCAGTTACTGGCCTGAAAAACCAACATGGGCGTTGCTCGACAATGACAAGTTCCTGTATGGGCGTGAGGCCTATCAGCGGGCCTGCGTGCTGGCGCTCACGCGCGGCATCTCCGGGCTCGGGACCAATTTCCTCCCGCACGCGTCGGGCCCTGTCGCGCGACCGGATGTGGTTGCATACGAACAGGAGATGAATGCCTGGATCCGCCAATACGGCGGCGTCTATGCCAAATCAGTGCCGGAGCCTGCGATCGGCATTTATTTTGGACAGCATGAGGCCATTCAGCGACGGATCGTGACCGCGGAAAATCCGCCCGATGGGCTGGTGTACCAGGGTTCGCACGAAGGCAAAGTTACGGAAGCGCTTTTCCTTTGCCACGCTGCGGGCTGGCCGGCGCGGGTGATCACTTATCAGGAGCTGATGCGCGGTCCGCTGCCGAACGCGATGAAGACAATCCTCCTCGTGGGACTCAATTCGAGTGACGCGAGCTGGAATTGGGCCGCCGGCCTGGAGCATTCGCTCGCGCAATTCATCGATCACGGTGGAAAGATCATTGCCGATGCCGAGTCTCCTTGCCCCGTGAATTGCACGCGCACTGCGATGCGCGTCGCGGCGTATCAGCCGGAGAGTAATCTCGATCCGACTCCGCTCCTGCTCGAGCGGAATCGGGAGAACATCAAGGAACTCCGCGAAGCTATGTACGATCGCCCCAAGCCGACTGCAGTTTCGGCAGATCCGACACTCTGGGCCGTCCCAACAATATGCGGCGACACCGAGTACATCACGGTCGTGAACCAGGCGACCGCTGAGGGCGACGATGCCGCCGAAATGCTGCGCCCGGCTGATCCAAAGGCGACGAAGCCCGAAATCTGGAAGACGAAAGGAAATGCCAGCCTCTTCGTGAAGCCGCGGACTGGCGCTCTTACATGGAACACGGAGCGGCCCATTTACGACGTCCGTTCCGCGCGAAAACTCAGTCCTGAGGACGCCGCGCAGGTGGATCTCACGAAGGATGCATTCCAATGGTATGCATTGCCTCCGCGCGAAATCACGGCACCGTCGGTGACGCTGACGAAAGACATCGCGGGCTTCTATCAAGCGATGGTCAATATTGGCGGGAGCGAGCCAATTCGCGGAGTCCCGGTCAAGATCGCCGTCACTCGAGGGAACGATACCGCGACGGTATTCGGCGCGAGCGGTTTTGCCATACGGCTGCCGGTGAATGAAACCGATGCCAGCGGCTCCTATGATGTGACTGTTACGGAGCAGTTGAGCGGCCTGGCAGGAACGGCGGAGATCCGTGTTCCGCAGCATCCGTCATCGGAACCGGAGCTCCGGAGCAGCGTCCAGCTTCACGGGCTCGCGGCGATTGCGAAGTTTGCGACAAGGAAGACTTCGCCGCTGGCAATCGCGCTGACCCCCGAGCAGGAGCAAAACCAGCAACTGCTCGAGCAGGTCAAAGCGCTCGAGGATTACTACCGCAGTCGCGGACGGACGGTTTCGCGCGGAACCGTTCATCCCGGCGGAATTGTCGAAAGCCTGCAACCAATCAAGTCCCCGAACCGTTTTCCGCAGTGGAAGACGATTGCCAGCGATCTCGTGCTATTTGGATCCATCGCAGACAACGTGCTCATGCTCGATCAGGCGCGCGCTGGCATCCTTCCTCACGATCTGCAAACGGCCTCACCGGGATGCGCCGATGTGGCTTACACGCGTTCCCCATTCGTTGGGGAATACGACGTGATCAATGTCCTCGCGACAGACGTTGCAGGCATGACGACCGCGGTGAAGTCGATCATCGCCACTGGCGACAAACGGTGAGTGTCCGAGTGGATTGCGAAGCGATCCACGATTTCCTATCAAGAAAGCACAAATGCTTTCGGAGCCGTGCGAATTGCGGCTTGGTGTCGCCACATTCTTCTCAACAAAGCCCCTCGAATTTTTGATTTAAGACCTATGCCGAACCCTTGGACTGGAAAAGGAAACCCGTACACCCGACAGGAAGTCCGCGACCGCCTGCAGGCATCGCTTGACCGCGGCGAGCCGATCATTGCCGCCGGAGCCGGAACGGGGATTTCGGCGAAATTCATCGAGAAGGGCGGCGCTGACCTGATCATCATTTATAACTCCGGACGCTTCCGTATGAGCGGACATGGATCGACCGCCGGCATGATGGCCTATGGCGATGCAAATGCCGTGGCGATGGAGATCGGCGAATATGAAGTTCTGCCGGTGGTGGACGAGATTCCGGTCATCTGCGGTGTGCACGCTACCGATCCACGCCGCCGCATGTGGCACTGGCTCCTTCAGGTGAAAGACATGGGCTTCTCGGGCGTGAATAATTTCCCGACCCACACGATCGTCGATGGTCACTTCCGCCGGGTGCTGGAAGAGACAGGCATGAGCGTGCAGAAGGAATTCGAAATGGTCTCCCTGGCCCGCAAGATGGATCTCTTCTCGGTCGTCTATGTCGGCAGTCCGGATGAAGCGAAAGCGATGGCCGAAAGTGGAGCCGATGCAATCATCGCGCACGTCGGAACGACGATTGGTGGCTCGATTGGCGTCACGGGCGCGACTTGTTCGATGGACGACGCTGTCGCGCGAACGGAAGCGATCATCCGCGCCGGAAAATCGACCGGCCGTAACGACATTTACTATCTCTGCCATGGCGGCCCGCTGGCCTGGCCGGAAGATGCGCAGCAGCTCATGGATCGCGTTCCTGAGTGCATTGGGTTTGTCGGAGCAAGTTCGCTGGAACGCCTCGGCGTCGAGCAACCGCTCATGGACATCACGAAGCGGTTCAAATCCATTCGCACGGAGGGCCTGAAGCGCCGCTAAGCCTGACCTGGGGGCGGCCGCTATGTGATCGCGGCCGCTTTACATTTCTGTGCATCCTATCGCATCGCACTGCTCTATTTGCCATGCCCCCGGAGACAAACCGATTCATTCAAATCGCCGACGCTGCGCGCGAGACCAATCCCTGGACGAATAACGAATGGCTTTGCCGGCCCGATCTCGTCGCTGCCGAGAAGCTGCTTCTCGTGCGGGCCAACATGGCGCCGGGGCACTGCCATCCCTTCCATTTTCATCCGCACCGCGAAGAGATCATCTATGTGATCTACGGACGCGCCGAGCAATGGGTAGGGGAGGAATGCCGGATTCTCGGGCCTGGTGAGATGGCTCATATCCCGGCAGGGACGATCCACGGAACGTACAATCCGCACCGCGAACCGCTCGTGTTTCTGGCAATGCTCTCGCCCGCGAAGTTGCCTGATGATCAGGCAGCGGCCGTTGATCCGACGGACGTCGGGACACAGGAGCCGTGGGCCTCCTTGCGTAAGAGCCGAGGCCTGGAGCCGTGCGTCTGGGGCGAAGGGGACTCCGCTTAACCTTAGCCGGCCTCAATTCGCCTTCGCCTCCGGAGGCCGGGGCGTGGTTTCCAGATCCTTCCAGCGGCTCGATTCGAAGATCTCCACTTTGCCGTCGCGTTCGCGGACCATCCGCATGGCGGCGCCGGGAATTGCCTCGAGGAGCGGAATGCCGCGCTCGGGTCCGATGATATCGATCGGCGTATCCCATCCATCGGCAACGAGGCCCTCGGGTGCGACTACCGTGACCATGCTGCGACCCGTGAGACCAATGCCGGTTTTCGGATTGATGATGTGCGAATAACGGGTGCCGTTGATCTCCACGAACTGATAGGCATCGCCCGAAGTCGAAATGCCCTGGTGCGCGAGCAGGAGCACTTGTGCCGGCGGCGCTCCGGGTACGCCCAGACTTTCAACTTCCACGCGCCAGCCTTTTTCCCCGGGCGGCGGATCGCCTGCCACGATGTCGCCGCTAGCTGCCGCTAGGGCTCGGGTGATCCCGTGTTTGGCGAGCGTCGCGATGGCTTCGTCTGAAGCGTAACCCTTGGCAATACCGCCGACATCGAGCCGCATGTCCGGCTTGAGTAATTCAGCCGTGCGCGCTTTCGGATCGAGCCGCAGATTCTGGTAGCCGACACGCGCACGCATTTCAGCGATGAGTTCAGGCGTGGGAAGCTCTTTCCGATGCCGCATCCGGCGCCAGAGATTCACCAGCGGTCCGATGGTCACATCAAACGCGCCGTCGGTTTTCTCCGCGATCTCCTGTGATTTCGCCAGCACCGTCCACAGCACGTTGCTGATCGGCACGACCTTGCCTTGCCCGGAAGTGCGCGACAGTCGGCTGATCTCGGTATCGCTATCGTAATCGCTCAGGATGCTGTTCAGCACCTCCACGCGTTCAAATGCCGCATCAGCTGCGGCCTTGGCTGTTTTCTCATCCGGCGCATAGAGCGTGATCCGGAAGGGCACGCCCATCTCGGCGCGCTCATAAACGAAGCGCTGATCTTCCGCGGAGGCTCTTTGGGCGCAGAGCGCCGCGCCAAGCAGCAGTAGAGAGCCAAAGAGGCCGGCGGAATAGTTCGACTTCGCAAAGGGCAGGGAAGGCGTCGGCGATACGGCCGCTTTCTTGCGCAAGGTGTTTTTCATCACGGTTTTAGACTTCCTATATCCGATCCAAATTGCATCCAATCACGAACGTTTTCACGAGTTTCGCTGTCTCAACCCTCCCACAATGAAATTTCACGCTCTCGTTTCCTCGATTGCCTGTGCGCTAACCATCGTCTCGGTGGCCCGCGCGAAGGATGAAGCTCCCGCGCCCGCATCGGCGGAAAACCAGATTCTCAAACCGATCAAGTTCGAGGAGTACGATCTCCCGAATGGCCTGCACGTGATCCTGCATGAAAACCACGCCGCGCCGGTTATCACCTCCTACGTGCTCTATCACGTGGGCAGCAAAAACGAGCGTCCGGACCGCACGGGTTTCGCCCATTTCTTCGAGCACCTGATGTTCGAAGGCTCGGAAAATATCCCGCGCGGCAAAATCGATAAGTACATCTCCGGCGCGGGTGGAAATCTCAACGCAAGCACCAGCTTCGACCAGACGGATTACTACTTCAATCTGCCTTCAAATCAGCTGAAGCTCGCGATGTGGATCGAGTCCGAGCGAATGATGCACGCGAAGATCGACACGGTCGGCGTCGAAACCCAGCGGCAGGTTGTGAAGGAAGAGCGTCGCCGCAGTTACGACAACCAGCCTTATGGTTCGCTCTTCGAGGAACTCGCAGGGCTTGTTTTCAAGGGAACGCCTTACGCCTGGGTGCCGATCGGCTCGATGCAGTACATCGATCAGGCGAAGATCGAAGAGTTCCGCGACTTCTACAAAACCTACTATCTGCCGAATAACGCGACGCTTTCCGTCGCCGGCGACTTCAAGCCGGAGGAATTGAAACAGATCATTGCGGACTACTTTGGCCCGATCCCGCGTGGTAACGAGGTTCCGCGTCCGAAGTTCGAGTGGACGACGGACGTGAAGGGCGAAACGAAGGATGTGGTGAAGGAAAACACGCCGCTCCCTGCGACTCTCCACGCATGGCGCGCCGTGCGGGAGACGGATCCGGATGCCTATCCACTGGAAATGCTCACGAACATCCTGGCCACTGGCCGGAGCTCGCGCCTTTATCGCCGCCTTGTCGAAAAAGAACAGGCTGCACTGCAGGTCGAAGCCTTTCCCGAACTGCTGGAGCAGGCGGGAGTCGTTGGTGTCTTCGCCACCGGACAGAACGGCGTGACGCTCGATCAACTCGATGCCCTCATCACCGAAGAAATCGAAGAGGTGAAGAAGAACGGCGTGACCGAGGAGGAATTCCAGAAGGCGCGTAACCAGAAGCTCGACGAATTCGCAAACGCCTTCGGAACGATGCATGCCCGGGCGAAGGATCTCGCCCGCTATCACGTCTTTTATGGCGACACGAACCTGATCAATACCGAGCTGGATCGCTATCTCGCCGTGAAGCGCGAGGATCTGCAGCGCGTGGCGGAGAAGTATTTCACCAAGGATGGAACCTTCCTGCTGCGTTATCCCGTCCCGGCTGCGCCCGCTGCCGCCGCGAATCCTGAACCTGCCGCCGCGAAGTAATCGGCCCGCAAAATCATAACCCATTTTTCCTGATTTCTCGTATGCGCCAGATTCTTTCCGTTTCCATCGCACTCGCCTGCCTCGCCGCTCCGCTCTATGCGGAAATCGATCGCACGCAGAAGCCGGAACCCGGCCCTGCTCCCGAGGCGTCCTTCCCTGATTACAAGGAAGTCACGCTCTCGAATGGAATGAAGGTCTTCGTGATCGAAGACGACCGCAAGCCGACAATCACGCTGCGGCTGCTCATTAAATCGGGCTCCGCCTTCGACGGCGACAAGACCGGTCAGTCAACCTTCGTCGCTGCGCTGCTGAATCGCGGCACGGAGAAGCGGAGTGCCGCACAGTTTGCCAAGGAGATCGATTTCCTCGGGGCCGATCTGGAGGCCCTGCCTGGGCCTGATTCGATCTCGATCGCGACAAGCGGTCTTACGATCTACACCAACCAGCTGCTTGATCTCTTTTCCGATGCAGTGCTGCATCCGGTCTTTCCGGCCGATCAGTTTGCACGCGTGCAGCGGCAGACGCTCTCAAAGCTTTCCGCAGAGCGTCAGGAGCCGCGCGCGCTGATTGGAAAAATTGCTGGGAAGGTGATCTACGGTTCGCATCCTTATGGCGCCTACCAGACGCCGGAGACCGTCAAGGCGATCACTCGCGACGACCTCGTGGCCTTTCACAAGGCTCATTTCCTTCCGAACAACGCGACTCTTGCTGTCGTTGGCGATGTTAAGGCGGAGACAATCGTTCCGCTGCTCGAAAAAGCGCTCGGCGGCTGGGTGAAGGGCGACCTACCGAAACTCGTGACGCCGCAGATTCCCGAGCATCACGGTGTGACCGTCCATCTCGTGGACCGTCCGGGTTCCGTGCAGAGCAACATCGAGGTTGTGCAGCTTGGACCGGATCGCAACACGCCGGATGTTCCTGGAATCAACGTGCTCAACGCGACCCTTGGCGGCGGATTCTCCGGCCGTCTGTTCCAGAACCTCCGTGAAAAGCACGGCTGGACCTACGGCGCCTACTCGGCCTTCGATTTGCGCAAGCTTGCCGGCAGCTTCGAGGCAAGCGCCGAGACGCGTAATGAGGTCACGGGTCCGGCGATTGCGGAAACCTTGAAGGAGATCAATCGGATGCGGGACGAACTCGTTCCCGATACCGAACTGGAACTTCAGCGGCAGTACAACGTCGGCAACTATCTGCTCTCGCTCGAAAGTGCCGCGCGCACCGCAACGCGCGTACAAGACATCGATCTCTACGGCCTGCCCGCCGATTTCTACAAGCACTACGCGAAGCGGATGGCCGAGGCTACGCCGCAGCAGATCCAGGATCTGTCGAAGAAGTATCTCCATCCCGAAGATGCTTCCATCGTCGTGGTGGGCGAGGCAAAGGAAGTGAAGTCGCAGCTCGATCAATTTGGCAAAGTGTATGTTTACGACACTGAGTTGAAGCTCGAGCCGGAGACTCCCGCGACTCCGGGACACTGAGCCCGGAAGGGCAGGGGGCGTGGCATGCCACCGGTTGCTTTTTCCCGGCGGTGCGCTGAAAATTGCGCGCCGCCGGAGCAATGATGCTCCGGGCGACCGGCGACCCACTGCTGCATCATGAATCGGACCTATCGCGGGCGGTTGGCCCCGTCTCCCACTGGCTTCCTGCATCTTGGGCACGCCAAGACCTTCTGGATTGCCCAGGAACGCGCGGCCGCGCGCGACGGCACTCTCATTCTGCGTAGCGACGATCTCGATCGTGCGCGATGCCGCGAACAGTTTTCGGAGGGAATGCTGGAAGATCTTCAGTGGTTTGGCTTTCGGTGGACTGAGGGGCCGGACGTCGGCGGCCCGTTTGCACCGTATCGTCAAAGCGAGCGGATGCCGCATTACCTCGCGGCGTTCGAAAGGCTCCGCCAGATCGGGGCCGTTTATCCCTGCTTCTGTTCGCGACAGGACATTCTGCGTTCGATCAATGCGCCGCACGCCAGCGACGAGGAGCCAGTTTATCCGGGCAATTGCCGTCCGCTACGGCGTGCTGTGGAGAACGCGGAGGCCGGCGGTTCGGAGCTCTCTGTGCTCGCCCCTGATCACCCGAGAGCAGGAGTTGCGTGGCGATTTCATGTTCCCGATGGAGAGACGATTTCGTTCGAGGACGGACGACTCGGAATGCAGCAACAAGTGAGCGGTCGCGATTTCGGCGACTTTGTCATTTGGCGAAAGGACGATCTGCCTGCGTACCAACTCGCCTGCGTCGTGGATGACGCAGCCATGCAGATCACCGAAGTCGTGCGTGGCGAAGATCTCGTAACTAGCACCTTCCGTCAGATCCTCGTCTACCGCGCGCTCGGTTTCGAAGTTCCGTCATTCTACCACTGCGAATTGATGACCGATGCCAAAGGTCAGCGCCTGGCGAAGCGGGATGAAGCAAAGACCCTGCGAACACTCCGAGCCGAAGGACGCTCGCCAGAGGAATTGCGGGCAGGGTGGATGCAGCCTGCCTCGTGAACGTGTGTCCTTACCGCCCTTCCGTCCCGGTTAGACCGGAACGTAGGGTGACCCAAGAACGCCGTTAAGGCGTTAAGGAATGCTGAGCTCTTCGGCCAATGGCTCCGCCTCTCCAGTCTGCTCGACCGTTTCAGGGCGAGCCTGTGGTGGATTGAAGAAGAAAGCCAAAAGGAAGATCCCAGCGATTGCCAACCCGGTCGGGTACAGGAAGAGGGTCTTATAATCGACGACCTTTTCAATTACTCCGTTGACCGTTGTGGTGGTCGTGAGTTGAGACACGAGGGAGGGGAAAAGGAAGCTGGCAACGACCATGCCAACTCCGAGAATCAGCAGGTTGAAGAGTCCCTGGGCACTCGACCGCACATCTTTCGGGAACACCGCATCAACGAAGATGTAGACCGTGGCAAAGAAAAACGCGTAGCAAATGCCGTGGAGAAGTTGAACGGCGATGATGATTTCCTTGTGGTCTGCCATGAATGCAAACGTCGAGAAACGGAGGGCGTGGCCGAGAATTCCGATGACCATTGTCCACTTCCAACCGAGGCGTACGAGAACCGCGCCAAGCACTAGCATCGTGACAATCTCGGCTATCTGCCCAAGGCTCATTACTACCATGCTAAGGTTACCTGCGATTCCAACGCGATTGGTGAGGAACCCATCCGAGACAACAAAGTAACCGTTGTGAATGACGGAGTCACAAAGCGTGACGATAAAGAGGACGAATACGAAGCCGGTGCCCAATAGCCGGGTTGCTCTCACCCAAGCCAAGCGATCAATCCCAACAGCATCCGTCCGCGGCGGAGTATGGGGGAGGGTAAGCGAAAAGCCCGCCATCACGAATGAGAGGATGGCGCCAACGATAAAAATCCAGCGGACTTGCTCCGGCGTGGATTTTTCGCCCAAAAGGAAAACGAAAGGCCAGCTTACGACGATCCATCCGATCGTTCCACCCATTCGGACAAAGCCGAAGTCCTTTGCAGGATTGGCTAGGTTGGCAAACGCCAACGAATTGGTAACCGAGATCGTCGGCACATAGACCATCCCGTAGAGGAGGAATAGCCCGAAAAATGGCCAGAAGCTTTGGGTGAAGGATGCCCCTAGCAAGGCGACTCCTCCGAGCAAGTGGCTGGCGGCCAGAAACTTCTCAGCCGCGAAGTTTCGATCAGCGAATTGATTCGAGAAAAAGATGCCGAGAATGGATGCGATGCCGAAAACACTTCCAACCAGCGCTTGTTGCCAAGCTTGGAAATTGAGCATTCCCATGTAGCCGAAAATTTTTGGCTGCCATGCGCCCCAGATGGCGATTTCCAGCACCATCATGATGAACAGCTTGTTGCGTGGGGAAGAATTCATTGCCGGAAGAAAAGCACCGATTTTGGTAAATTGTCCACCGACAATCCATCCTTGGTGGGTAATCTCGTGTAATATTTTCCCGAAACCTGCGTCGGTTCACGTGTGATGCCAAAAAGAGCACATTCGTGCGACTAGGCCCGGCCCGGGGAAAATGGCATTCTCGCCATCGTCAGGAACCGAACCCCTCCATGAAAACTTTCAGCCTCGCATCGCTTCTCCTCGCAGGTTCCGCGCTGGTGTGCCTTGCCGGTCCGAAGCCGCCAGAACCGCCACCGCTCGAAATTCCGAAGCCGCCACCAGCGCAGGTTTCTTCCAGTGAAGGCACCGCTCCATTGCCGTATCCAGCGGTCATGCAGAAGCGCCAGGAGAAGAAG
>OUNM010463384.1_pt1 | contig 33193 bp, 36 predicted proteins | sample 1769961 | NCBI WGS metagenome assembly OUNM01 (sample SAMEA3914820, study PRJEB12502) | metagenome | biome: forest; material: soil | place: USA | collected 2012-03-12 | depth 0.3 m | reverse complement strand
GATGCAGATGGGCCGCATCCGTAAGCCCGACGATCCCGCGCCGGTGATGCTCGACTGGCTGCCGTGGAACCATACGATGGGCGGCAACGCCACGTTCCAGACCAACCTCGCCGAAGGCGGCACGACCTGGATCGACGACGGCAAGCCGCTGCCCGGACTGTTCGAGGAGACGCTGCGCAATCTGCATGAGATCTCGCCGACCGCTTACTCCAATGTGCCGGCGGGCTACGCGATGCTGGCGACAGCGCTCGAGAAGGACGATGCGCTGGCCAAGAAATTCTTCGCCAACCTCCGGGGCCTCGGCTATGGCGGCGCCACTTTGCCGGACGATCTCTACCAGCGCATGGAAGCGCTCGCGGTGAAGCACACGGGCTTTCGCCTGCCGTTCACCACGGGCTGGGGATCGACCGAGACGGCGCCGACGGCGACCAGCGTGTACTGGGCATCCGAGCGGGTCGGGCTGATCGGCCTGCCGTATCCCGGCGTGCAGCTGAAGCTCGTGCCGACCGGCGAGGACGGCCGCTACGAGCTGCGCGTCAAGGGATTGCTGGTGACGCCGGGCTATTACAAGCGCGCCGATCTGACGGCCGCGATGTTCGACGAGGAAGGCTTCTACAAGATCGGCGACGCGGCCCGCTTCGTCGACCCCGCCGACCCGAACCAGGGCCTGACCTTCGATGGCCGCGTGGTCGAGGACTTCAAGCTCTCGAGCGGCACATTCGTGCTGGTGGACACCTTGCGCACCACGGCGATCGCCGCGGCCTCGCCGGTACTGCAGGACGCCGTGGTCTGCGGCCAGGACCGCGATTATGTGGGGCTGCTGGGCTTCCCCAACTTCGCCGCTTGCCGCGCCGTCGCGGGCGATCACGACGTGCAGCTTTCCAGCGAGCAGCTGATCGCCCATCCGGCTGTGATCGCGGCCTTGCGCGACGGGCTGGCGAAGATGAATGCCGCCGCCAAGGGCTCGTCGATGAAGGTGCGCCGCGTCGTGCTGACGACGGAGCCTGCGTCGATCGACGCAGGCGAGCTCACCGACAAGGGCTATATCAACCAGCGCGCCACGCTCGAGCGGCGCAAGGCGCTGGTCGACCGGCTCTATGCCGGCGGCGAAGGCGTGATCGAGATCGGCTGAGCGTCCTAGGCCGCGGCCTGCACCGCCGTCGGCCCGTCGCCCGCCAGGGTCGTGCGCCGCATGTCGCGCGGCTGGTCGGCCGGGAAGGGCCGGGCGCGATGCATGGTCTGGCGGTTGTCCCACATCACCAGGTCGCCCACCCGCCATTTGTGCGTGTAGACGAACTCGCGTTGCGTCGCATGCTCGATCAGGTCGCGCAGGAAGCCGCGCGCCTCGGGCATCGGCCAGCCCAGGATCTCACCGGCATGGCTCGAGAGATAAAGCGACTTGCGGCCCGTCACCGGGTGCGTGCGCACCATGCATTGCCGCACGGGCTTGAAGCGCTGCCGCTCCTCGTCGGTGAAATCGGCGAAGCCGATCAGCTGGCGCGAGAACATCTGGCTGTGCTCGCACACCATGTCCTGCACCTGCGCCTTGGTCTCCTCGTCGAGCGCATCGTAGGCCGCGCGCATGTCGGCGAACTGCGTGTCGCCACCCTTCGACGGAATGGTGATCGCGTGCAGCAGCGAATATTTCGCGGGCGTCACCTTGAAGGAGGAGTCGGAGTGCCACAGCCGGTTGCCTATGGCGAACAGGCGGCGGCGGTCGTCGCGCGCATAGGGCGTGTTGTTCCTGTCGAGGTTGGAGACGTCGGCGAAGGTCGTCGGCAGGCGGGTTTCGTTCGCCGCACGCAGGCTGGTGCCGATCGCATGCTCGATCGGTCCCAGCGCCTGGGTGAAGGCGAGCTGCTGGGCGTCGTCGATATCCTGGTTGCGGAACACCAGGACCGCGTAGCGGTCCATGCCGGCATGAATGGCCGCCGCGTCCTCGCGCGATAATGGCGTTCGCATGTCGAGCCCGTCGACTTCGCCCGCGAAGCAGGGCCCGACCTGGCGGATGCTGATACTCATCGCCTCGTCTCCTTCCCATGTCCGTCTTATTGGCGACGATGTTAGGCGCAACAGGCTTGGGGGGAAAGGCTGGGGCAGGTATGCTGAAACGATGAACGAACCGGTGCAAAGACTGGCAGGCAAGGTTGCGGTCGTGACCGGCGGCGCGAGCGGCATGGGCCGCGCGACCGTGATGCGGTTCCTCAGCCATGGCGCCAGGGTCTTGGTGGCCGACCTCAACGAGGCCAATGGCGGAGAGACGATGGCTGTCGCGAAGACCAACGGCCACGGCGACAACATCGCCTTCATCCGCTGTGACGTCGCCAAAGAGGCCGACGTCGCCGCGACCGTGGCGCTCGCCGAGAGCCGCTTCGGCCGGCTCGACATCGCCTATCTCAACGCCGGCGTCGGCGGCGCCTTCGGGCCGATCGCCGAAACCTCGGTCGAGGACTGGGACTACACTTTCGCCGTGCTGACGCGCTCGGTGTTCCTCGGCATGAAGCACGCCTCGCTCGCCATGAAGAAGCAGGGAAGCGGCGGCGCGATCCTCGTCACCGCCTCGATCGCCGGCATGGTGGGCGGCGGCGGCAGTCACGCCTATTCGGCCGCCAAGGCCGCGGTCATCAGCCTGATCGAGAACGTGGCGGCCGAGCTCGGGCCGCATCGTATTCGGGTCGTCGGCATCGCGCCCGGCGTGATCTCCACGCCCCTGGTTCATAGAGGGCGGCCCGACAAATACGAAAAGCAGTTCACGCAGCAGCCGTGGCCCGACCGCGGCGAGCCCGACGTGATCGCCGACGTGGCGTCCTTCCTGGTCTCGGACGAGGCCCGTTTCATCACCGGCGAGACGGTGAAGGTGGATGGCGGCCTGCTGGCCCAGGGCATCGCGCTCTGGGGCACCGGGTCCGACAACATTTTCACGAAGAGTGCCGGCGTCAATCGCGGGACCACGGGCGAAGCCATGGTCGTGCGCAATCTCCAACCGAGTGAGTCAAAGAAATGAGCGAAGTGTCCAACCTCGAAGCCTGGCGTCTGCACGGCCACCTGATCGGCCAGCAAGGCTCGCGCCGCTCCCTCAACACGCCGGCGCTCGTGCTCGATCTCGAGATGCTCGACCGCAACATCGCCGAGATGGCCAATTTCGCCAAGGCGCACAACGTCAAGCTCCGCCCGCACTCCAAGACCCATAAGTCGGCCGACATCGCCAAGCGCCAGATCGCGGCCGGTGCGCTCGGCGTCTGCTGCGCCAAGATCGGCGAGGCGGAGGCGCTGGGCGAAGAGGGCGTGCAGGCCATGCACATCACCTCGCCGGTGGTGACGCCGCAGGCGATCACGCGGCTGGTCGCGCTGAACGCCAAGGTGTCCGACCTGATGCTGGTGGTCGACCATCCGGCCAACGCCGATGCACTGGCCGCGGCTGCCGAGAAGGCGGGCAAGCCGCTGACGGTGATCGTCGACATCGATCCGGGCATCCATCGCACCGGCGTCGCCTCTCCCGACGCCGCCGTCGAGCTGGTGAAGAAGGTCGTGGGCCACAAGTCGCTGAAGTACGCCGGCGTGCAGTTCTATTGCGGCAGCCACCAGCACATCATCGACTTCAAGGAGCGCAAGGAGAAGATCGAGGAGCGCACCGCCTACCTGAAGGGCATCGTCGACAAGCTCGCGGCGGCCGGCCTGAAGCCCGGCATCGTCACCGGCTCGGGCACCGGCACGCACTACATCGACGCCAAGCTCGGCGTCTTCACCGAGCTGCAGGTCGGGTCCTATGTGTTCATGGACCACGACTACAACGTCTGCGACCTGCGCGGGCTGGACAAGCCCACCTTCGAGCAGGCGCTGCAGATCGACGCCCGCGTGGTCAGCGCCAACACGCCCGGCATGGTCACGGTCGACGCCGGGCTGAAGGCGATGGCCACCGAAAAGGGCCCGCCGGTGATCCTGAGCGGCGCGGTCGAAGGTGCCACGACGCGCTTCATGGGCGACGAGCATCTCGCGGTGATCGCGCCCGAGGGCAAGGCCGCGCCCGGCTTCGCCGAGCAGGTGATCCTGACGCCGCCGCATTGCGACCCGACGGTCAATCTCTACGAGGCCTATCACATCGTGAAGGGCGACACGCTGGTCGAGATCTGGCCGGTCACGGCGCGCGGCCGCTCCCGTTAAACTAACGGGAAAATAACGGGGCCGGCTTTTTTTCGTCGCTCGCGAGGAATCGGTTGAAACGCTGCTCCTGCAGGATTTGACCTGATTCCTCGCGAGCGCTCGCGAGCCCCTCGCGAGGATTTCTCCCGGACCGCGAGCCTCCGGCTCGCTCAGGGAATCATAAGCGAGAGCGGCGGAGTAAACTCCGCTTTAGGAGGCTCGCGGTTCGGAAGAACGTCACCAGCTAATATGGTGATTATCGCAATATAAGTCAAGGGTATTCCGCAATCGTTGTCATCCTGAGCGAAGCGAAGGATCTAGATCCTTCGCTTCGCTCAGGATGACACGGTTACGGCAACGCGAGGCCGCCGACCTCTCGCTCGCCGATCCGTCCGAGCAGGCTGACGAAACGCGGCCTGCGACCGGATCGGGCGGCTTCCTCGCCGTAGGCGACGTATATCGTGCTCGCGAGCATGAGAGTGGCGATCAGGGCGCCGATCCCGAGGCTTCCCCACCCGATCAGATCCGCGCGCTGGTCGTGGGTGAGGTGATGGGCGGGCTTGGCCGACAGGACGACGTCGTTCGCCTTCTTGCCGCCGTAGGCGAAGAGCGACAGGAAAAGGGTCAATGCGATGACGTGCGCGGTTGCCTTCTTGCCTTGCGCCATTCGACTCTCTCCGCCGGAAGTCCAACGCGTGCAACTCTCTGCAGCCTGCGGCTCCCGGGCGGCGTTGTCTAGGCCGCTTCTCTCACAACCAATGCATCAAGGGTGGAAGCGGAGGGGCCGTCAGATTCGCTTCGTGACTTCGTCGGTCGTGGGCAGCCGTCCATCGGGCGTGAGTGCGTCCACGACCTTGGGCAGGCGGTCGCTCAGGCCGGCCAGGAGCTCCTCTCGCGTCATCCCCGTCCGCTGCATGAGGAAGGAAATCTGGTCTTCCGAAAGAGTCGTCGAGAGATCGGAAGCTGACACGGGAGTGTTGGGGCCCTTCGCCACCCACGAATCGACGACACTGCCCTTTCCGGCGCCGCGGAACTGCTGGACGACATCCATCAACCCTCCGGTCAAAAGGGCGCCCATCAGGCCCTTGGCGGTTGGTCCGCCCGTCGGCGAGGGCTTGAAGAAATCCTCGAGTCGGTCTGAAACGCTGGGGTTTCCGCCGGCCGGGCCGTGCCCGGCCTGCTTGTAGGCGAACAACTCGGCCAGGGCCTTCGCGAGGGGCGGGACCCGGGTCGAGCCGGAATCTGTAGGACGTTGGCCGGTGAGGATGTCGAGCAATGCCATGGCTGAACCTCCCTTGAAGACGCGCATTCAACGTCCGCGCCGCACCTGACGTTGCCCCGCACACGTATCGGAGCTGTCCCGGGGTTTTGGTGCTTCATGCTGGCTCTCCGTCTTCACGCCGCCAGGTCATCTCCCATTCGGGCGTTCCGGCGGATGACCTGCGGCGGCTGTCCAAAGGTGCGCAGAAACGCGCGCCGCATGCGCTCGCGGTCCGCGAAGCCGGTCTCCCGCGCCACGACGTCGATGGGAAGGCGTCCGTCTTCCATCATCAGTCGCGCCACTTCGAGCCGCATATGCTCGACGGCCTTGGCCGGCGACTGGCCGGTCTCCTGCCTGAACACCCGGCTGAACTGGCGCGGACTGAGCCGGGCGGCTTCGGCAAGTTCCTCGACCGACAGTTCGTTTTTGAGATTGCTCTTTGCGTAGGCGAGAGCCGTCTGGACGCGATCGGACTTGGGCTGCAACTCGAGCAAGGCGGAGAACTGGGACTGGCCGCCGGCCCGGCGATGGTAGACGACAAGCTTGCGGGCGATCACCTTCGAGGTCTCGGCGCCCAAATCCGCCTCCACGAGAGCCAGCGCCAAGTCGATCCCGGCCGTCATGCCGGCCGATGTCCAGACAGGACCATCGGTTATGAAGATCCGGTCCTCGTCGACCTTGAGTCCTGGATAAAGGCGCTGGAGCTCGCGGGCGTGCGCCCAATGCGTCGTGCAGCGCCTGCCCTCCAGCAAGCCCGCCTCGGCGAGGATGAAGGTGCCCGTGCAGGTCGATGCGACGCGGCGGGCGGACCGGCTGGCGGACCGCACGAAGTCGACAAGCCCGGGCGTCGAAGGCGCGATCGTCAGCGAGCCGACGGCGATCAGCGTGTCATAGCGGCGCTTGGCGAACGCCTCGGTCTGGACGACCACGCCGACCGATGTCGCCACGGGGCCTCCTTTTTCCGAAAGGAAGCGCGGCGCGTAGAGCTGCCGGCCGGCCTCGGCATTCGCCAATTCGAACACCGTCAGTGCCGCCAGATTCATGAGCTGGAAGCCGGGAAAAAGGATCAGGCCGATGCTGTGCATGGGGTATCCGCCGAATGTCCTAAAAGGTGGGATATTCGACATATCGGATATTGGCCGCGAGCGCTACCTCCTTCTTGTCGCCGCCGTTCAGCGCGGCAAACGGAGAATTGCCAATGGACCATTCAGTCAACGCCGGCGCCGCCCTGATCACCGGCGCTTCCAGCGGAATCGGCGCGATCTACGCCGACCGCCTCGCCTCCCGCGGCTACGACCTCGTTCTCGTCGCCCGTAACAAGGAACGGCTGGAGGCGGTCGCAAAGCGGCTCATCGACAAGCATCGGGTCGCAGTGAAGATCATTGTGGCCGATCTTACGCACGCGGCCGGTCTGGCGGAGGTCGAACGGGCCGTGCGCGACGACGAGCGCATCACCATGCTGGTCAACAATGCGGGCTTCGGCGCCGCCGCCCCGTTGCTGGACACAAGCGTGGACAGGATGCAGGAAATGATCGCGGTGAATGTCACGGCCGTCACGCGTCTGACCTATGCCGCCGTTCCGGCCTTCGTGGCGCGGGGCAAGGGCACGATCGTGAACATCGCGTCCATCGCGGCGGTACAGCCCGAAGTCCTCAACGGCGTGTACGGCGCGACCAAGGCCTTCGTCCTGGCCTTCAGCCAGTCGCTGCTGAAGGAGACGGCCGACAAGGGAGTCCGCGTTCAGGTCGTCCTTCCCGGCGCGACGGCCACCGAGTTCTGGGACGTGCTCGGCCATCCCGTCGCCAACCTGCCTCCCTCGTGGGTCATGTCGGCCGACGACATGGTGGACGCTGCGCTGGCGGGACTGGACGCCGGCGAGTTCGTGACGATTCCCGCTCTACCGGATCCGGCGGACTGGGCTGCTTACGACTCTGCTCGCCAGGCCATGTTTCCGAACCTGTCTCATGCCGAGCCGGCAGCCCGTTACAGGCAAGTCGCGCGTCCGTGATCGCAATCGATGGACGGGGACGATCAGGTGGAGGATTCCACCACCAGTCCGCCATTCCAGCGGCGCGCCAGCATCACGATGCACACGAGCCCGATCGCGCTGATCACGGTCATGCCGAGGAAGGCATGCTGGCCGTAGCGTGAATAGAGGATGCCGGCGAACTGGAAGATCACGGCCTGCGTGGCGCCGGTGCCCAAAGCGTAATAGATGCTTTGGCCCAGCGCCACGCCGGAGGACGGGAGCGCGCGCTGGATGAAGGCCATGGCGCCCAGGTGACAGGCGGCGAAGGTGCCGGCGTGCAACGCCTGCAGGACGACGAGCGCGGCGAGGTCGTTGGTGAAGGCCATGCCGGTCCAGCGCACCAGGCCGCAGGCGAGGCCCAGGCCGATCAGGCCGCAGACGCCGATGCGCTGTAGCAGCCAGCCGCTCACCAGCATCATCAGGATCTCGACGGCGACGCCCTCGCCCCACAGCAGGCTGATCGTCACGTCGTCGATGCCGGCGCTGCGCCAGGTGAGCGTGCCGAAGCTGTAGAGCACGGCGTGGCTCGACTGGCAGAAGCCCGCGCCGATCATGAACAGCACGAACGGCTTGTTCCTGAAGAGGTAGAACAGGCCAAACGGTGCGTGGCGCGCCGCGCCCGACCCGCGCGGCTCGGCCTTGGGCAGGATGAACGCGAAGGGCACCAGCAGCGCCACGCCCACGGCGCCGATATAGAGCACCGAGGGCGGGCCGTAGCGACCGACCAGGACGCCGGTGATCAGCGTGCCGACAATGAAGGCGACCGAACCCCACAGCCGCAGCCGGCCGTAGACGAAGCCGCGGCGGCGCGATTCGTTCACCAGCACGCCGTCGTAGAGCGCCATGATCGGCGACCAGACGATCCCCCAGATCAGGCCGGTCAGGAGCAGCGCGAGGAAGGTGTAGGAGATCTCGTAGGCGCCCATCATCACGACGCCGGCGAGCGAGAGGCCGAACAGCAGGCCGCGCAGGCGGCCGAGCTTGTGGGCGATGAAGCCCATGCCCAGCATCGCTGCCACGCCCACGAGCTGGCGCGCCATGAAGAGCGTGCCTATTTCGGCGTCGGTGATGCCGCGATTGCGCAGCCACACCGGCCAGTAGCTCATGAAGGCGCCGGCCGCGAGGAAGTAGGCCGCGCCGAAGGCCGAGAGTCGTGTCGCCTCGATGAGCCGCGCGCGGTCCCCCACCGGGTGATCCGGCATCAGGCCGCGAACTCGCGCCGGACCTGCTCGGTGTGCTGGCCGATCGCGGGCACGTCGCCCAGGCGATCGGATTGGCCGGGATACGACGCCGCGAGCGCCGGAATCGAGACCTCGCCCTTGGGCGAGCCGAAGCTCATGCGCTTGACCTGCGGATGCTTCGACAGATCGCCGACCGAGCTCACCCGCGCCCAGGCAATCTGTGCGGCATCGAGGCGCGCTGCCAGCTGCTCGAAGCTCTGTGCGCCGAAGCTGTCGGAGACGATCTTGTTGGTCTCGTCGCGCCGGGAGTTACGCGCCTTATTGGTCGCGAAGTTCGGGTCCTTGTCGAGGCCCGGCCGGTCAAGCACGCCCTCGCAGAGCCGCGTGAACTCGCGGTCGTTCTGGATCGAGATCAAGAGCGGCACCTTGTCGGCGCTGGGATAGACGCCGTAGGGCGCGATCATCGGATGGGTGAGGCCAAGGCGCGGCCAGTCGTAGTCGGAATATTCCTTGGCGAGCAGCGGCACGGTCATCCACTCCGCCATCGCCGAGAAAAGCGAGACCGACAGCGCGCGGCCCTCGCCTGTCTTCTCACGCGCGATCAGCGCCTCGAGCACGCCCGCATGGGCATACATTCCTGTGCCGACGTCGGTCGCCGAGACGCCGATGCGGCCCGGCGCATGCTCGGTGCCGGTGATCGAGGCCATGCCGCTCTCGGCCTGGACCAGCAGGTCGTAGGCGCGGCGGTCCCGATAGGGGCCGTGGTCGCCGTAGCCCGAGATGTCGACGGTGATCAGCCGCTTGTTCTTCTTGCGCATGTCGGCCGAGCCGAAGCCTGCGCGTGCCGCCGCACCCGGCGCCAGGTTCTGGATCAGCACGTCGGCCTTGCCGATCAGCCGCTGCAGCAGGTCGAAGTCTTCCTTCTTCTTGAAGTCGAGCGCGACCGACTGCTTGCCGCGGTTCAGCCAGACGAAGTAGCTCGACCAGCCGTGGACATAGGAATCGTAGCCGCGTGCAAAGTCGCCCTCGGGCCGTTCGATCTTGAGCACTCGCGCGCCTGCGTCGGCCAGCCGCGCCGAGCAATAGGGGGCGGCCACCGCCTGTTCGACACTCACAACCAGCAGGCCGTCCAACGCTCCGGGCATCTCTTTTCTCCAGCAACTCGACACGACCGCACCCTTCGAGACGCGGCCCTTCGGGCCGCTCCTCAGGGTGAGGTCTACAACAGCACCACCTCATGCTGAGGAGCCGCGAAGCGGCGTCTCGAAGCATGGGCCACAGACGAGGACTACCATTTCGCCCTCGCCAGTGGCACGGTCGCGGCAACAAAAAGTAGGTGAGGAAATGCCGGGACCTTTGGCGGGCGTGAAGGTGATCGATCTCACGGCGGTACTGCTGGGGCCGTTCGCCACGCAGCATTTGGCCGACATGGGCGCCGACGTGATCAAGGTCGAGCCGCCGGAAGGCGATCTGCTGCGCCTGTCGGGCGGATCGATGGGCACCGACAAGAGCATGGGGCCGATCTACATGGCCGCCAACCGCAACAAGCGCTCGCTCTGCCTCGACCTCAAGAAGCCGCGCGCGGTCGAGATCCTGCGGGACATGATCAAGGGCGCCGATCTGTTCATTCACAATTCGCGGCCGGCGGCGATCGAGCGGCTCGGCCTGGGCTACGAAGAGCTGAAGAAGATCAATCCGTCGCTGATCTACGCCTACTCGCTGGGTTACGGCCGCAAGGGGCCGTACGGCCACAAGCCTGCGTTCGACGACCTGGTGCAGGGCGTGTCGGGAGCGGCGTCGCTGCAGAGCCGGGTCGACGGGTTGTCGCCCAAGTTCATGCCGAGCCTGATCGCCGACAAGACGACGGGGCTGCATCTCTGCATCGCCGTGCTGGGCGCGCTCTACCATCGCAAATGCACGGGCGAGGGCCAGATGATCGAGGTGCCGATGCTGGAGACGCTGGCCTCCTTCTGGCTGACCGAGCATCTGTTCGGCGCGACCTGGACGCCCGAGCGCGGCTCGATGGGCTACGACCGCATCATCAACAAGTACCGCCATCCGTTCCCGACCAGGGACGGCTACATCTGCGCGCTGCCCTACACCGACGCGCACTGGGTGACGTTCTTCGAGCTGGCCGGGCGGCCCGACCTCGCCAAGGAACAGAAGTTCGTCGACAAGTTCCAGCGGCCCAAGCACTTCAGCGAGCTCTACCAGGTGCTCGATTCGCTCTTGAAGGACCGCACGACCGCCGAATGGCTCGAAGCCTTCGACAAGGCCGACATTCCCGCGATGCCCGTCCATTCGATGGAGCAGCTGCTCGAGGATCCGCATCTCAAGGCCACCGGCTTCTTCACCGACCGCGAGCATCCGAGCGAAGGCCCGATCAAGACCTTCGCGAGCCCGCTCGACTTCGAGAAGACCAAGACCGAGTTCCGCCGCCATGCGCCGCGGCTGGGCGGCGACGGCGTCGAGGTGCTGCGCGAGGCAGGCCTCAGCGACGCGGAGATCGAGACGCTGAAGGCGGACAAGACGCTGATCGTGCCGGGATGAGTCTTGCTGGGGGCGCGCCACTCCAGTGGCGCGTCATGTCTTCCGGACCGCGAGCCTCCGGCTCGCTCATGATCATGAGGCGAGCCAGAGGCTCGCGGTCCCAAAGAGCATGAGAAGACGCGCCATTGGAGTGGCGCGCCCCCAGCAAAGAGGGGCTCTAGAAGCGGCGGCGCAGGCGGTTGAGCAGCGACTTCGCGACCAGTATGTGGAAGGGCAGGATCACGCCGAGATAGAGGCGCCCCAGCAGGTTGTGGCAGCGTACGGCTGTCGTGAGCACCAGCATCCGCTCCGCGCGGCGCAGCAACACGGAGCCTCGAAAATCGAGATGGCGGTCGTCGACGCCGATGGTGATCTCGTCGGGCGACCGCGAGAGGACCGGGAAGAAGGCGATGTGGTCGTCGGCGACCAGCGCGTGCGAGGCCTTCACGCCGACCAGGGGGACCGCGCGGTCGCGGATCGCGAGCAGGATCGTGAACCACAGCGGCGGGTCGGTGAAGAGCGGGCGGCGAGCGTGTCGATGTCGCGCGGCGCCTCAGGCGGCAACGTGATCGCAAAGCTGTCGGCGAGACTGGCGCCAGCGTACCAGTCGCTGATGCGGCTCTCGATGGGCAGGGCGATGCGACTCATCACCTGTAATATGGCGCGGCCGCCCCGTTACGCTGGAGTTTTCTACGTAAACTTGTTCCGCTTCGCGGCGCGTTCAGCCGCAGGCCGGTATCACCGCGCTTGTCCCAAACGGGCTCGCGGCTAAACTCCGGGCCAATTCAAAACGCCGGCCCGGGAGGGTTTCATGGACCTCGCTTTCACCCCCGAAGAACAGAAATTTGCCGACGAGGTGCGGGCCTTCGTGAAGGCCAACCTGCCGGCCGATGTGCGCGACAAGGTGAAGAACGGCAAGCATCTGGACCGCGACGACTACATGCGCTGGCAGCAGGCGCTCGGGAAGCAGGGCTGGCTGGTCTACACCTGGCCCAAGAAGCATGGCGGCCCGGGCTTCACGCCGGCCCAGCGCTACATCTTCGAGAACATCTGCGCGGAGGAATACGCGCCGGGCATCATCCCGTTCGGCACCAAGATGGTCGGGCCGGTGATCTACACCTTCGGCAACGAGGAGCAGAAGGCCAAGTACCTGCCGGCGATCCGCGAGAGCACGGTCTGGTGGTGCCAGGGCTATTCCGAGCCGGGCTCGGGCTCCGACCTCGCCTCGCTCCGCACCAAGGCGGAGAAGGAAGGCGACCATTACATCGTGAATGGCTCGAAGACCTGGAACACGATGGGCCACTGGGCCGACTGGATCTTCTGCCTGGTGCGGACCGATCCCAAGGCCAAGCCGCAGGAAGGCATCTCCTTCCTGCTGATCGACATGAAGACGCCCGGCATCACCGTGAAGCCGATCATCATGGCCGACGGCGGCCATGAGGTGAACGAGGTGTTCTTCGACAATGTGAAGGTCCCCATCGCCAATCTCGTCGGCAAGGAGAATGAGGGTTGGACCTGCGCCAAGTTCCTGCTGGCCAATGAACGGCTCGGCATCGCCGCTGTGCCCCAGAGCAAGCGCGGCGTCGAGGCCTTGAAGGACATCGCGCGCGCCGAGCAGGACAACGGCCGGCCGCTGATCGAGAACCAGGCCTTCGCCGAGAAGATCGCCGATCTTGAGATCCAGGTGACCGCGCTCGAATACACCGAGTTGCGCGTGCTGTCGCAGATGGCGCAGGGCGGCCAGCCGGGCCCCGAGGTCTCGGGCCTCAAGATCCGCGGCTCGGAGATCCAGCAGCGTATCGCCGAGCTCACGATGGAGGCCGTCGGCGAATATGCGGCGCCGTACCTTCCCGGCCTCTTGTGGCAGGGCACCAACGAGGCGCCGGTCGGGCCGGAGTACGCCCATCTTGCGGCGCCGCGGTACTTCAACACGCGCAAGACCACGATCTACGGCGGCTCCAACGAAATCCAGAAGGGCATCATCAGCAAGATGGTGTTGGGTCTCTGACATGGACCTCGCGCTCAAGCCTGAACACAAGGCCTTCGCCGACGAGGTGAGGGAGTTCGCGCGGAAAAATCTCTCGCCTGCTACTCGCGAGAAGACCTTCTCCGGCAAGCACTACGACAAGGCCGACCACATGGTCTGGCAGCAGGCGCTCGGCAGGAAAGGCTGGCTACCGTACACTTGGCCGAAGAAGTACGGCGGCCCGGGCTGGGACGTCACGCAGCGCTTCCTCTTCGAGAACGTGCTGGCGGAAGAGGGCGCGCCGCGCATCATCCCGTTCGGTGTGAAGATGGTCGGGCCGGTGATCTACACCTTCGGCACCGACGAGCAGAAGGAGCGCTTCCTGCCTGGTATCCGCAGTTCCGACGTGTCGTGGTGCCAGGGCTACTCCGAGCCGGGCGCGGGCTCGGACCTTGCCAGCCTGCGCACGCGCGCCGTACGTGACGGCGATCATTACATCGTGAACGGCCAGAAGACCTGGACCTCGTTCGCGCACTGGGGCGACTGGATCTTCTGCCTGGTGCGGACCGATCCCGACGCCAAGCCGCAGGAGGGCATCTCCTTCCTGCTGATCGACATGAAGACGCCGGGCATCACCGTGCGGCCGATCATCATGCTCGACGGCGCCCATCACGTGAACGACGTGTTCTTCGACAACGTGCGGGTGCCCATCGCCAACCGCATCGGCAAGGAGAACGAGGGCTGGACCTGCGCCAAGTTCCTGCTGGCCAACGAGCGGCTCGGAATCGCCGAGGTGCCGGCCTCCAAACGCGGCGTGCGTTCCTTGCGCGAGCTGAACGACGATCCGGCGTTGCGCGAGAAAATCGCCGACGTCGATTTGCAGGTGCAGGCGCTCGAGATGAGCGAGCTGCGCGCTTTGTCGGCAATGGCGCTGGGCGGCGCGCCCGGGCCGGAAGTCTCGACGCTCAAGGTTCGCGGCTCTGAGATCCAGCAGCGCATCGCCGAGCTGGCGATGGAAGCGGTCGGCGAATATGCAGCGCCCTATCAGCCGGGCATGCTGTTCCACGACACCAACGAGACGCCGGTCGGTCCCGACCACGCGCCGCCCGCGGCGCCGCGCTATTTCAACATGCGCAAGACCAGCATCTACGGCGGCAGCACCGAAGTGCAGAAGAACATCGTTTCAAAGATGGTCCTCGGGTTATAAGAAGACGAGATTGCGGAGGCATTAGATGGATCTGTCCCTTTCCGACGAACAGAAGCAGCTGCAAGAGGGCGTCGAGCGCTTCGTGCGCGACAAGTACGCCTTCGAGAACCGCAAGAAGATCGCGGCGAGCGAGCGCGGCTGGCTGCCGGAGAACTGGGCGCAGTTCGCGGAGCTCGGCTGGCTGGCCATTCCCTTCTCCGAAGAGGACGGCGGCATCGGCTTCGGCCCGATCGGCACGATGATCGTGATGGAGCAGTTCGGAAAGGGCCTCGTGCTCGAGCCGTTCCTGCCGACGGTCGTGCTGGGCGGCGGCATGATCGCCGCGGCGGGCTCGGCGGCGCAGAAGGAAGCGCTGCTGGCGCCGATGATCGAAGGCAAGAAGCAGTTCGCGCTGGCCTGGCTCGAGCGCCAGAGCCGCTACAACCTGGCCGACGTGTCGCTCAAGGCGACCAAGGAAGGCAACGGCTGGTCGCTCTCGGGCCACAAGGGCGTGGTCTATAACGCCGCCTCCGCTGACAACATCATCGTGCTCGCTCGCACCGCCGGCTCGGCGCGCGAGGAGAAGGGGCTCACGCTGTTCGTCGTGGACGGCAAGGCCAAGGGCATCGCCCGGCGCGATTACCCGACGCAGGACGCACAGCGTGCGTCGGAGATTACCTTCGACAAGGTCTCGGTCGGCGCGGACGCCGTGCTCGGCAAGGTGGACGGCGGCTTCCCGGTGGTCGAGGACGCAGTCGACCGCGCCATCGTGGCGCTCTGCGCGGAGGCCACCGGCTGCATGGACGCAATCAATGCCGCCACGCTGGAATACATCAAGACCCGCAAGCAGTTCGGCGTGCCGATCGGCAAGTTCCAGGTGTTGCAGCACCGCATGGTCGATTGCTTCACCAACGCTCAGGAAGCGCGCTCGATGACCTTGATGGCGTCGCTCAAGATCGACGACAAGGATGCGATCGTGCGCCACAAGGCGGCCTCGGGCGCCAAGGTCCAGATCGGCAAGTCGGGCAAGTTCTGCGGTCAGAGCGCGGTGCAGATGCACGGCGGCATGGGAGTCACCGACGAGCTCTCGGTCAGCCACTATTTCAAGCGGCTCACCATGATCGACCTGATGTTCGGCAACCAGCAGCATCACCTGACGCGCTACAGCAACCTCGCGATGGCGGCCTAGCCGCCCATTCGGGCGGCAAGGCCGTGAACGCGATCATCGACATCATCGTGCCGGTGTTCGGCACGGTGGCCGTGGGCTGGGTGATCGGCCGCACCGGGCTGCTCTCGCCCGAGGGCCTGCGCGGCCTGACCAACGTCACCTTCTACGCCTTGTTCCCCGCGCTGCTGTTCCGCTCGATGTCGCAGGTGCGAGTCGAGGCGCTGTCGCTCGACATCCTCGTGGTGTTCTTTGGCACCGCGCTGCTGCTCTATTTCCCGTTGATGGCGCTGGGCCGCGCGATGGGCATGCGGTTGGGCGATCGCACGGTGTTCGCCCTCTCCGGCACCTTCTCCAACGGCGTCGGCATCGGCATCCCCTTCGTCACCTATGCCTTCGGCCCGCAGGGGCTGGTGCCGCTGCTGATGATCATCAGCGTCAACTCGCTGATCCTGCTGACGCTCAGCTCCTTCCTGATGGAGATCGACCAGCAGGGCGGGGCGCGCACGGGCCTGCTGCGCAAGCTCGGCCGCGCGGCCTTCACCATGATCAAGCACCCGGTGATCCCGCCGATCTTCGCCGGGCTGATCTGGTCGGAGGTCATGGCCGCCGTGCCCGGTCTCGCGACCCCGATCGTGCTCGATCGCGTCCTGCAGGCGCTGTCGACGGCGGGGCCCCCCTGCGGCCTGATCATGGCGGGGGCGTCGCTGGCCCATGTCGGCATCAAGGAGCACTGGCAGCGGGCGGTTGTTACCAGCGTCTTCAAGCTCGCCGTCCTGCCGCTGGTGGTCTGGCTGGCCGGGCGCTATCTCTTCACGCTCGATCCGATGTGGCTCACCGTGGCGACGCTGAATGCCGCGCTGCCGGCGGGCGCCAACGTCTATCTGGTGGCCCAGCTCTATCGCACCGGTGTGGGTCTGGCGACCAATGCCGTCGTGATCTCGACCGGCGCCAGCATTTTCACGCTTTCGGCGGCGCTTCTATTGTTGGGAGTGCAGCCGCGCTAGCCCTTGCGCGGCAGCTTGTCGATGCCGCCCATCAGCATGCGGGTGGCGAACTCCGCGGCCTCGGTCGGATTGACCGGATTGCGCGCGGTCATGACGACGGAGATCTCGAACACGACGCCGGACAGCGAGGCGATCAGGTAGCCCGGATCGACGTTGGGCAGGATGCCGCGCGCGATGGCCGAGCGGATGTCGTCGTTCAGCGCCTCGGCGAGCTCGCGCAGGTCGGGCTTGTCGAACAGGTTGCGGATGGCCGAGACGTTGTTCCTGCCAAACGCCAGGATCTCCGGGTCGGCGGCCACGAAGGTCATGTAGGTGGTGCAGTGGCTGCGGAAGAATTCCTCGGCGGTCCTGGCCTTGGCGCGGCCCTGCTGGTGGCGCGTCAGAAGCTCGGCGCTCATCTCGGCGATCACCGCGCTGAAGATCTCTTCCTTGTCCTTGAAGTAGTTGTAGAAGGTGCCCGAGGCGAGGTCGGTGCGGCGCACGATGTCGCGCACGCCGGCAGCACCATAGCCGATCTCGGCGAACACGGTGCGCGCGGCCTTGAGCAGCGCCGCGCGGTTCTCCGCCTTGTTCTGTTCGCGCCGTCCCGGACGATCGCCCGATGTCGCGCCCGATGTCGCGGTTGCCGCCTGTTCGTTCATTTCAATGTCCCAATCAATGTCCTAAACGGGCCAGTTCGTGGCGCAGTCCGGCAACCATCTCGTCCATGGCCCGGGCCGCCGCCTGCAGTGCTCCCCGCATGCCAATGAATCCATGGATGAGCGAATCAAATTCTCGATGGATCGTCTTGACGCCGGCGGCCGCCATTCGTTCGGCGTAGGCCTGGCCCTCGTCGCGCAACGGATCGAGGCCAGCCGTGAACACCAGGGCGGGCGGCAGGCCGGACAGGTCCGCCACGTGCAGAGGCGAGGCCCGGGGGTCGGAGGCTTGCGCGTGATCGGCAAGATAGTGGTTGGCGAACCATTCCATGTCGGCGCGCGTCAGCAGGAAACGGTCGCCGCAGCTCACATGGCTCGGCGTGGTGCCGGAGAGATCGGTCGCGGGATAGATCAGCCACTGCAGGCAGGGCGGCTGGGGCGCGCCGCGCATCTCCTGGGCGACCACCGCGGCCAGGGTGCCGCCGGCCGAATCGCCCGCCACGACGATGCGCGCCGGGTCGAGGCCGAGGCTCACGGCGTTCGTGGCGAGCCAGCGGAACGCCGTCACCGCATCGTCGATCGCGGCGGGAAACTTGTGCTCGGGAGCCAGGCGATAGTCGACCGCCACGACGGCGCAGCCGGTCCGGGCGCAGAAGAAGCGGCAGGGCAGGTCGTAGCCCTCGAGGCTGCCGATCACCCAGCCGCCGCCGTGGAAATGGAGGATCACAGGCAGCAGGCGCGCCACTGTCCCGGCCGGCCGGTAGATGCGCACCCGCATCTTGCCCTCGGGCGTGCCGATCGTGCGGTCGACGATCTCGCCCACCGGGGCGGCGCTGCCGCCCATGATCGCCTGAAAGGCGTCGAACTCGCTGCGCGCCCTGGCGACGCCGAGCTCCGGCAACGGCTTCTGGCCGCTGCGCGCGATCAGCTGGAGGAACCACTGGGTGCGGGCATCGAGCGTACGGCCGTCCACCGTGATCGACGGCCCGGCCAGGATATTGATCCACGAGATCGGCATGCGCAGGGCCAGGTTGGCCACCTTGCCCTGCATTTCGCGCGCGATCTCCACCATCTGCATGACAGCTTGGTAGCATGTCCGGTGCGAGGCGGGCTACCGTGGGGCCGAGATGGCAACGCCCGTTCCCAGCGAATACGCCGCAGCACTCCGGCGCGAGATCCTGCGCAGCGAGCTACAGCGCATGCGCGCGGTCGCCATCATTTTGGCCGCGCTGCTGACCGTGACGATGGTCGGGGCGTGGCTCTTCACCGGCCTCACCCAACGCCTGTTCCGGGGCGGCATCGAGGTCTGGATGCCGGCTGCCATCATCGGCCCGTTCATCCTTTACGAAATCGCCGCAGTGGGAATCCTGCGCTGGCGGGCGGCGCGCGACCTCGACTTTCCGCGGCTCGGGCGATTTGGCAACGCGCTGGTCGAGACCAGCCTGCCCGGCGTGATCATCTACGTGCTGGCCCAGCGCATGGAGCCGCAGCTCGTGTTCGGCTTCTGGCCGCCGCTGCTCTATTTCCTGTTCATCCTGCTGTCGACCCTGCGGCTCGATTTCTGGCTCTCGCTGTGGACGGGCGCCGTCGCGGCAGTCCAGCAGATGGCGCTGGCGGTCTGGTTCCTGCCACTGTCGCTGCTGGCGGAACGCGCCAACGAAACGGTGGATTATCACCTCGCGCGCAGCGTGGTCCTGCTGGCGGCCGGCGTGGTGGCGGGACTGGTGGCGCGCGGCCTGCGGCGGCAGTTCGACAATTCGGTCGAGACGGCACTGGCGCGCGACCGCGTGACCAACCTGTTCGGCCAGCACGTCTCGCCTGCCGTGGTCGACCGGCTGCTGGCGACCAGCACCGAGCTGCCGAGCGAGCTGCGCCGGGTCTGCGTGCTGTTCCTTGACATCAGGGGCTTCACCGCCCAGACGCGCGTCCGCGCCGCGCCCGAGACTGTGGCGCTGCTGAATGACTTCTTCGCCGAGATGGTCGGCATCGTCGATCGCCACAACGGCATCGTGAACAAGTTCCTGGGCGACGGCTTCCTCGCCCTGTTCGGCGCGCCGTTCGACGATCCCAATGCGGCGGAGGATGCGGTCGACTCGGGCCAGGCGATGCTGGCGGCGATCGATCGTTGGAACGCTACCCGGCCGACGCAGGTGCTGCGCGTCGGCATCGGCATCCATATCGGCGATGCGGTCACCGGCACGGTGGGCTCGCCGCAGCGCAAGGAATACACGGTGATCGGCGACACGGTGAACCTCGCCGCGCGGCTGGAACAACTCACCAAGGAGACCGGTGCGCGGCTTCTGGTCTCCGATGCCCTGGGCGGCATCGCACGCCTCAAGGGAGGCCAGGACCTGGGACCGGTCGCGATCCGGGGTTACGACGAGAAGGTGGGAGTATGGCGGCTGGCTTGAAGTGGTATTTCGCCTATGGCTCGAACATGAATCCGGCGCGCCTGCTCGACGGCCGGCTGGCGCTCAAGGGCGTCGCGATGGGCGAGCGCATCGGCGGCCGGCTCGACGGCTGGCAGCTCGCCTTCAACAAGATCGCGCGCGCTCCCGCCCAGGGGGCCGGCGCCGGCAACATCGTCCTGGCGCCGGGCAAGGTCGTGCACGGCACCTTGAACGCGCTGCCCGATGCGGGCTTCGACGTGCTCGATGTCTGGGAGGGCGTGGCGGGCGGCCACTATGAGCGCCGCACCCTGCCCGTGGTGCGCACCGACACCGGCGAGACGGTGGAGGCGATCGCCTACGTGGCGCTGATGGTGGGCGAGGGGCTGAAGCCGACCCGTGAATATCTCGGCCATCTGCTGGCGGGGCGGGATCTCCTGCCGGCCGAATACGGGGCGTGGCTCGAGGCCACGCCCACGCTCGATTGATTGCTACTTGGCGGTCGCCAGGCCCTTTTCGGTGCGGGCGCCGGCCTTGTTCTTCATCGGATCGAAGTCCTTCAGCTCCGGCACGTCTTCCTCGTGCCAGAAATTGAGCTCGATCATCACGCCGTCGGGATCGTGCACGAAGACCTGCTGCAGCGGTCGCGCCGGGACCTTGCGGACCTCGTAGGGGATCTTGTCCTTCTTGATCGTGTCGATCGTGCCGCGGATGTCGGAGCAGTTGATCGCGACATGGTCGATCGCGCCGCCGCCATGGTCCTTGCGGCCGGTTTCGGCGACGAGATGCAGGATCGCCTTGTCGCCCGCATAGAGCCACGCGCCGGGGAACGGGAAGGGCGGACGGTCGCCGTCGTGCAGGCCGACATACTTCTCGTAGAATTTCACCGTGGCCTTCAGGTCCTTGCAGAAGACATTCCAGTGGTCGAGTGAGAGCGCGGGCATGGGATTCCTCCTCCGGAAACCAAAAGCCTACAACTTTCGCCCCGCCCCGGAAATAGGGTCAGGCCGCCTCGGCGCGGTTCAGAACCGCGTTGAAAACCGTGCCAGGCACGGCAATTCGCGGGTCGCTGTAGATCGCCCGCAGCTCGGCGAAGTGGCGGTCGGGGTCGTGCGTCAGCCCGGCCAGGCGGTCGAGGAAGGCCAGATCGAGCCCCTCGTCGACGAGCTGCATGATGCCCCACACGTCCCACGGCAGCATCTCGCGGTTGTTGAGGGCGGCCACGTCGCGCACGAGGTTGCTGGCGATGAACCACAGGCCGTGCATGTCGAGCGAGGATGCCGAAGTTCTGCGGATCCTCCTTGCCCGAGCGGCAGAGCCTCCAGGCATCGCCCGCGACCAGGAACTGGTCGGGCTTCACATCGAGTGTGTCTATCGTGACGCCGAACATCCTGCGCTGGCGGTCGTCGACCTGGGAATCGACCTTCACCCAGCGCTTCTCGGCGGTGTTCCAGTATTCGGCGACCCAATGATCGTAGAACTTGCCCGCCTCGAAATAGGCGCCGAAGCCGCAGCGGGCGCGCGCCGGCACGCCCTGGTGGCGCAGGATCGCCACGAAGAGGAGCGTGAAGGAGCGGCAGACGCAGACATACCGGTCTGCCGCCGCGCGCGGCGCCGTGAGCGGGCGCGCATCGCGTGCGGCGATGGCGGCGAGCATCGCCTCGACTGGCCGCGCGTGCGACTCGGCCCGCCGCTCCGGCGGCAGGGCCACACCATAGGCGTCGGTCATATGCTCGTGGATCAGCAGGCCCTGGACCAGCTTCACGAGGTCGGGGATGTCGCGCGGCAGCCCGTCGAGCATGCCGGCGTGGAGGCCGGCGTCGCTGAGGTCGACCGGGGTGCGGTAATGGTCGAGGCTCATGGGAGGCTCACGGGAAGAGCTTCTCGAGCTGGTCGAGGCCGAAGCCCCAGCCGCGCGCATGGTCGTCGCGTGCCTGCTCGTTGAAGAACTGCTCGTGCGTGAGCGTCAGGATCGAGCCGTCGGTGTCGGGCCTGATGTCGATCGTCACCTGCGACTCGCGCTCGGGCGTGGTGCGCCAGGCCCAGCTGAAGACCAGCCGGCTGTAGGGTGTGACTTCCTTGTAGATGCCGCTGACGTCGTGCTGCTCGCCGTTGTCGCCCTCGAAGCCGACATGGAAGCGGCCGCCGACCCGGAGGTCCGTCTCTGCGGTGCGGGAGGCTTCGTTGCTGCCGCCCCACCAGCGCATCATTTGCGCGGGCTGCGTCCAGGCTTCGTAGACCTTTTGCGGCGGGGCTTTGAGGCGTCGCTTGAGGGTGAGGCTGGGCTTGCTGGCCATGGATCCTTCTCCAGAAAGGCGGCGAGACGGTCGAGTTGCTCGGTCCAGTAACGTTCGTAGCGGGCGAGCCATTCCATCGCTTGCTCCATCGGCGCCGGGGTCAGTTGGCAGGCGACGCTGCGCCCGGTCTTGGTGCGCTGGATCAGGCCCGCGTCGCTCAGCACGTCGAGGTGCTTCATGATGGCGGGCAGCGACACCGGGAAAGGCTTGGCGAGTTCGCTGATGGTGAGATTGTCCTCGCCCTCGAGCCGCGCCAGCAGGGCGCGCCGCGTGGGATCGGCCAGCGCCGCGAACGTCCGGTCGAGGCCGGAGGCTTGATAGTTAACCATGATGTTAACTATTAGTCCGGGAGGCCGCCCTGTCAAGGCGCGGCACGGGCTATTTGTGAAGGAAAGCCTCAAGGGCCGCGACGGTCGCGGCCGGCTGCTCTTCCATCAGCCAATGGCCTGCATCGGCGATGACCTGGCCGCTGACGTCGCTGGCCACGAAGCGCATGACGTCGGCCTGGGCGGTGCCGAAGGATTTCTCGGCGCCGATCGCCAGGACGGGCATGGCGAGCTTGCCCTTGGCGGCAAGGGCCTTGTTGTCCGTGGCGTCCTGACCGAAGGCCGCGAACTGCTCGAAGGCGCAGTGCATATTGCGCGGCCGGGCATAGAGCCGGGCGTAGTGGTCGCGCGTGGCCTCGTCGATCGAGTCGGGATGGGCGGAGAGCTCGTTCCAGAAGCGGTCGAGATAGATCCGCTCGCGGCCGGCGACCAGGCGCTCCATGTCGGGGCCGCGGAAATTGAAGTGCCAGAGCAGCGGGCTGCGCAGGATCTCGTCCCACGGGCCGATGCCGGGCAGCGGCGCATCCAGCACAGCCCACCTGGTCACTCGGGCCGCGTATTGCGCGGCGAAGGCGTAGCCCACCATGTTGCCGATGTCGTGCGTGACCAGCGCCACCTTGTCGATCTCGAGCGCATCGATCACGCGCGCGACGTCGGTGGCCTGGGTCTTCTTGTCGTAGCCGCCGTCGGGCGTCGAGGACAGGCCCATGCCGCGCAGGTCAGGCACGACGATCGTGTGACTGCCGGCAAGCGCGGTTGCAGCCAGCGCCCACATGTCGCCGGTGTCGGCGAAGCCGTGCAGCATGACGATGGCCGGTCCCTTTCCGCCGATCCGCGTGTGGATCGTGGCGCCGTTCGCCGCGATCTCCTCGGTCCGGAAACCGGCGGGGAACGGGTGCATCATGGATCAGACCCTTTCGATCAGCGCCTGCGCGGCCGCCGGATTGCGCACCTTGGCGCCCGAGATGAAGTAGATGAAGGCGTCGCCCTTCTTGGCCCACGCCTTGGCCTTCTTGGCCCATTTGTCCAATTCGGCGGGCTTGTAGCCGGTCTTCACCTTCTCCTCGCTCTTCATCAGGCGGGCGTAGGTGAAGTCCGCCGTGGGCTCGTCGATCTCCGGGAAGTCGGCGTCGTGGGCGTAGACGATCGCCACGTTGTGCTTGCGGCAGAGATCGTAGAAGCGCTTGTCCTTGAAGCTGTCGTTACGCACCTCGAGCGCATGGCGCAGCGGCAGGCTGCCGACCTTGGTCGGCAGCAGCTTCAGGAACGCCGCGATGTCGTCGGGATCGAACTTCTTGGTCGCCATGAACTGCCAGTTGATCGGGCCCAGCCGGTCGCCGAGCTCGGTGAGGCCCTGGGTGACGTAGCGCTGGATCGATTCGCCCGCGTCAGCCAGAACGCGCCGGTTGGTGCAGAAGCGCGAGGCCTTCATGGCGAAGACGAATCCGTCGGGCGTCTCGCTCTTCCATTTGGCCCAGCTCGCCGGCTTGAACGACGAGTAATATGTGCCGTTGATCTCGATCGAGGTGAGCTTGCGGCTGGCGTACTCCAGCTCGCGCTTTTGCGTCAGGTCGTCGGGATAGAAGACGCCGCGCCACGGTTCGAAGGTCCAGCCACCGATGCCGATATAAATGTTTCCAGCCATGGCCGGATTATAGCGCAACTCCACGGCGGCGAGGGACGTTTTCCCCTGCATGTCGACAATGGTCACCCCGATCGAGGTTGAGGCGGAAATCCGTGCGATCATGGCGGCGAGGGTCGCGGCCGTGCACGCCAAGAACGTCGAGGCGATGGTCGCCAACCACGCGTCGGACGTCCTGGCCTACGATCTTCTGGAGCCCATGCGACACGAGGGCGTCGACGCTCTGCGCCAGCGCGTCCAGCAGTGGTTCGACGGCTTCGACGGAGGAATGGGCTACGAAATCAGCGAGCTGCAGGTCTATCCGGCGTTCGATGTCGCTTTCTGCCATGGCTTGCACCATGTGACGGGCACGACACGCCCCGGCCAGAAGATCGACATGTGGTGGCGCGCCACCCAGGGCTTCCGTCGGATCGATGGCGTCTGGAAGATCGTGCACGAGCACGCCTCGGTGCCCTTCGACATGACGACGGGCAAGGTGTCGTTCGATCTGAAGCCCTGACTCAGGCCTCCAGGAGGCTGGCCGCGCACCCGTTGTGCGTGGCGATCACTGGTCGCATGTCCATCGTGACGACAACGCCGTCCTTCACCACCGGCTTGCCGTTGATCACGGTATGGCGCGCGGTCTGCGGCGCGCAGAACACCACGGCCGCGACCGGATCGTGCAGCGCCCCGGCATAGCCCGGCGTGTCGAGGTCGAGCGAGAAGAAGTCGGCGCACTTGCCGGGCTCGAGCGAGCCGATGTCGCTGCGGCCGAGCACGGCGGCGCCGCCCAAAGTCGCCAGTTCGAGCGCTTCGCGCGCCGTCATCCAGTCGGCTTCGGCCGTCGGTCGGCCAGCCGTGCGCAGGCCGAGCTCGAGCCGGGCGAGCAGCATCGTCTGGCGCACTTCGGCCAGCATGTTCGAGGAATCGTTGCTGGCCGAGCCGTCGACGCCCAGCCCGACCTTCACGTGGGCCAGCTTGTAGCGCCTTATCGGCGCGATCCCCGACGCCAGCCGCATGTTGGAGCAGGGGCAGTGCGCCACGCCGCAGCCGGCCGCGGCGAACTTCGAGATTTCGGCGCCGTTGACGTGGATCGCATGCGCGAACCAGACGTCGCTGTCCAGCCAGCCCAGGGTCTCCATCCATTCGACCGGCCGCATCTTGAAGCGTTCCATCGTGAAGCGCTCCTCGTCGAGCGTCTCGCAGAGATGGGTGTGCAGCCGGACCTTGTGCCGCCGCGCCATCGCCGCCGACTCCTTCAGCAGCCCCTCCGTGACCGAGAAGGGCGAGCAGGGCGCCAGCACGATCTGGGTCATCGAGCCCACCGAAGCGTCGTGGTGCCTGGCGATCACGCGCTCGCTGTCGGCCAGGATGAAATCCTCGTCCTCGACGCAGTCGTCGGGCGGCAGGCCGCCCTTGGACTGGCCGAGCGACATCGATCCGCGGCTGGCGTGGAAGCGCACGCCGAAATCGCGCGCCGCCTCGATCTGGCCGTCGACCGTGTTGCCGTTCTTGAAGACGTAGCTGTGGTCGAACACCGTGGTGCAGCCCGACAGCGCGAGCTCGGCCAGGCCCACCAGGGTGCTGGCGCGCGACGCCTCGGCATCGGTGCGCGCCCACGCGCGATAGAGCGCCTTCAGCCAGGGGAAAAGGTTGTTGTTCTGCGCGCCCGGGAAGTTGCGGGTCAGGGTCTGGTTGAGATGATGGTGCGTGTTGACGAAGCCCGGCAGGACGATCTGGCCGCTGCAGTCGATCACCGTGTCGGCCTGTGCCGGCAACTCCGACGTCGGGCCGACCTGCCTGATGATGCCGTCGATGGCATGGAGACCCGCGCCCTTCAGTTCGCGGCGCTGGCCATCCATGGTGACCAGGACGTCGGCATTCTTGACGAGAAGGGACGGCATCCCGTCAGGATATCAACCCCGGACCGCGAAAGCTCGCATGACCTTTGCGACCGATCGGACTAGCGTCGACAGGATTCCTTGTGGCGAGGTTCGACGTGCGCAAAACGACGATTGCAGCGAAGACACGAACAGAATCGGCGGCAGGCCAATGCCTGTGCGGCACGGTGCAAATCGAGATCGACGTTCCCGCCCGATGGGCCTGGCACGATCATTCCAGTGCGACCCGGCAGGCGCATGGCGCCGCCTATGCGACCTACGTCGGCAGTTGGCGCAAGCGCTTTCGAGTGACGAAGGGCAAGGTACAAATCACGCGCTTTCGGGACGAGGCGACCGGAACGGCCAGGAGCTTTTGCGCCCGCTGCGGAACGCCGCTCATCTACGAACGAGCCCGGTCGGCGCACATGGTCAATATTCCGCGCGCGCTCTTCAACGGCCGCACAGGCCGGGAGCCGCGCTATCACGTCGCCATCGAACAGCTGCAAGACTGGATATATCTGGGCGAGCCGCTCGTACCCCTGAAGGGATTTCCCGGAATAGTATGGGAGCGCCCGACCAGGAACTCGGCCAGGAAGAAGCGGCGGGAGACGGCTGGTCCATTCTGATTGGCCGGGCGTCAATCGAACAGCGTCGCCAGCCGCTGCTTCATCTGATCGGCGATATAGAGCGCCAGAGCCTGGATCGTGGAGGTCGGGTTCACCCCGCCCGACGTCACCCAAATGCTGCCGTCGACGATGAACAGGTTCTTCACGTCGTGGCAGCGGCCCCAGCCATTCACCACCGACCGCTCCGGATCGTTGCCCATCCGCGCCGTACCCAGCAGATGGCCGGGGTAGTTCAATACGGTGCGCGAGGTTTGCAGCCGGGTGGCGCCGGCGGCGGTCAGGATTTCCTCGGCGCGGGCGATGCCGTGCTCCATCATCAGCCGCGTGTTCTCGCTGATCGTGTAGTCGATCCGCGGTGCCGGGATGCCGTTGCTGTCCTTCAGCACGGGGTCCAGGGTGACGCGGTTGTGCTCTTCGGGGAGATCCTCGCAGGCGACGCCGATATTCAGCCGATGATTCAACAGCTCGCGGTAGATGCGATGATGATCGCTTCCCCAGGGCAGGCGGCCGGCCGCAGCGCTGGTGATCGCCTCGTTCGCCGGGCCGGTGCCGCGGCCGAACTGCAGTGTGTAGCCGCGGACGAAGCCACGCGACGGGTCGGTCTCATAGAACTGCTTGCTCCACATGGAATTGATGGGAGCGCGCGCGCCGTCCATCTCGTCCTCGACATAGCCAACCACCACCGGCCAGGGATGCAGCATCAGGTTCTTGCCGACCAGGCCGGAGGAGTTGGCCAGCCCATCGGGAAACCGCGCGGAAGCCGAGTTCAGCAGCAGGCGCGGTGTGCCCACGCCGTTGCAGGCGAGGATCACCACCTCGGCCGGCTGGAAGCGCTCCTTGCCATCGGCGTCGTAGTAGATCGCGCCGGAGGCCATGCCGTTCTCGTCGGTGGTGATCTCGCGCACCCGGCAGCGCGTGCGCAGCTCCACCCCGGCACGGATAGCGAGGGGCCAGTAGGTGATGTCGGTGCTGGCCTTGGCGCCCTGCGCGCAGCCCGGCGTGCAGTGACCGAGGTTGATGCAGGGCGCCCGGCCGTCGTAGGCGGTGGTGGCGATGGTGGTGTCGGACGGCCACCAGTGCCACCCGAGCCTGTTCATCGCCTGCGCATAGCGGGTGCCGGTCCGGCCGAGAGGGATCGGCGGCATCGGCGGGTTGCGCGACGGCACGCCCGGATCTCCGGCCAGGCCGGACACGCCCATCATCCGGTCGTTCTCGTCGTAGAATCGTTCGAGGGCCCAGTAGTCGACCGGCCAGTCGTCGGCCACGCCATCGAGCGACTTCACGCGGAAGTCCGACGGGTGCATGCGCGGCCAGTGCGCGGTGTAGATCAGCGTGCCGCCACCGACGCCGTTGAAGTTGGCGATCTTCATCAAGGAATTGTCGTCGTTGATCGGATAGTCGGTGTCCCGTCCGCGGTGGTTCGGGCTGATCGCGAAGTCGGTGTGGCGCCGGGCCTCCCAGTCGCGGCCGTTGCTGGGGAAGTCGGTGGACTTCATCCAGTCGCCCTGTTCCAGGCACAGGATGCGCATCTTGGTTTCGGCCAGGCTCCACGCCACCGCAGCGCCAGAGGCGCCGGAACCGATGATCAGGACATCGACCCGCTCGTTGTCGGCCATCTCAGCGCTCGCCGTCCGTGGCGGTGCGGTCGTCCCGCCAGAAGGGCGGCCGGTGCCGCACGGCGTCGAGCAGCGACCAGTCGCCCTGCTCCAGGGTGTAGCCCTTCGGGAAAGGAGCGCGGGCCTCCTGGCCCAGGGCGAGCAGGACACGGTCGTCGCGGTAGTAAGCGCCCAGGATCACCCGCCCCAGGGCCGCGGCCGCGGCTCCGCCGCTGGCGTAGTAGTCGTTGATCAGCGCTTCCCTCGCGGCGCGGTCCATCCCGGCGAAGGCGCCGCCCGATTTCCTGGCGATCGCCGCCACGGCCTCGCGGACCAGGGGAAGATCTCGGCCGACGGATTTGACGATGTCGGCCAGGATAACGGCATCGCCGGCACCGGGCATGCCGAGTGCGGGGCTTTCGGGGATCATCGTCCCGGCGATGTCACGCAGGTCGCGGATGTCGGCTGGGGCGAGTCCGGGTTCGGCGTCGTTGTCCATGAGAGTCCTGCTTGGGTGTTAGCTAACCGCTATAACAAAAACATCCGACGAAGGAAGTGGCGCTCTCAGCCCGATGGTGCAGAAGTACATCGTGCTTGGCCTCATCACGGGCGGGTAACGCGAGGGAGGATTACGATGGAAGACCGGGAGATTCGGGCGGCTTTGGATCTCCATTGGGCTGCATCCGACGCGAACGACTTCGAGGTGGAGCATCGGATCTATCGGGACGATGCCATGCTCGAGTATCCGCAATCGGGCGAGCGCATCCGCGGCCGGCGCAATATCCAGGCATCCCGCGCCGCACAGCCAAACGAGAAGCGCTTCACGGTGCGTCGCATCCTTGGCGCAGCCGACCTTTGGGTCACCGAACTGGTCATTACCTACGACGGGCAACCGTCGTACGTCGTGAGCATCATGGAGTTGAAGGAGGGGAAGGTGAGCCGCGAGACCCAATATTTCGGCGATGCGTTCGAGCCGGGTCCTTCACGCGCTCAATGGGTCGAGCGGATGCGGTGACGAGAAACTGGGCCAGGTTATTTCTCTTCCGCCGGTGTGGAGGTTGCGGGTCCCTCGCCGGTGATCAGCAGCACGGTCTCTTCGTCCTTGGCGCCATCGTAGTGCACCTGCTTGCCGAAATGTTTGACGAAGGTGCCGGCCGGCATCGGGACCGTGCTGTCGGGATCGAACTTGGTCCCAGTGCCGACCCACCATGTTCCCTTGAGCACCGTGATGAAGCGGTCATTGGGATGGAAATGCGGACGGCTCATCCCGCCGGGCAGCCATTTTTGCATCACGACGTAGAGGCCGGGCTTCGACGGATCGCCTGCCAGGATCGCCTGCTGGGAACGAGCGGCGCCCTGCTTCCATTCTATCTTGTCCGGGAGCGTGAAGGCCACGGCCGCGGGATTGAGGTCGGCGGCGATCGCGCTGGTGCAAATCACGGCCGACGCGACCGCGCCGAGGAATAAGTGGGTCAACGAGTGCATTTCATCCTCCGATGACTGCCTCCAGGCAGCATCGTTCAGGATAGCAGCCTCAGGCTCCTGAAGCTCGCGTGACTCTTGCGGCGATCACCAGGTGATCGTGGATGGCCTCTCACCTGATCGACGCAGCAGGAAAGCGCGGGAGGTTCGGTTCCACCTCATGGAAGACGAACAGGATGTCCTGAGGCGCGAGATGCAGGCGCTCGCCGAACAGTCGGACCGCTTCGTCCGCAATAATGGCGGCGGTTTCTGTCGGCCTCCCGCGGGAGATGACTACCTCAACGACCATGAATCGATCGGTTCTGGCCGTTGTGTAGTCGGGGAAGCGGGGATCTACCAGAAGGTCATCCTGGTCGACCTCGAGAAAGCGGTGAAAGCGGTCGGCTCGATGATAGCCGGCGGCCACCTGGGCTTCCAACATTACCTCCGATAAGCGGGACTTGTCGCCGGCGTTGAGGCCGCGCCGGACGGTGAAGGTTACAAACGGCATCGCCAATCTCCACGGTTTGGCTGGCCTCGTCAGGCCTGCTGTCCCGCGGCTTCGAGGATCAGCCGCGTGATTTCGTCGGGATGGGAGACCAGCGAGAGATGGCTGGCCTTGACCTCGATGGTCTTGGCGCCCATTCGCTTGGCCATGAAGCGTTCAAGGTCCGGATTGATCGTGCGGTCTTCCGTCGATACCGCGTAGTAGCTCGGCTTCGATCGCCAGGCCGCGTGCGTGGTCTTGCCGGTGAGCAGAGCCTTGTGGAACGGCTCCTGCACGGCATAGAGCACCCTGGCCTTCGCTTCCGGCAGGTCGCCGGCAAAATCGCGAAGGAAAGTCTTCTCGGAAAGGCGTCCTTCATCGCCGTCGAACACGATCCCGGCCGTCGCCGGCGGCGTCGGATACGTCTTCGCCAGGGCCGTGTAGTCCTCGCCCGCATCTGGCGCGCGCGCCGCCACATAGACGAGCGCCGAGACGTTCGGATGCACCCCGGCCTCCGTGACGATCATCCCGGAGAAGGAATGACCCACCAGCACCGTCGGCCCATCCTGCCGCGCCAGCACCCGCTGGGCCGAAGCCACCGCCTCCGGCAGCGTCGTCAGTGGATGTTGTACGGCCGTGGCGCTGAGCCCCGCCGCCTGCAATCGGGCAATCACTTCAGACCAGCACGAGCCGTCGGCGAACAGCCCGTGCACAAGCACGACGTTGCTCGCCTTCGTTGGAGTTGCGGCCATGCCGCGAGTGGAGATCAGCGAAGCTGCCGCACCGGTCACGAGGGCGGCGGAAAAAGCGCGTCTGTTCATCATGATGTCTCTTCCTTTCAAGAAGCGCCCCGCATGGGCTCAAGTTTCGAGCAGTGTGTCGACGTCCGGCGAACGCACGATGGTCCCGTCACGCTCGAAGACCTCGTGGTTGCCCTCGATGCTGTCATGGTCGTAGAGATAGTTGACCATGATGCCGAAGGATTCCTGGATCGCACGGTCCGCGGTGTTGCCGAGCCAATTGATCCGTTCGAGCCGAGCGCCATTGCCGAGGTGGAAGCGTGCGACCGGGTCGATGCGGCTTCCGGGTGTCGGCTGCCGGGTCAAATACAGCGCGCACAGCCGCATCAGGGCGGGGCGCAACTTCTCGCTCTGCGCCAAGTCACGCCACCAGCCGTCGCGTTCGAGTTCGGGCAACAACGCGGTGTCGGGGTCGCTTCCTTCCGCAAGCCACTGCATGAGCCAGCGCCGGAAGCCCGGCACCGGCGACAGGGTGGAGAAGCGCTTCAGTCGCGGAAACTCCGCCTGCAATTCCTCGACCACTTGCTTGATCAGGAAATTGCCGAACGACACGCCGCGCAGGCCGTCCTGGCAGTTGGAGATCGAATAGAAAATCGCGGTGTCGGCACATGCAGCCTGCGCCCGTGCGGCCTCTTCATCCGTCTCCCGGGCAAGCAGCGGCGGCATGGCTGTGGCCAACCCCTGCACCAGCGCGACTTCGACGAAGATCAGCGGCTCGCCGGGAAGCGCGGGATGGAAGAACGCGAAGCAACGGCGATCGGGCGCAAGGCGTCGCCGCAAATCGCCCCAGCCCTTGATCTCATGCACCGCCTCATAGGCGATCAGCTTCTCCAGCACTGCCGCCGGGGACTGCCAGTCGATCCGCCGCAGCTCGAGAAAGCCGCGGTTGAACCAGGAGGCGAAGAGATGCCTGAGATCGGCGTCGAGCAGTTTCAACTCCGGCGCGTCGTGCAGATGCGCGGTGAGTTCGCTGCGCATCGCGATCAGCGCGCCGGTGCCGCCGGGCACCATGTTCATGCGCCGCAGCAGCTCCTGCCGGGGCGGATCGGCGGCCTGCGCGAGCGCGGCCCCGGCTTCCGCTGTAGTGTTGGCGAGATAACGCTTCGCTGCCGTGCGCAGTGCCGCCTTGTCGGGCTGAAACTCCGTCGCAAGATAGCGCTGGAAGCTGTGCCGGTCGTCCGCATCGAGGGCGCGCAGGACGTGGTGCAGTTCGCGCGCGACCTGCGCACCGGATGCCTCGCCGCGTGCCGACAGCAGTGTCGCTGCGAGCTTTCTCGCGCGATCGACCGGTGCGGGCTCCGAGTAGGACGAGCCACTTAAGGTTTGCGTATTCGGGGTCATAGTTGCCTCCTATCCTCAACGTGGGGAACCGTGGTCGGGCGGAATTTCGCCGGCGGCACGTAGAGTCCGCCTGACGCCGTCACGAGATCGTCGATGGTTTGGGCCGCGAGCCAGTCGCGGGTTGCGGTGTTGATGTCGATGCCGAGATCGGAGGGGAACATCACGATGCCGCGGCGGCGCAGGCTGTCGCTTGTTTCGGGCGACTGTCGCCTGCCGAACTCGGTATCGCCGGCGATGGCGCGCAGTGCGGCTTCGCGCTGCAGCGGCGACCGGCAGCGCAAAAGGTTGGCGACGCCACGTTCGGTGATGACATGGGTGACGTCGTCGCCGTGAATCATCACCGGCGGCAGGGCAAAACCGGCCGAGGCCGCGAGGTCGAACGCGTCCAGCCGTTCGACAAAGCTCGGTGCGCCATTCGGCTGATGGGTCTGCACCATCTGCACCACAAGCTTGCGTCCACGCAGGCTTTCGCCCGCTTCCCGACCGGCGAGCAGCCAGCTGGGACTGTCGTGGCGGCGGCCACGCGGGTCGGCGCCCATGTTCGGCGCGCCGCCGAAGCCCGCGATCCGGCCCTTTGTTGCCGTCGAGCTGTTGCCCTGCGCGTCGACCTGCAACGTGCCACCGATGAAGAGATCGCAGGCATATTGGCCGGCGACCTGTGCGAGCGTGCGGTTCGACCGCAGATTGCCGTCGGCGCCGACGGGAAATATATCGGCGCGGTTCGAGACGTAGCGTTCCATGCCCAGCTCGGAGCCGAAGCAATAGACGCTGTCGACGAAGCCGGCTTCGATCGCAGGGATCAGGGTCGGGTGCGGGTTCAGCACGAAATGCCCGGCGATCTTGCCCTTCAGTCCGCGCTGGGCGGCGTAGGTTGGCAGGATCAGCTCGATTGCCGCGGTCGCATAGCCGATGCCGTGATTGAGTCGCCGCACCTGGTAGGGCTCATAGACCGCCGCGATCGCCATCATCGCCATCAGCACGTTTTCGTTCCTGATCTTGGCGGGATCGCGCGTGAACAGCGGATCGATCAGATAGGGTTTCGGGCTCTGCACCACGATATCCACCCAGTCGCCGGGCACATCGACGCGCGGCAGCCGGTCCACGATCTCATTGACCTGCGCGACTACGATGCCGCCGCGGAACGCCGCCGCCTCGGCGATGGTCGGCGTATCTTCGGTGTTCGGGCCGGTATAGAGATTGCCGGCGCGGTCGGCCTTATCGGCGACGACAAGTGCGACCTGCGGCGTCAAGTCCACCAGGGCGCGGGCGT
>OUNM011089053.1_pt1 | contig 33199 bp, 29 predicted proteins | sample 1769961 | NCBI WGS metagenome assembly OUNM01 (sample SAMEA3914820, study PRJEB12502) | metagenome | biome: forest; material: soil | place: USA | collected 2012-03-12 | depth 0.3 m | reverse complement strand
TGGTGCCCGCGCATGCGCAGCCGGCCGAGCTGGCCGACTGGTTCGAGGCCCGAGGCTACGCACCCGGCCGCCGCTGGGTGAAGCTCAAAGTTCATCGTCAGAACATTCTTCCAAATGCGGCCCGGGTGAGTGCGATCGGCACCCGCAAATGAAGTTCTTGGGCAAAGCAGGATAACCCGCCGCAATACGCTCGGAGTCCGTCCAAATTCGGCAGTGCACGCCAGACATATTGATCCAATAAAGCTTCCCATCCTCGCCGATGAATGCGGGGGGAATGCTGTTTTCAAGGACCTCCTTGTATTCGTCTGAGATGTTCATGCCATTAGAACGAAATCCATCACATCAAATCACCGGCAAACTCGCCAGCACCGCCTTCACCCGCTGCACCGTGCTTGCACCCCTGACGGTGATCTTGGCCGTGTTACGCACGCTCTGGCCCGCCTTCAACTGACGCACAATATCCTTGTGCTTCTCCAGCAGGTCCGCTGCTTCCAGGCTCGTGCCCACGGGCCAGCTTCACGCCTTTGCGCCGTGCCGCTCTGCCGCCCCCCGTACCTCCGCCTGCCCACCCTCCCGGCCCTTACTGGAACTGGATAGGCGAGGATGTGAGGGAGTATTGAAGACGGCCTGCCTGCCAAATCCTTCAGAATAGCACCAGCCGTTGCCATCCTTCTTCATTGATCACTCTTCAAAGTAATCAGAATCTCCGCTCGGCAGCATCAGCAGCCGGTCTTCTTCGGACAAATGGAGCGCATCCGCCACCCGCCGGGTGCATTCCTTCTGGTGAAACCCCTCCCCAGCCGCCGCAAGGATGCGGAGCAGGGGCTGCATGAGTTCTTGGTAATTTGGGATTGTCATGGGAGGAAGGCCGGTGCGCTCAGGCCGCGGTTTTGCCCCGGATGTACTCCAAGGCCCGCCTGAACTCCTGCTCGTCGCGGATGTATCCTCTCGCACGATCCTGGTCAAAGTCGCGCTCAATGCCTTCGAGCATGTAGAGCGCCAGTTTGTCGGGAGTCACCATCCACTGCGGATAGCCTCGCGTCACGGGATAGCCTTGCGGCCCTTCGGCCTCCATCCATCTCATGCCGATGCACTCTTCTGGCGCTTCGTCATAATATCCCATCATGAGGGCGATGTTTTCGTCGAAATAGAAAGCCTTGCGCCGCTCCCATTTTCCAGGGTTAATCGCATCGGGGTTGGTGGGCTCGTAGGGCATGGAATGAGGTTTGAGATGAGGGAGGCACAAGTTCACCACTCCAGCATCGAGCCGTGCTGCCTTAGCCAGGCGCGGGCCTTCTTCCAGCCTGGGACATGGACGGCAACGATGTTCCAGAAATCGTCGGAGTGATTGGGCTCCAGAACATGGGCCAGCTCGTGAACGATGAGGTAGTCAATAACCACAGTTGGAGCCTGGATGATGCGCCAGTTGAAAGAGAGAGTGCCGCCGGGGCTGCATGACCCCCAGCGATACTTCAGGTCGCGAACCCAGATGCGGGAATAGCGCAGGCCCATCTCACGAGCGAGCGCGGCGATGCGCGGCGCCAGTTGCTGCCTTGCCTGCTGGAGATACCAGCAGCGGAACAAGACATTGCCTTGTTTCCGGTCCTGGCGGGCCATTTGAAACTGCGGGCCCGTGAGCCTCACTTCACCCCCGGCACCGGCGACGAAATGCAGGCTGTATTGCTCGCCGAGGAAAAGGAAGGTTTCGCCTGCGACATACTCTTTGTGGGGCTGCGGTTCCGGATACTTGTGCGGATCGCGGACCTTTTGCCAGATCCACAGGCGCTTGCTCTCCACGGCGGCGGTCACAGCCTGCTCACTGGCATGATGCGGAGCGCGGACGACCACCTTGCGATCGCGCTCCACGGTGATGCCGATGGTCTTGCGGTCCGTCCGCACGATGGCGTAGTCCAGCTTCACGGGCGGATGATGATCTTATGATTGCGGCGCGCCCATTCCACGAGGCGGGAGATAATGGCGGCCTTCTTGTCCCACATGCTGCCGAAACTTACATAGTCCGGCCCGATGAGAATCTTCTGCATCTCACCCTTGAGCCGGGCCTGTTTCGAAGGCGCATCCCAAAAGCCTGCCTGGCGCACTTCGGTCTGGATGCATTGGAAGACGAGCTGGGTGAGGTTCACCATCCTGGGGAGCTGCTCTTCGTCGAGGACCGCATCACCAAACAGCTCCGTCTTCATCGCGCGGAAGATGGGCATCTGGCGCTTGCGGTCGAGACCATGGGTTTCCTCCTGCTCCTTTGCCATCAGCTTCTGGCGCAGCTTCTCCATCTCCTGCCAGATGGCGTCCCAGTTTCCGGCGAACTCGGTCAGGATGCGCTCGATTTCCTTGGCAAAGGAGGCAAAGAGCTCGGGGTCCTCGTCAAAATTGACCGTGAGGTGATGGCGGATGGCGTGCTCCACTTCGGCGGCCTTGGTTTTCGAGCGGGCATGATTCGCCGCCTGCTTTTGAAACTCGGGATCGAGCACGGATATCGGCGCGATCTTTTGCGTGATGCCTTGGGAAACCAGGAACTCATCCGTGATCGCGCGCAGCTTCTTCGGCACGCCCTTCATGCTCAGCCGCTCATCCTTGAGGAACTGGCTGGCGAGTTCATTGATGCCGCCGAGACGCTGGTAGGTCTTGAAGTAGTCCAGCGCCTCAGCCCGGGGCAGCGCCTGATTGAAGGCATGGGTGAGCTTGCGGAAGGCGGTGAGATATTCGAAACGCACATCCTCATCGTAGAAGAGGTCATAGAAGGCTTCAGGCTCGGTGGTTTCGGTCAACCCGTTGCGGGCAAGGATGTCCAACGTCTGGTCCAGGGCCACCTTCAGCTCACCGATGAGTTCGGAGACAGGCGTCAGGCAATCGATGATCTCCTGCTGCTCCCTTTGCGCATAGGCGTCCAGTGCGCGGCGCAGATTGTTGCCCACGCCGACGTAATCCACCACGAAGCCGCAGTCCTTGCCATCGTCATGTACGCGGTTCACGCGGGCGATGGCCTGGAGCAGGCCGTGGTCCTTGATCACACGGTCGAGGTAAAGCACCTGCTCCACGGGGGCGTCAAAGCCCGTCACCAGCATCTCGTTCACCACCACAAAGCCGATGCGCCCATTGATTGAGCCCTCGCCTTCCTTTTCCTCGGCACTCAATGGCATCTTGAAGCGTTTCACGACGAGATCGGTGTCCACGTTGCGCATGGCGTCCTTGATCTCGGCATCGTCATTGTTGGTCGTGGTGATCACCACGGCCACCTCCACCACGCGGAGTTCATCCGCGTTCACACTCAGGGGGTTGTCCTCGGCGAGGGATTTTACTTCTTCGGTGATGGCATCGCGCAGCGCGGCGGCGTAGCGCACGGCGGCGTAGCGCGAGTTCGCCACCACCTGGGCCTTGTAGCCGCCGGGGAAGACCTGGCGGGCATAGTGCCGCACCATGTCGCGGGCCTTGGCTTTGATGGTCTCCTTGGCGTCGAGATAGGCATTCCGGCTGCCGAAGCCGAGGATTTGCAGGCGTTCATCCAGCCGATACTCGGAAAACACGTCGGCAAACCTCGCATCCATCGCCTTCGCGTCGGAGACAGCGGCAGCGTGGGTGCGGCCTTCATAGACGATCTCCAGCGTCACGCCGTCCTCCTGGGCCTGGCGCATCGTGTAGTAGTCGATGTAGGCTCCAAAGGTGCGCTCCGTCTTGTCGATGGGCGTTCCAGTGTAGGCCACGTTGGTGGCCTGCGGCATCGCACGTTGCAGATTGGCCTTCAGCAGGCCGTACTGGGTGCGGTGCGCCTCATCGATCATGATGAGGATCTTCGGGCTGGTGTTCAGCACCGGGAAGATGGCCTTGAGGTCGCGCTCCTGGAACTTCTGCACCATCGCCATCACACAGTTGGAGGATGGATCACGGATCAGCTCCCTGAGGTGCTCAATGTTCCTTGCCGAGACCACCGTCTGCCCGATGCCCTGGCTGGTCTCGGCCAGTTGCTGTTCAAGCTGCGTGCGGTCGGTGACAAAGACCACCTTCCAGTCCTGCAGGGCGCTGCGCCGCCGCAGTTCACGCACCACGAAGACCATCGTCAGCGATTTGCCGGAGCCTTGCGTGTGCCACACGATGCCGCCGCGCTGGGCCGGCGTTTCACCATTGGTCATGCGTTCCAGCGTTTTGTGCACGGCGCGGAACTGCTGGTAGCGGGCCACCACCTTGTAGCTGCGGCCCTCGCTGTTCGTCGTGTAGAGCGTGAAGGATTGCAGCAGGGACAGCAGGTTCTTGTGCGAGCACATGCCTGCCATCAGCCGGGCCTGGTCGTTGGGCGAGCCTGCCGTGCCTGTCTTCCCCATTTGCCCGCCCACCTCATCCAGCGTAAAGGGCCACGGATCGCTCCAGCGGTAGAAGTGCTTCTCCGTGTGCGTGGTGATGGTGCCAAACTTCGCCTGCTCGCGGCAGGTCGCGATGATGAACTGGTTGTAGTAGAAGAGGGCCGCATTGCCCTCCCCCGAGGCTCCCCGCTGTTCGCTGTAGCGCATGAGCTGGTCAATCGCCTCCGCGATGGGCTCCTCCACCTTCGGGCTCTTGCATTCAATCACCACAACGGGCAGGCCGTTGAGGAACAGCACCACGTCCGGGATGATGTGCTGCTCACGGCCGGGAATGCGCACCTTGAGCTGGCTCACCGCCAGCCAGTCATTCTTCGTGGGATTGGCGAAGTCCACGATCTTCACCGTCGGGCTTGGTTCGCCTGTCTTGCGGTTCTCCGCCACCCGCGGGCCTTCGTCCGTCAGCCACTTCAGCACCTGCTGGTTGTTCTCGATCAGGGAGGAACTCTGGAAGTCGCAGAGCCGCCGCACCACTGCTTCGATTTGGTCGGGCTCCATCCAGGGGTTGATCCGGTGAAGAGCTGCTGCAAGGCGCTTCTCCAGCACCACCTGGAAAAAGTCCCGCCGGCCCGTGTCAGCCGCGGTCTGGCCGTGCATCTCCAGGCGCTGCACTTCCCAGCCCAGCTTGCACAGGTGCAGCAGCAGCGGCTCCTCCACGTGGTTCTTCTCGTCCAGTCGCAGCGCATCCGCAGGGGCCTTGCGCTTCGGCATGGAGTTGCCCGCCGTGAACGCAGATGCGGGTTTTCGCTTCCAGACAGGGTGCCGGAGAAGCTTCGATGTCGCAACTTGGGCACGATACAATTCATCGGCATTCTCGACGAAACTGGAGGCTTCCTCCCACAAAAACGGATAAGCTCGCAAATTCGGCAGGTCCTCACGAACAGCCGCCGCGACGTCCTCGTAACTGCCTGCAATTAGTTCACCATCTATGCGCTGAAAGGCAAAGCATGCACCAGTTCCGGGCTTAACGGGGATTTTATCGAGCTCAAAGAGCAATGAGGACATGCCGTGGTCCAGATTGCACGACTCAAACCCACAAATCGTCCCGTCGTCATCGACCCGCTGCACACAGAAGATTCCATACCGGTCCTCAAACACACAGACACCGAATCCCGGCGGCTCGGGGCGGGGACGAAACACATACGCCAGCGAAAACGGTGGATAGAGCGTCATAGAAGCCCTCCTTTTCTCAGCTCCGCTTCCACCAGGTCAGAAATTGCGTTTCGGTAGTCATTCGGGCGTCGCCCAAGGTAGAGATTGTAGGCCAGGGGGCTCGCACCCCAGTCCGTTTGAATCTTGGCCAGCACGGCGGCCTCGTTGAGCAAGTCACGAGGCAGGACCACATACAGCAGCCGGTCAGCCACGGGAATGGGCGAATCCATTTGAATCTCGATGGCCGAACGTCTGTCATCCGCTTTGGGATGCGCCGCATCGGTGAGGAGATGATGGTATCGAAGCGCGACACTGCCTGCCTCAAAGGAGGCCGGCGCTGGTGAAACGGCTCTTCCAAAGAAGTAGTCGGTGTTTGTCCGAAAAACGAGCGGCACCAGTTTCCTTGCGGATTCAATGACACTGTAGAGTTCCAGGCCTGGCTGATCTGCCCAAAACAGATGGTCTTCAAAAATATGATGGCAAAGCGCTCCCGTATCGCACGAAGAAAGCCGCCTTGCTCCACTGCTCCACGTGCCTGTCTTGAACACAAAGCACACGGGACACACCTCTTTTGACCCGGTCGGGACATCGCCGAGTTTTGTTTGATAGGCCGGGCGTCCATAGAAGAAGTACAGCAGGAACCCGCCAAACACCTTGCACGCTTCATTGGCTTGAAGCTGCCCGCTGGCCAGGACTTCCCGGAACTCCTGACACCGCGTGGTGTGCACCAGCGGCAGCTCCTCCGCCATGACGGTCTGGGCTGCGACGATGTCGCGGAGGGAGGCAGGGGCGGTGCTCATGCTTTCAACGTCGATACGATGGCCCTCCATCCTTGACCTATTCCGTCTTTTTAGCAAGCAAGGGTGTCACGGATCGTTCGCCGGTCAGCAGATCATGCATCAGGCCGGTTTTCAGGCGGCGGAGTTTGGTCAGAAGATGACTGCTCTGCAAAGTTCGCGATATTTCGTGTTCAAAAACTACCGCGATTCGATTCTGCTCGTCAGGAGGAGGAAGCGGAAAGGGCATCTTCGCGAAGCGAGTGGCTCCAAGATGCGCGACAGAAGTGGTTTGCTTGGCGACAAGCTGGAAGGCCCCCGTGTCAAGCCAACGCTTAAACACCGACTGCGCGAAAACAGGGTTGTTTCCCAGACGACAACGGAACCTAATCAAAGTGTTTTGAAAACAGTATGTGGCAGGCGGACCATTGTAGATAGCACTGCGACCAACAAGTTCCAGACTTTGACCTTCGTTCAACAAAACATCGCCACACAACAATTCATATCTCGCACGATCTGCTGGATCAAAGTTCATGCTCAACACATCTGTGAAATCAATCCAGCCATCAAAAACATTGGCTACGCGAAGGTAGGGCGTCATATAAAGCCCTTTTTCAAAAACGGGTGCCCTCTGCCTGCCCACAGTTACGGAGCCCGCTTGTTCAACCAACTTCACCTCCCACTCCTCCGGGATCAAGCCCAGCAGCGACTTCTTAAAGCGGTGGGTAGAGGTATCGCGAAGGCGGCCTTGGGCGTCGAGGCCGCGGGTGAGCAGATCGTGCATCAGGCCCGTCTTGATCCGCTGCTGCTTTGCCAGCAGCGCCTCAGTTTGCTGGATGGCCCGGTCCGAAGCCCACAACACCTGCGAGATAATCTGTTGCTCCTCGCGAGCGACTTTCCGAACTTTCGCACTCAGAAACTCAGCAAGTTTCAGGTTGGTAAGGCCAGTTGTTTGCTGCTGAAATTGGAGCGTAACTCCAGACCTATAAAGGTGGTCAAACAAATAGAAGACAAACCTTGGTTCATTGCGTAGATCTGGACGACAGACCTGAATGAAATTGGAGCACACTGCCTCCAGAGCTTCATCAAAATACACGACCCTACCAACTGGCTGCTGAGGGCCGCCACCTGACTTTTCGAGCAAAATGTCACCCGGTTTAAGGCGCTTTTTGGTAAGAACAACCGGATCTATACACCGTAGGACCACGTCAGATAAGTCAAGGCGAGAATCCCGCCCAAAATTCGTTGAACGGAAAACAACAACGTCTCGACATGAGTCAGGAGGACTTCCCCACTCACCAGCAAACGTCTTGTCGAGAAGACCTAGAATCGAAGTGAGTTCCTTCATGCGTACCCCAAAGTAGAAAGAAACCCCTGCAATTCCGCCAGTGTCTGCTGCCGGGCGGACTCCAGCGCATCGGCGCTGATGGCGTACTTGGTGAACAGGTTCTCGAAGAGAGCGAAGAGCCCCCGTTCCTCCGCCTGCACATAGCGGGTGAGGCACTTGCTGATTTCGCTGTGGTGCTTCTCCAGGATCAGCTCCCGCGCCTGTTCCTCGGTGATGATGCCGCCGATCTCATGCACGAGGTTGTGATAACGGGCGAGGGTGGCCTTCAGCGTGGCGATGTCTTTCACCAGGGCCTTGCGGCGGCCTAAGGCTTCCTTCTCAGCCTTGCCGGGCTTGGGCTCGCCTTTGGCCTTCCTGGCGGTTTCGGGCGGCGGCCCGCCGAGCGTGGCGAGATCGGTTTCGGCATCGGTGAGGAGCTTGGTTTTCTCCTCCAGCTTGTCCTCGGTGCCGAAGAGCTTGAACTCGACTTTCAGCTCCAGGTCCTCCTCCTGGTCCCTCAGCTCGTCCTTGTGCGCCTTCAAGGTGGCCTCGGCGGTCTTGAGGGCGGCCAGGGCATCGCGGAAGGGCTTGCTGGCGGGCCCGGACTCGTCATCGCCGATCTCGGCGGCGAGTTCGGAGCGCATGAGCGCGGCATTGACGGTCTCGTCCTCGTCCGGCTCATACTCCAGCACGGCCTGGGCGGCCTCGACGGCTTCGGCGACAGCCGACTCGGCCTCCGCGATGGCCTGCTCCGTGGTGGCGATGGCATCGCGCTCTTTGGCAAAGAAGCGGTCAACAATCATCGGCGGCGGGATGAGCGTGGACGACCAGCCGATGGAGGTGATGGTCTTGAGATCGTAACGGATGCTGTCCCACCAGTTCACAAACACGCCGCGTGCCTGGTAGTGATCCAGAACCCCGAGCGGCTCGAGCGACTCCACAAGCTGGGTCATCAAGGCGTGGCGCACCTTGGGCAGCCGGTTGTCCGTAAGGGTGACAAAGCCGCCGCCCTCCTGAACGGTGGAAGGCCTGGGCTGGGGTGCCAGCTCGGAGAAATCGTGCTGCGCGGTCTCCCACCACTGCGCGAGGGCCTCGCTCATGCGCGTGCGGGTGGCGGCGATCTCGGGCTGGCTCTCCACGCTGGCCCGCACCTCGGCGGTGGACTTCAACGCGGGGAGAAAGGCATGGCGGGTCTGGTCCAGCTCGCTGAGGACACAGGCGGGCGAGAGGCTGAACTTCTTGAGCCGGGCCCTGGCTTGCGTGGCCTCCACCTCGGCACGCGGCACGCCGCCGTGGAGATGGCAGGCCACGTCCTCCGGCTCGGGCGGCGGGGTGTTGTCCACATAACGGCGGAGGTTGAGGTTCCAGTCGTGCTCCTGCTCGATGACCTTCAGCGGCACGCGACGCGAGTATTTGTCCTCCTCCACGCGATGCTGAAAGACATGGACGATCTTTTCGATGTCCTCGGGGCGGAGGGAGTTTTGCTTCTTGCCCTCGGCGAACTCGCGGTCGGCATTGATGATGAAGACGTGGTCGCGCTCCGCATCGGGAATGGACTTGTTGAGGATGATGATCACGGCGGGAATGCCGGTGCCGTAGAAGAGCTTGGGCGGCAGGCCAATGATGGCCTCGATGACGCGGGCACCGAGCAGCTTCATGCGGATCTCCCGCTCCTTGCGCCCGCGAAACAGCACGCCATGCGGCATGACCACCGCGCCGCGCCCGGTGCCCTTCAGGCTGGCGAGCATGTGCTGGAGAAACATGAGGTCGGCCTTCTTCCCAGTCTGCGGCGCATGGCCCCACTGGAAGCGCTCGGGCCGCCCGCAACGGGCGAGGGTCCAATTCTGCGCGAAGGGTGGATTGGCAATCACGCGGTCGAACTGAAGAAGGTCCCCGTCCTTCTCGTTGTGCGGGTCTTCCAGCACATCGCCGAATTCAATGTGGGCCGACTGCAAGTTGTGCAGGATGAGGTTCATCTTGGCGATGGAAACCGCGCCGCCATCGCTGTCCTGCCCATGGAAGGCAAGGTCCGTGCCATCGCCGCCCTGCTCGCTGACGTACTGGCTGCATTGGATCAGCATGCCGCCGGAGCCGACGGTGGGATCGTAGATGCTCATCTTCGGCTTCGGATCGATGAGCCGCACCATGAGCTTCACGACCACGGCGGCGTGTAGAACTGCCCGCCCTTCTTGCCGGCGCTGTCGGCGAACTCCTTGATAAGATACTCGTAGGCCGCGCCGAGGAGGTCGGGGAACTCAAAGGAATCGTTCACCAGCGGCACGGCCAGTCCGCCCACGCTTTTGGTAAAGTGGTCGAGCAGGTCCTTGAGGTCCTGGTTTTTGACCTTCGGCTTGCCTGCCACTTCCTTGTTAAAGTTGATGTTGCCCTTGAATATGCCGTGCAGGGCTTCGTTGCCCTCCTCAAGCGCGCCCAGGGCCTTGTTCAAGGTTTCGCCAATGTTGAGCTGGGTGTCTTTGAGGGCGGGGTGGTTGACGATGGTCCTGGTGAGCTTGCCTTCGCTGTCTTCCTGTTCCGTTTCTTCCACCCAGGGCTCATTCCATCGCGCGCGGGGCGGTACGAACAGGGTGTCGCCATAACTGGTGTGGTTTTCGAGAACCTCAGTGAGGCGCTCCGAGGACAGGTGATTGTAATCCTTTTTCAGCGCCTCGCGTTTTTCCTCAAACACATCGGAGAGGCGCTTGAGGAACAGCAGGCCGAAGATGTACTCCTTGTACTCCGAGGGATCCATGTTTTTCCGCAGGACATCGGCAGACTTGAAGAGGAAGTTTTCGAGCTGTCGGAGGGTGATCTTGGTGCGGCGCATGGAGAACAAAGGGAGAACAAACGTGAACTCAAGCATTCAACGGCGGTGGCCCGTCGTCCACCTGTTTGCGTGGCTGCTCTCCTCAGAATTCCTTGTTTCCAGGTGAGCACCCGTCAAGGCGCTGATCCCGCCCCGGCCGTCATACGACCTTGCCATTGGGACCCTTTTTCCGCGTTCAAAACGTATCAGGCACCCGCTTCCCCTCCGCCGCCATGGCATCACCTCCAGGTCATCAGCGGCAAGGTCCGCAGCCCGTTCTTAGTTTGCCCTCCCTTGAGGCTCCACCCCTTGATTGATCAAGGAGTGGAGGCGAGGGGAGTTGAACCCCTGTCCGAACGACTAAGCGTTTGTTGACGTTCGAGGTTGTCCAGTACCCAGGTAACCAAGATTTCAAAACATTGTTGAACACGCTTGCACGAGGTCGAATGTTCCCACTATTGTACCCATGCATGGCCTCGCTTTTTAAACGTCCAGGATCAAGGTTCTGGTTCGCCGCATTTACCGACGAGAATGGGAGAAGACTCAAGAAGTCGACCAAGACGACCGACAAACGCGCAGCTTTGCGGATCGCTGACGCGTATGAAAATGCGGCGAACAAACGACGAACCTATCTCCAGGTCAGACGTGTACTCAACGGCTTCAGTCGTGAACTCTTGGGGGTAGAGATTCGCGAGCCCACACTACGAGAGTACATCGAGACTTGGTTGGACGCCAAGAAACCCTCCAATGCGCCCAGCACGAGCGTTTTCTACCGAAACGCTACTTCGAAGTTCATTGAATGGCTCGGAGAGAGGGCTGACAAGGAGATCTCCAGGGTAACTGGGACAGACATCACGGCGTTCAGGAACCATCGCGCCGCATCCGCAGCTCCAAAAACGGTGAATCATGAAGTCAAGGTCCTGCGTATGGTTTTTCGATCAGCGCGTAAGGATGAAGTTCTTGCGGATAATCCCGCGGAATTCGTGGAGACTGTCCGTGACAAAGGCAGCCGAGGGGCTCGACGGCCCTTTTCGGTGGAGGAGATTCAATCAGTGCTGGCTGTGAGTAGCCGAGAATGGCGCTCCCTAGTGATCTTTGGACTCTATACGGGTCAGCGACTTGGGGATCTGGCTACGCTAAAATGGTCAAGCATTGAATTGGACCAGGGTGTGATTCGCTTCACCACTCAAAAAACCCAAAAAAACATGGTGATCCCCATCAGCCCTCCTCTTGCTCGACACATCCGCGCTTGGCGAAGCACAGCCGATCACTCGGGTCAGGTTCATCCACTGGCCTCAGCAGTTGTCGAGCGAACGAAGAAAACTGGACCACTTTCGAACCAATTCTCGGACATCCTGGCCAAAGCTGGTCTACGCAAAAAGAAGCCCCACCGAAAGTCTGGCGAGGGAAGAGGTGCAGCAAGAGATGAGAGCGGTTTGAGTTTTCACAGCCTACGCCACACGGCCGTCTCACTGATGAAGGCAGCAGGGATACCCCAAGCCGCCGTCATGGAAATTATAGGTCATGACAGCGAACAGATGAGCCAGCACTACACTCATGTGGGGCAAGAATCTTTACAGAAGGCGGCCGACTCCTTGCCTGACGTAACCACATGCGAGTGATTGAATGAAACTGGGTCTCGCCGTCCCACACGATGACCAACTGCACCCCATCGCCATCCTCTGGGGGGCCTAAATCGATGCACCAGGTGTCGTGGCTCTCCAAGTTGTTGAAGGCCTTGAACAGCTTCTTGATGCCAGAATCCTTGAGCATTTAGTCCATGGTCTCCTTCGTTTATTCAGGCAAAAAATGACAGGATGATGGGACTACCGGGGAGAGCGCGGCGGCACGATGGAACCTTGCACTACCAGCTCGTTCTTTTCTTTTTGGGAGGCCTTGACTTGGCTCACGCCCGCGATTTCTTGCCTCGGCTGAACGCCCAATGTGCTGGCTGAGCTTACCTGAAAATGGGTATGCCGGCTTCTCTTGGTCGTTTCATCCGTGCCCGGAGATTTAGGCTCTGGGGTTTGCAATTGGTGCTCCCTTTTTGGGGACTTGATTTGAAATGCGGCTCGGGGACGGGTGAAGGTCACTCGATTGGCCCGGATTTAAATGTTTGAACCGAGGGCGATTAAAGGACTGCCGCAGATCCGCGCCCTCGGTTCAGACAAATTCTCATTCCCATGTGCCAGTTCAACTACCGTCGGAGAGCCTACGTTCACTTCGATCTTCCGCTTCGTCGAGAAACTGCGGAGCGGCTAGCGACCAATCCAGTTGCGGTAGCAGAGCACCAGTTCTTTCCTTTCATCTTTTCCAACGTCATCACCCAGAAGATCGGCAGGACATCTGACGGTCGTGTTGTGCGCAACAAGCCAAAGAAAAGGACCATTGCGTATCCTGCCCACTCTGACTCGCACATCTTCTCCCACTACTCAGATAAACTGCAGCACCTCCATGAAGCCGTCCTGGATGAGCGAGTGCTTGAGACGATCGTAACCGCTTTTCGCCAAACCAACGGGCGGAGCAATGTTCATTTTGCCAACGAGGTGTTCGAGTTCATACGGGCGCAGCCTTCATGTGCAGCCCTGGCGATGGACGTCAGCGACTTCTTCGGGAGCCTGGATCATGAGTTGTTGAAGAGAGCATGGGCTTCCTTGCTGATGGTAGACCGTCTGCCCGAAGATCATTTTGCAGTTTTCAGGGCCATCACCAAGTACTGCCAGGTAGAGAAAGAAGCCTTGTACGACGCCTTGCACATTCCTCTCAACAATCCTCGATTGGCAGGCAAGCATCGTCTCCGTCTTCGGGACCGTGAGGGAAGACCGACGATTGAAGACAATTTGAACCGCCTCTGCCCTGCTTTCCGGTTTCGGCAGTGGGTCAGGGAGCGAGGACTTCTGCAGATCAACCTCACCGGTAGAGGAATTCCGCAAGGGTCTCCCATCAGCGCCGTCCTTTCGAACATCTACATGGTGGAGATGGACGCCGCCGTGAACAGCTTCGTGACGTCCAATGGCGGCCTCTATCGCCGCTACTGTGACGACATTCTAGTTGTCATGCCGACAGCAGAACTGCGTGACCAGGCGAGGCACTTGATCGAGACGTGGATGAAGGATCTGCGCCTTCGATGGAATCCGGCGAAGACCGAAGCCATTGATTTTGGACTCGAACGGCCTATTCCTGGCAAGCCGCTTCAGTACCTGGGCTTCACCTTCGATGGAGTGAACAAGCGCATTCGTCCTGGTTCTGTTGCACGGTTTTACAGGAAGATGCGGCGGGGTGTATTGCGGGCGAAACTCCATCGTCGGAACGCAGACGATGAAGCACGACGCACGATCCCTTCGCCCTTGAAGAAAAAGCTCATCTACCGCCGCTACAGCTACCTGGGGCGGAAGCTGGGCAAAAACCGTGAAGAGAAGCGAAACTTCCTCTCCTATGCATTCGGTGCCGCTCAAATCATGAACGACCCTGGCATCAAGCGGCAGGTCAAAGCGCACTGGAAACGCCTGAAGCAGGAGATCGAGAAGCCCCTGAGGTGATCGTCTTGGGGCCGTTCCACCTTTCCTCTTGTCGCCGGCTTTGTTCTTGATCCAGCCGCGAACCCTGGGGGTACCATGAAGTAAGACGCCGGCGAACTTCACTACCCTCCCATCCTTCGACAGCAACTTGGCTAGCCTGCGGTTCATGTAGTCAACGCCGGCACCCTGTTGAACCAGAAAAGCTCGAACAGCGGCGGTCTCATGGGTTTCAGTGATCTGGTCCCAGGCCCCAGGCGCCACCTGCTTGATCCGCTCCGCTTCACTGGCAACAACGGCGTAAAAACCGGAGATTCTGGCTTTGATCTGGACCTTCGTCATGGATGATTAAAGGCTGGCCCGTGGAGGTGTGCAACGGATGCTCAATGGCGTGGGGCAGAATCGTGACTTTTTTTTGGGTTGCGTCCTCATCGGCAATGACAAATCTTCCGCAGTCGAGAGCATCTCACCCGCTCGGCAAAGTTCGCTGGTTGAGTCGTCAAGAGTCCGGAAGAACGCACTGTGGGGGAGATCATCTAGGCCTTCCCATGTCCACGAGAGTCACGTTTTGTTGTCGGGTTTATGTACCCGGCGACATCCCCGCACCAACGAGAATCCCTGAACACGTTGTTTTTCAGTGTGACGGCAGATCTCCGCGGCGATTGAAAAGAACTATCGCCAAAGCGCTCAGGAACCGTTTTTCCGCGTTGAAGGAGATTCCTCTGATTATTTCGGATCCTGAGCCGGCCAATGATCGAGAGCTCGTCACTGCCATCACGGAAGTCTTCATGCCTGACCACGTGCTGGACGATGACACTCGGTTTTGGTGGGTGGAGTGGAAGCTGGACCGTGGCGAACCCGATACTCAAGCAAGCACCTGAAGCCTGCTTCGAAAACTTCCCACAGCGACCAAGTCACGGCGCTCATCGCAATGGGTCACGTAAAGCTGGTCATTATCGACGTAGAAAATCGCATCCTGCCGAAAGGTCAGTCCCACGATACGCGCCTCTTCGAGTGACAGTTTGCACGCCCACGCTGGTTCTTCCCGGACATTGGCAGGGGAAAAACAAGTCACCTGCGCCTTCCAGCAGTTCTTCATACGCAGGCAGTGTTCAAGAGCATGGTGAGCCCGCTGGTTTTCGTGCTCCGTCCAATGCTCCCCGGTTGTGGCGTAGGCGGAAATGATGAAGAACCTCAATGGCCAGTCATGGATGGGTTCTGCAACGATAAACTCGGTACGAAAATAGGAGGACTCCATGGGAATCGCATGCTTCAACCACGTAATCGATTGTTGAGCGTATTTGGATGCCCACGAACCTTTTTGCGGCGCTACTTTTTCTCTCCCGGTGGCGTTCTGTTGAAGGTCTCAGCGGCTTTTGGCTGCCGTGTATGACTCAAATTTTTATTTCTTCCGGACAAAGCTGATGTCCCCGCTTCGCTCAAGGCGGGCCTCTCTCAGCTCTGAGAGGTCGGTGCCGGCTGACTTGAGACGCATGTCTTCCGCCACGTCCGCCTCGCTGATATGGTGCTTCCGCAAGGCCTGTTCGATCACTTTCCCATCCTCCACCAGCAGGTTGGAACTGCCCTTCACCCAGTTCCCGAATCGCTCCGAGCGGTTTGCCAGGAATGCTACGCCCCGATGGAGGTAAACCAGCAAAAAACACGCGCCGATCGTACTGAACAGCTTTTCCGAACCATTGATCGCCCTGCCCAGGATGGAGCCTATGATGAACGCCATGAGCACATCAAATGCCGCCTTCTTTGCAAAGAAGCGTTTGTCGGCGACTCTTACCATAATCAAACCGCTGACAAAGATTACAACCGTCCGGGCGAGCACCTGGAAAAAGGAGAGGTCGGCCGCGGATTGGTCCAGACCGAGAAGATTTGAGAGAAGATTCCGGTTCATGGCTTCACTGTCCCATGTATTTTCCTCTTCGCGCCCCACGATGAATTCGCGCTGCCACCGCGAAAATTCAGCCCCTGAATGCCACCTTGTCGTCGGCGGCATCTCGTCATGGGTTCAGAAACACGAGTTGGGGGCCAATGAGCCTGATGAATCTGGAGCGAATGGGTGCTCTCCCCTGGACGCGGCCCTCGGAATCCCGGCCAGACGGCAGTGAGCATCGCCCCTGTTTAAGGGTTACGACTCGCTCTTTTCGTCCTTGGGTTTACGAGGGGTTCTTCCGCGCCGCCTTTTTCGCAGCCTTCTTGGATGCGGACTTCTTGGTAGATAACTTGCGCTTAGCAGGGGCGGCCTTCTTTGATTTTCCTCCGATTTTCCCGCCCCTGTTCTCAGGAGAATGGTCCTCTTCCTTTCCTTTGCCACTGCCGCTCTTCTTTCCCCCTTTCGTCGTTTTATTGACCGTGGCCCAGGCCCGCCGCTCGGCCTCCTGTTTTGGGGTGCCACGCTTTTCGTAACCCTCCTCGATGTGCTCCGCCTGGCGTTTCTGCTTATCCGTGTAGCTTGCTTTGTCTCCGCGTGGCATAATCTGCAAAGTAGTTGGTTGCTTGACAATTGAGCGCCCCGTCGGTGTGCCCTGCGATTTTAAAAATCACCCGCTTGGTCTTCCTTGAGGTCTACTGGGACCTTCGCACAAAACCGTCTGCGTGGATGCCAGCGCGGCGGGTGGCTTTGCAAGGCAAATTTTTTACCAAGTCGTATATCGGCCTATTCGCCGAACAATTTTGGCATTTTGAACACCGTAACCCAGCTGCTTTAAAGCAGGAACGCCCCTCGGGCGGAAGACGCTCAAGCGGCAGGGCCTAGCCGAAGATCGCGGCCCACATGGCTTGAAAAAGTGAGGTCCGGCCGCATCCGCCCCACTCTTTTAATCCGAAGCGGCATTGAACTACAATGCCATGAGCACACCAGCCCAACGAAGCGCCGCCAGGCGGAACATCAGAAAGGCAACAGCAGCTGCCCGTAGAACCAAAACAATTTCCAGGCTCCCAAAAAGCACCCGAACGGCCTTGGGCAAGCAAGGAGCAAAAGTCGCGAGGGAAAAACGCCATGCTCGCTGAGAAGGCCTTGCGTCTCCACCACGTTTCTCTCGTCACAGGCCGAAGCTGCGATCATCGCCTGGATGGGTTGCGTGCGCCTCGTATCGCCGAATGCAAAAAGCTTCTCCTAAATGGGGGCGGGCAGCTGCCCGGCCTTCCTGATTATGTCGTGAAAAATCGTGGTCACATGCTGACCATCTTTCGAGATGCCACCCCGGTGGTCTTGTGCGCGATCGGCAAAGGACGCACGCACGAATGGACCGTGCTTGAGGCTTTTCGCGAGACCTTTGGCACAGTGACTGTCGTTCCTCCTCACGTTCAGTGGCTCGCAACAGTGGAGCTTCAATCCCTCGGCAGACTCCCGGTCAGGCAGGCGTTCCGGCTTATAGATTGCGAACGCTACCTTGCGGCAGCAATGTTAAGTCCGGTAATTTCTACCCGCATCCTCAATGGAGACTAGCCTGTGGTGGTATGGATGCCGGAATTTGTGCCCGGGTTCAAAACGACGTGATTACTAGGAAGAAAGCAAGCATTTCCCTGCCCTAGCGGTGGCCAGAGCGGCTTCAGACCTGGCTCAATGTCGGGAAGACTGGAGTCCCAAATAATGCCTCCGAGTACCATTTTTGGAACGACGCTCGTTCTTCCACCGTGCGAAAAATTATAAACATCACGGAAGAGCAATGGTTGAGCTTCGCCCGTTTTGTTGAGGAAGCTCTGGACGCCACTCCATCGCCCGGGACTGAACCCATCTCCTTGAGCTATGAAGCCGTGAAGGGGGCATTGGGATTCTCGGGAAAGGTGGACTTTTATTTGGCACTCTGGCAGTGTCATCAGCAACGAGACCCGCGCCCGGGCTTTTGGTTCCACGGCTGCCATCGGCCTGGACACTTGCCGGAAACTTTGATGATCTACCGTCGGGTGAGCAGCACCTGAGGATGTGCTTGGTACCACCGATCAGTTCATTCTCCTTGCTTATGATCGGCATTATCATAAGCACCAACAGAACGTCCTCTGCAGCAAAGCCACAGAGGACGTGGAAAAATAAACCGGAAAAAGTGTTTACTTCGAGGTTGAGGTGCCAGTACCACTGCCCGTGCTGGTGCCACTGCCGCTCCCACCGGTACCCGCTGCGGATCCTCCCGTGCCAGCACCACCAGTGGCAGAACCACCGTTCGTCGTGCCTCCAGTGGCATTTCCCCCAGTAGCCGACCCAGTGGACGTCGAACCGCCCGTAGTGTTCGCATTCACCGTAGCGTGGGGCATGATTTTTGATTTGTCCCCCGAGTTGATAGACGCACCGCTGGTATTTCCGCCGGTAGCGTTGCCGCTGGTGGCATTGCCCCCGGTAGTTGCACCCCCGGTGGTATTGCTGGTGGCGGCACCGCCCGCACCACTGCTGCTTCCTGTGCCTGATCCTCCCGTGCCGCTAGTTGTGCTGGTGCCCGAGGCACTGCTCTTGCTGTTATTCGAAGTGCTCGTACCCTTCCCCTCGCCATCTCCCTTGCTCTCCATTTTCTTTTCTTGTCCCGGAGGCACCTTGCCGCTTTTGCCGGCAGTGCCTGCATTTTGGGCATAAAGGGAGAAGCCGACGAGGGCGGCCACGACTTGCGCAGTGATGAGTTTAGTGTTCATACGTGGAAAAATTCGCACCCTAAAAATGTCCTGCGGGTACGGTGAAGACCCTAAATTTCTGCATTCCCCGTTTTCCTGATTGCGATCTCTGGGCACACAGCGGCAGTAACTACTTTGCAGTTGTGTTCAGCCAGGTCCCCCCAGCTCGGTTCAGGCATGCCATACGATGCTGAGATTAGAAATTGGACACCCACGAAGCCAATCGGGACGTTGACGTATGCCAACTGTTCTTGCGGAAGCACCCTTCATCGGCCGCGAGAGCTTCATCCCCAAGGCAGACGAGATGCCCGACCGGTTCGAGCTCACGTCGTCCGATGATGTCCGTGACTGGATCGACAAGACCAGGCTTGAACCGGAATGGGATGACACCTTGCCGGCCACCTTCATCGTTGACCTGGCTGGAGCACTCTGGATTGCAGATCGTCGGTCCGAGCATGTGGCCTGTGCAAGAATGACTCCCGTTTTAGCTGCGGGGGTGATCTTCTTCGAACAGCGCAAAGGCAAAGTCCATGTTGCCAGGGTCACCAATTAATCAACGGGCTACTGTCCCGAACCCTCTTCCTGGCCTGCGGTAGCTAAGGCGATCAGCAACGCCGGCTTACCTGGTCCCTCCGGCTACGACCCTGAGTTTATTTTTCGTTGGTGTGCACCTTGCCGGAACATCTGCATCATCAAGGAGGATGACTTCACCTGCCCGCTCTGCTTGGGGGTGTTGCCGGCAGAGTGGAATTTTGACGCGTTGACACCGGCAGCCAGCACGTAGAGTTCACCTCCATGGGCGGACGTGGACCATTGGCTAAGCTCCCGCGCTGTGTCGGTTTCTTCGGTTGGCTTGCCGTTTTCAGTGTCCTGAGGATTGGGACGTTGGAAGGCTAAAGGGCCCGATGTCCTGCCCAACACGGACACCTGGAGCGGGCCGGGTAGTGATTGCCCCTGGCGGATCGGATGGCACCACTCCCAAAATGCCAGGCGGGAGAACCAGAGGAGGTATGGAAGGCAAAGTGACACTTCCTGACTGGCGGACTCCTCCACCCTTGCCTTCCTACTAGCAATGCCCTAGAGAAGGCGTTTCCTCCCAGCAAATGTTTCTCCCTCCAAAGACAACGTCGGTAACGGTCTCGGGAATGACTACGGCTTTACGTGCGCCGCCATTGGTCACTCCACCTCCTCCATCAATGGTGGAAGCACCCTCCGTCAGAGGGAACCTGCAACAATAAAATGAACTGGTCCTCTCTGCTTCCCTCCACGTGGAATCCTGCGGTCGCTATCAGACTGCTTTTTGATACCGATCACAACGTTGCCACCCACGGATTGAGGGACACTGTCATTTTCGTGACGTTCGGCATTGCTACTCTGTTCGCCGTGTGTGTGCTGTGGCAGACCGCCACCTCTTGGAACAGAACCAGACCGTACCTGAAGGTCACGAAGGGCGGCGAAAAGGCGTCCACTGCAGTTCTGGCTTCGGACCTTCCCCTGTGCCGCGAGTTGCGGCATCACCTGATCGAATTCGGGGCGCGTGATGGTTCTGGCAGGACCTCTAGACGCCGTACCGTGGATGCGGCGGAGGTTTTTCGGGAATCAGCCTTGGCACCGGCCTTCTCGTCAAGCCGTCTTGTTCTAGCCATACCGGCCATTCTGACCGGGTTGGGAGTGCTCGGAACCTTCGTCGGCTTGCAATTGGGAATCGGCAGTCTCGATCTAAAGAACCCCGCCAACCTCGACAAAAGCATCGTGCCGCTAATTGAGGGCTGTGCGGTGGCATTTTCCAGTTCGGTGTGGGGCGTTCTTGCGAGCCTCTTGTTCAGTTGGTGGGAGAAAGCTTGGGAGGGTTTTGCGCTTGGTCGGATACGCAAAATCCACATCCGCGTCGATGCCCTGTTCCCTCGATACGTGCCGGAAGAGGCGATGTCGGAACTTGAACGCGCGTCGAGAAGCACCGAGGAACTGCTGAAGGGCTTGGCAGTGGCGATTGGTGCCGAGATGCAGCAGGCGATTGGACGCCTCGGATCAGAGATCAAGGATGCTGTTTCGAATGCGACAGCCGAAGGACATGGACCGTTGATGGAGAAGTCGGCGGAGTTGCTTTCGAGTGCCCTGACGATGGAGCTGTCAAAGCTCAAGGACCAGATCGGCAGCATGTCTGACAGATTCTCGGAAGGATTTAATGGCGCGAGCGATGGATTGATGAAGTCGGTGCAGGGCTTTCAACCCACAGTCGAGGCGCTTTCGGGAGCCGTGGGTGACGCGCAACGCACTGTGGCTGATGCGGTTGCGAAATTGAATTCTCACGAGGCCGTGATGTATGAGATGGCGGGAGCGGCAGTGAACATCCGGCAGGCATCCGAGACTTTCGGTTCGATGAATGAGACACTCACGCTATCAGCTACCCGTAATGAGGAAGCATCAAGGGCGCAGCTTTCGGCGGCGCAGTCCAACGAGAGAGCGGCAGAGCAGTTCAATCGGATCGGTGAGCGTTTGCCAGAGATCCGACAGACGATGGAAGATGCGGCGCGAGTGATCGGTTCGATTGGTGCACCGATTGCCGACCTGCAAGCCTTGCTGGCAGGACAGCCAGAGTTGCAGCGGCAAATTGACACATCACGGGCAACGTCAGAGTCAGAGAGGAGCCAGAAGCTTCTCACGATGTCCGCTGATTTAGCGGAGAAGGTTGGCATCGCTGCGCAGCAATTTGCGAAAGTTGGCGAGTTGGCCGACAAGCTAACGGCGTCTGCGACAAGCCTGGAGGAAGCCAGCAATGAGTTGGCGGTGTTTGGGCAGCAGGTGCTGCAAGCATCGAAGGACCAGCGCGACGCGTCGGAGGCATCACGTGCTGCGGCGGCCTCTGGTGAGCGAACGGCCAAGGCATTTGAGCCGCTTCCAGGAGCTATCACCGTGCTTACCAGCGGGCTGGAACGGGCTGGGGAGAGTGTCCGCGCTGGCGCGGAGACATCGCGCGACTCCTATCGCGAATTGATCGTGCTGCAAAAGCAGTGGTTTGCCGGCGCCGAACTCGGGCTGAATGGCATGAAGGACCGTCTGCAAACTCTGCTCAAGGCTTATGGAGAACAAGTCGAGGGACAGACACGAAATCTCATGAAGCAGTGGACCGATGAAGTGGCGGACTGCTTGCAGTCCTATGAGACACAGGTTTCTGACCTTCAAGGCGGGCTGGATGAGCTGCAATCCGCCATTAGCAAGCTGCGCAAATAAAGAACAAATATGTTCCGTCGTCGCCAGATTGTGAAGAAGAGTGGGGAGGGAGAGAATCCCTTTCTGCTCACTTTCTCAGATTTCATGGCTAGCTTGCTCGCCATCTTTATTCTCGTGCTGATCGTGACGTTGATTGAGCTTGAGAAAAAGAAGGACGACTTGAGGAAGCAGCAGGACGAAATAATCGTCACCAAGGGTGAACTCCTCAAGAGCCTGGAGGACATTCAAAAGGTCCAAGACAGCATCGCTGGCTCGCTGCAAGGCGTGAACCAGCGGGAGCGCTCCCTGACGGTCATGCTCAATGGCATTCAAAAGGATCTCAAGGAACGGGGCATCGACATTGTCCTGGCAGAAAACGGTACAGTTCTGCGCATTCCCGAGCAACAGCTTCAATTTGCACTGGGAAAATACGAAATCCCAGCCGCTCATACCGGTCCGGCTCTCGCCATCGGTCAAGCACTGCTGCAAGCCCTCACCCAAATCGAGAACCGAACATTGCTCGATACAGTATTCGTGGAGGGGCACACCGACTCGGTCCCTAATTCGCGCGAGATGGGGAACTGGGGGCTCAGCACGTATCGGGCGATCTCGCTCTGGAATTTTTGGACTTTGAAGCCTGGGGAGCTAGCAGCGCTCAAGGACCTCCGCACCCTGCCTACTGATCCCAACATAGCTGCTAAACCCCTCATTTCGGTGAGTGGCTATGCGGACACCCGGTCAACTCACGGCCTTCTGGAAGGGCTGGCATTAAAGGATGATCGGTCCGAGGATCGACGTATCGACATCCGCTTTACACTTGTGTCTTCGGAGAAGCAAAGCCTCGAGGGATTGCGCGAGAACATAAAACATATGCGCGAAAAGACGGATACATTAATCCGAAAGCTCAAGACACCAGGCCATGCACCTTGATCTGCGGTTCAACGATCTACCCGTACCCCGAATTGCTGGCATCCGTTTGGCAGGCGCGTCTCGGACTTTGCAGGAGATCGCCAGCCGCAATCAGATAAAGGCTACGGGGGGAGGAGAGTCGAAGCAGTTTCAAAACCGCAAAGAGGAAATGAAGAAGCGGCTGATGGGAAAGGGCAAATCCGTCACTTTCGACCAGGCAACTGATGTCGTCGGGCGTGAGAGGCTTCTGCTCAGTCTTTACTTGGAATATGCAGCGCGGTCGGAGGCGTCATGGCTTCCGGCCTTCGATGAATCAGTTGCGACTTCAGTGCTGGGCCTGAGTGGACGCGAATGGCACGCGGGCCGTCGTCGGCAAGCCACGCTTCTTTTCTTCGTCCACTTCGACCACCTGAACCGTGATGGGTTCTCGCGACTTTGTGCGCTTCTCATTGAAGCATACGAAAACGTGGAATCCGACGGCGATGGGCCAGTCGCTCATTGGGTACACTACCGAAAAGTGTTGTTCAGCGAGGCTGGTCATCATAACGTCGCCCGTTCAGCAAAAACGGATGAGGCCCTGCCATCCTTGATGGCCCGATATGCAGTTCCGAGCGATGGACGATTCGCGGAATGCCTCCGACAGGTCTTTCTTCTTAACGCGGTAAGAGACAGCCGGCTCGGAAGTGAGATTCCAGCGTTGGCAGAGATCGAAGCACTGAAGACGGAGAGGGCGTCTTCATCGCAGATGATGGGTGCGGCGGCCTTGCAAATCATGGTTCAACGCGTCGCCAGAGAGGGAGACCGCAAGTGGAGTGGCGATTGGCCTCAGTGGATCGCCAGGCTCGGTTGTGATCCTCGCCACGGACGCGCAACCAGCGAAGGAGCAAAGTGGTGGGGCTGGGCAACTGACGATGAACTGAGGCTGGCGCAACAAGGGATCACAGGGGTGACTCTGCTGTTCTTTATCGAATTTCTTCGAAAAAGCCTCCAGGGTACAGAGAGGGAGTCGCAGTTCGCACTGCGTTCCAGGCTTCTTCTTGGCCTTTATGAAGCGGGCAAAATTCAGTCGGCCCGGCTTGCGTTGAACTGGTCAGCCTATCAGAATCTCGACCGGAAATATCGCGATGTATGGTCTGTGGCTCATTTGAGCAAGACGACAGATGAAACCAGCATGATCTGTCTGAGGTGCGTGGACGAGGTGTTCGTCATCGAAGGTACTCACAGTTTCGGTCTGCGAATGTTTCACCGGGCGTTTCCAATGCACGATTTCTGGGAGAACCCCAGGCAAATCTATCAGGATGCAGAACTCCGCATCAGTCCTGCCGAATGTCCTGTTTTCTTGCCTCACGATCCTGGCGGCAATTGGGTCGATAGATTTTTCCGGCACCTCCGCAGTCGCTTCCACGTCGAGTGGGACGATGTCCGCATTTAAAGCCATGCCTCTGTTCTCTACAGCACCAGCTTTCACGTGGTCCGCCAATGCCGGTGGTTTGGCGATTCGGTTTTCAAACCCGAGGCATTATGCAAACGCTGAACAAGGGCGTGCCGATGAAAACGGACAAATTGGCCTGATTCGAATGAAAATGCTCGCCGAATGCGGGCAAGCGGAAGTCAGGACAGTCGATGCAGGCATTTTTGTCGCCGCAGCAGACGCAGTCCGGCTCGACAAAGAGACTCGCGAGGGCTTTCTACTGCCTCCTCCTTGGCCGGGAGGAATGCGTCTACAGACGGGTTCCGTGCCTCAATCGCCTGGCTTTTCAGCCCGCTTAGGACTGGTTGACCCGGGCGCGGAAGTGCAGTGGGACTGGAAGCTGCGTGGACCAATTCTTGAAGCCTGCTCGGCAAGCTACCTCCCCTCTGCGGCTCAATATGCGGCCTTGCTCGCCTTCCAAGCATGGCAAGATGCCACCGAGCGCAGCGAACTGGCGAACTTGAGTCTTCTTGCGACTCTTCGCGAAGCACGTGAAGCGGACTGCCACATTGACCTCGAAGCTTATCGCGAAACCCTGATCGCCAATGCCAGGGAACTTAGCGTTGATGCCCGCGCTGAAGGCGGCAGTGGGGAACTAATTTTGCGTCCGGTTGTCAGTGGGGATTTCCCATCGCTGAACGCCGATGAAATCGAACGTCGCCTTGGCCAGTTGTCGGGTGATGCACAGAGAGCTGTGTTTCGCGTCGGGAAGACCATTGTGCTCCTCGATCCAACGCAAACCCGGCAAGCCCGCGCACTCGTTGAGCGGGGGCGGGTGCCGCAGGCGGAAGTTGCAGCCTTTCGTAAAGACCCGTCGGCGTGGATGGCCGAACACGTCTTCCCCGACATTGAGACAGAATTCAGCCCGCGAGTTACGGGAATCGGGTTTTGGAAAGCGGCATCTGCGGGCTCGATGTGGGAGGAGGGCGAAGACTGGTTCGGAAAGAAGCCACAGCCCGAAAAGAAGCCGCAGGGAGAGAATGAAGAACCAGGTGGCAGCCCGGAAAATGGAGGCACGCAACCGGATGAAAGTGAAGAGCACGATGGGCCGGTAGTCGCGCAGATTATCGACAACTATATGGACCTCAGCTTCGGCTGGCCCGATCCTGAAATGGATCAGTTCAGCGAAGAGCCGGATTTTAGTCGTTACGCTCGCGATCCGATGAAGCACCAGCGCGAGGCAGTGACCTGGTTGCTGCGCCATGGTCGCCGCGCATTGCGTCGCCGCGAACGTAGTGCTGAAAAACTTGGGCTTGGCGCAGGCGCTTTACTTGCGGACGACATGGGGCTTGGCAAGACCTTCAGCACACTCATCTTCTTGCGGGAATGGTTGGACCTGTGGCGTGCAACGGTGGGGGGAGAACCTCCTGCGGTGCTCATCGTCGCACCACTTTCGCTGTTGGAGAACTGGAAGGCCGAGATTGTGAAAAGCTTCGGCGAGGGGAATCACGTCTTCTGCCGCGTCTTACTGGCGCAATCGGATGGTGAGCTGGATCAAGTGCGCCGTCGTCCGGGTGGCCACGACAGGGCCATACCGGGAGAGATTCTGGAATACGGTCTTGGCTTTGGAAGCGGCAACGCCGACAGCATCGACTTACCGGGAAGCTGCGTGTTGACCACCTATCAGACTCTTCGCGATTATCGTTTTTCTTTCGCCAAGGCAGAGTGGAGCGCGGCGATTTTTGACGAGGCTCAGAATATCAAGAACCCGAATGCTCTACAAACCATCGCAGCCAAATCGCTGAAGGCGCTGTTTAGGCTTACCCTCACGGGCACACCGGTGGAGAATCATCTCGGAGATTTTTGGTCCATCCTTGATACCTCGGAGCCCGGCCCCCTTCGCTCGTTCGTGGAATTTCGCAGGACGTGGATCACCCCGATGATCCGTGAGCCTGAACGCATGGGGGAATTCGGACTGCGACTGCGTGCTGAAGTTGGCGAGTTGATGCTCCGACGAATGAAAGAGGAGGAATTGACTGGGCTGCCTGAGAAAAAAGGACACAACCAGTCGGTCACGGTTGAACTGACTGTTGAGCAGGTAAACGCGTATGACGCGATTGTCGCCAGTGTGCAAGGGGGCGACGTTGCCGGTGAGAGTAGCCCTGTGCGTCAGAACAGGCAGCTCGCTGCGCTCTGGCAGCTCCGCCAAGTCTCTTTGCACCCCGACTTGCTCGCGGGTGGCAGCATCGGACCGGCGCGAAGCTCCCGCGATTCACGCGCTGTGCTCCAGCGTTCAGGAAAGCTGGCGTGGCTGTTGGGAAAGCTGGATGAGATCAAGCCGCTTGCCGAAAAGGTTCTCATTTTTTGCGTACAGAAGAAGCTCCAGGAGGCCCTCGCGCGTCACCTCTCGCTCATTTACGGTTTCCCCGTGCCGATCATCAACGGCGATACAAGAGCCACCTCGCGTTACGACCCGGAGGGAACACGCCTCGGTTTGATCGAGCAATTCAGCAGAAAAGAAGGCTTCGGAATCTGCCTTCTCTCCCCAATCGCTGCGGGAGCCGGTCTAAACATCGTGGCCGCCAATCACGTCGTTCACCTTGAGCGCCACTGGAATCCAGCAAAGGAGGATCAGGCCACTGACCGAGCCTATCGAATCGGCCAGACACGTCCCGTGATTGTCTATTTGCCGGCTGCACGGCATCCGAATTCCGAGTGCAGGTCATTCGACGACGTACTGCATGTTCTGATTGAAAAAAAACGCGGGCTGCAAAGTGCTCTCGGCCTGGTTCCCCCACAGTCGGTCACGGATTCTGAACTGATTGACAAAGTGCTCTCTTCGCAGCGCCCCAGTGTCAAGGCTGTTCCTCTGGACCTTACCAAGGCGTTGCGCTTGTCCTGGCAATTGTTCGAGGCCTTGATTGCTGTCCTCTATGAACGGGATGCTCAGCGCGTCATCCTCACCCCCAGTGGCAGCGATCACGGCTGCGATGTGGTAGTTCTTGGCTGGGGAGAGGAGCGAAAAAACTTGCTGATCCAGTGCAAAGCGACCTCGAAGGAGGATTTGGACAGTGAAGTAGCCGTACGTGAAGTGGAGGGCGCTAGGCCATACTACGAGGCAGCATTGGGCGTCTCGTTCGGTCAGCGCTGCTTGCATACGACTGCTAGGCGACTCGGTAGGCGGACGCTGAAGGCGGCACAAGTATGTGGAGTGCTGGTGCATGATCGCTCGTGGCTCTCGAAGGAACTTGGCAGAACCAATGTATTCTTGGCACAGTTGCTGGCTAAAGATGCCGGCCGTGAGAGAGTTGGATAACATCCCATGAATGGATTAGACCTGGTGCCTCGACGATGATTTGCAGCGTCTGTTGCCTGGCTCCCGGTTCCCTGACGATTTGACTGCCAATCGAGGACTTTGCGAGTCGCTGTTCAAGCGGAAAGCACTTCAAGGTTAAAGCCATGCGGTAACAGCTCCGAAACCAGGTAGCCCCTGGCATCCTCGATCTGGCACGAAGCACACCAGATCTCGATGTCACGTTTGCCCAAGGTAGCACTTTCTGCGATGAACTGCCGACACCGCCCGCAAGGGGTGATTATGCGCAGCACGTCTGAAGCCTCTAACTGGATCAGTAGCGCGGGTTCCGGCCAGGGTCCGCAACGTCAGCCAAGGTGTGGAAAAATTTTCACATGCTGCCTCGAAGAGTCGGTGCCATGTTTAGAACGCGAGCCCCCACTGGAAAATCGACCAAAAAGCCCAATGTGAAGGCTGATATCCAGACGGGTTCCCTGTGAGGTAAAGCTGTGGGAGTTTTCTCCTCCGAGGATCACAGTGAAATCGATGCCGTCAGCTTGTGGCTCCATCTGGTAAAAATGTCGGTGGCCACGTCGTGAGCTTCCTGGGGGTTCAGGTGCTCTGTGACTGTTTGAGGTGCGGGAAGCCATGCAGGACTTTACAGTGAGCTGGTTGCCGGGGCGGTCATGGCTGGCAGTGGCTTCAGCACAGACATCGAAGGCTGCACCTTCGATTTGGAGGGTGCCGACGACCTCTGTGGTGTCGAGAAGGGTGTGGCCCATGATGAACAATCCTCTGCCGCCGTGGGAAGTCGATGTGAACAGAGGCTTGAAAGCGAAGATGATCTCGGGAATGTTTCGGGGACAGGTTCAAAACATGACAAGAAAACTTCTACGAATGGCGATTGCCTACGACTTCGATGGCACCCTGGCCCCGGGGAATATGCAGGAACATTCGTTCATCCCCGAACTGAAACTGTCGACGAAGGAGTTTTGGGACAAAGCAAAGCAAATGGCGAGAGACCATGATATGGACGAGATCCTAGCGTACATGTTTCAGATGCTTGAAGGGGCCAATACCGCCAAGGTCAAGATCACCAGGCAGAATTTCCGTAAGCACGGCAAAGACATCGAATTCTTTGAGGGCGTACGAGAGTGGTTTCCTCGCCTCAACAAGTACGCGCGAGGTCAAGGGGTGAAGCTCGATCACTTCATCATCTCGTCCGGTCTCCGGGAAATGATCGAAGGGACGCCGATTCACAGCCATTTTAAGTATTTGTTCGCATCAGGATTCGCCTATGACCAGAACGACGTCGCGTTTTGGCCCGCACTTGCGGTGAATTACACCAACAAGACCCAGTACCTCTTTCGCATCAACAAGGGTATTCTGAACTCCTACGACAATCAGCAGATCAACAAATTTGTGCCTGATGAGGACCGGGAAATTCCATTCTCCAACATGGCATACATTGGCGATGGCGAGACCGATGTGCCCTGCATGAAGATGCTGAAGTACCAGGGAGGGTGCTCAGTTGCCGTGTTCAATCCCAAAAGGAGGGGCTCGAAAAACAGAAAGTCCGCCAAAGACACCGCCTTCCAGCTTCTTGCTGAGAAGCGTGCCGAGTATGCTTTGCCGACCGATTACCGGGACGGCAGACCCTTGGACTTGCTCATGAAAGCCCTGATCGATAAGGTAGCCGCGTCTGGCCGAATGCAGCTCGCCAAACACACCCGTAGGAGTGATCACTCCGTAGCAATTGAGGAAAATTCATCAAGCCAGGGTGAGCTTTTGTCTCCTGGCTCTGGTATTGAGCATCAGAATCCATCCTCAATCGCAAGTGGGCTACTTCTCTGAGACCATGCGGAAACCCACTGGCTCGCATTTATGGACACCGATCTCGCTTCCTTTAGAGCTGCTTGAACCTGCGACCATCAGGATTTTTGTAGAGACGTTGAGGGGCGCAGCAATGATGGAATAGCTGATGTGGCGGTTGGAGTTCACTGATATTGTTGAAAATGCTTTTCATCGCTTGCGACGTTGCGTGGTGGCTGCGGCCCTTGACTCCACACTTTTGCGCCAGCTTTCCAAACTCTCGATATCCGCTAGAAGCTCGGCGGGCTCTGGAAGCGCCACCCCGCCTTCCATTGCTTTGTCGTGAGCATAGTTTGAGCACTTCGCCATTCCATCGAAGATCGAGGAATAATCGCTGTCGTCTACGACAACTCCAGACAACAATTGGGTGGAAATGCCCTTCTTGAACCTCAAAACAACTGATCGAAACAGGACCTCCTCCACTGCTCTCTCCCAAGTCATACGAAGACGGAAGTATGCTTCGACAGTTTGCTTTGCCCATTCAGCTTCATCGCCATCTCGTTGTAGTTTAGAGATGGTTTGATGCTGTACTTTGAGTGCGCCGATTCTTTTGGAAGTATTTCGACCTTCGAATGGGAGTTCCGACTCACATACACCAAACCCCGCAGCTCGACGGGTCAGGCTTTGTGTAATTACGGGAACTCTAAGGGACTGCGCCTCTTCCGCCAACAAGCATACAAAGTAGATGTCGTGGGTAAAAACAATTACTTGACGCTTGTTACCCTCGATGGCAAGCCGCTTGGCCACCCGCTCTCGGCGTTTGTGGTCGAGCGACGACATCGGGTCATCGAAAACAATTCCATCATTGCTATCCAACAGACCTATCTCTGCTAGAAAAGATCCGATGGCAATCGCACGCTGTTCTCCCTCGCTGAGAATATCACTAGGATTTCGACTTTGCGGCAGTTGCAGAGCAAGCTTGTGAAGGGTCTTGCCTCTTACTGTTCGGCTTCTCAAAGCAATTTGTAAGGAAGCAACTCCCAGGGCGGCAAATTCTGTATTCAATGCATTGGCTAGGTCGGTCGATACGACTTGCTCGGTCAACTCAGTAGCCTTTGCGGAGATGGCGTTCGTTCTCAGCGCACGTATGCAAGATGCAAGCCGACTCTCAAGTAAAAGCTTTGAGATGGTATTAAGAAGTGCTTGTTTTGATCGCCCCAGCCGTATGCGGCCGTCTAATTCTTCGAACTCTCTTTGGAGCGTCACTCGGGAATTGTCATCCGCTGCCTTTCGGAGAGTCTCTATTTCGACTTCGAGTTTTGCGACAAGGGATCGAAGCCGTGGCGAAGGTTCAGCCAACTCGTTCTCAAAGTTCACCCACTCATTTGTAACAGCAGCGTTTTTAACCGCTGACTTAATTGATTCGTGGCGTGCCTTGATTGCCACCTCGAACGCTCGGGTTTCCGCCGCGAGCCCCGGTTCCAGGGATTCAATTTCTCCATATGTTACATCATCAAGTCCCACCGTGAGATCCTGTCCGACAAAAGGAGTATAAACGGCGACCAGCGCTTCTCTTTTGGCTTTTGACACCCGTTCAGCTTCTTTTTGCAGGAACTCCTCAAAGTGCTTGAGACGGTCTGCGCCGTCGCGGAGTGGTTCCTGACATAGCGGACACAATGATTCGCTGCCGAGGTCCGGGAAGGTTTTATCAGGATGAGATTCCACTGCAAATTTACGAGCTGCCTCGAACAGTTCCTTCCATGCTTCGCCACCAGTGCCGGGCAAAAGTTCACCTGCTTCGTTGAATTTTCTAGCGGCGATTGCGGCTGCATCTTTGGCCGCTTTGTAGCCGTCGCAGAGTTGGCGCAGCCTCTCAATACTTGTCTTCGAAACGATATCGGCGCGGGAAACTGCTTTGTCAGCAAGAGCAGATATTCTGCGAGCACGTATTTGCAGAAGCTGAGCTTTCTCTTTTGGATTGTTTTCTTTAAGGCTTGCTGCCAACTCCGCGTGTCGTTCAGACTCTTCCATAGTCATTGTTGCAAGTGCTTCGACGGAGGAAGAAAGCGTCCTAAACGATAGGCTTCCGATGAGCTTACCAACGGCGGTATCGCCTCTTAAATGCTCAAACGCAGTCAGATCAGGCTTTGACAGTACTTGCTCCCGTTCCAGCACGCTTTGCAATTGCTTGCAGAGCTTTCCAAGGCTTTCGAAGACATCAAGGCCATATGGTACATACGAAAAGTCATCTTCATTGTCGAGGTATGCGCGTGCACATCGTGAATCAAAGATTGCAAGCGACGAGAGTTCAGCGGGTGGTGGAGTTGTGGCGATCCACCGAACTTCCTTTGGGCTCCCAGCCACGGTTATCTCAAAATCCGCCTGTGCTATGCCGTTCCTGTCAGCAGTTAAATGCACATTCGGAAATACTTGCTCGTCCTGGTCGCGCGCCCGGCACGCTCGCTTGAGAATCCGAGAATAGCCGGACTTTCCGGATCCATTATCTCCGTATATTACAGTTAGTCCAGTGGGCCCAAATTCAAGACGTTGATTTTCTGCGATAGCGTTTACATGCTTAAGGTTTTTTATTGCATTGATCGTGACCCTAGTTTCCACTCCTTGCGAAGCTGGAATTTGTTCTGCAGCAAGAGGTTTGGGTACACGATTTTTCGGATCAACTATCCCGTGCGCAGTTTTCAGCAACGCCAAAATGTCCTCCTCGTCCTGATCATCAAGACTTTGCTTCGTTAATAGTCGGGCGACGGCATCGCTTTGCCATTCCGGAAGGCTCGTGCTCCAGTCCAATATCGCCTCTAGTAATTTCATTTCCGTGTTTTGTTTCTGGTGTCGAACGGTACGCGGTATCGGTCGCCAAAGTCAATGCTATGTCTCCGTGTTTAAAGATTATTTCCAATTTGCGCTGTCTCTGTACTGTGGGTGACCTGCAGTGTAGAATACTGGGCTCGGGCCTCGTGAAGTCAGCTTTGGTTCCAAGCTAAAAAAGGGAACCTGGAACCGCTGAAGGGATGAACCCACAGCAGAACCAGAATCCCTCCCTTTTTTATGCAGACAGCCCCACGTGCGTATCGAGCAACCCGTGAAGGGCCTCGGTACGCTTGGGCAGCTCCGCCAGGTTCCCGTCCTTCAGGCTTTCGGTGAAGGCATTGAACAGGCTCCAGACGTTCCTCCCCTCAAACGCATCATGACGAGGCTCTCGCCATTCATGCAGCACCGGAGGGATCAGACGGTTGGAGCACACGCCGACGTCACAGGCACGGATGATCAGGTCGTGGGCATTGGTGTCGGTGATCTCAGCTTCCTTGTACCTGGCGATGCGTGTGTCCTGATCGTGCCACTTTTCCAGGAGCAGACCAATGGAACGGCTCACCAGTTGCGGCAGGTCACGATTGATGAACGTGGTGTGTTTGCGGGCGAATTTGATCTCTCCTGAGAAAGACAAGTTGTCGCAAACGAAGACCGCGGCACCAGCAACAATACCAGCGGGGAAGGTCTTGTCATGGCTGTTCCGGAGGCCAAGGACCCAGGTGTAGTCGTCGCTCTCCTTCCGGCCGTGGATTTCCATCAGACCGAAGTACCGCTGGCCTTCATGGGACAACGAATGAGCCTGGGTGCCGATGGTGAGCCTGGTCGATTTGAGCGTCTTCTGCACGGAGGTGATGAGGTCGGCATGCGGGATCGGGCACCAGCTTGCTGTGGAGGCTGGCGTCTTCACTTTGCGGACATCCTTCAATTCGACGTGATGGGCGCCGCAGTGAAGGATGAGATTGGGGGCTTTACGGGTGGCAATGACGGGTTCGGGATCAAGGTTGGCGATCATGGTGGTATGGGGTTGGGGGTGGAAAACAAAAAGCCAGGCACACTCACGAAGGGCATGCCTGGCTCTGGTTGATGTGGTGAGCGTCAGGTAAACAGGCGCTCGATCTTGGCGATGACAGGGACGGCGAGCTGTTTGGCGCTGAAATTGCCGGCGGTGAACCAGGCGGGATTTCCAGC
>OUNM010539749.1_pt1 | contig 33254 bp, 34 predicted proteins | sample 1769961 | NCBI WGS metagenome assembly OUNM01 (sample SAMEA3914820, study PRJEB12502) | metagenome | biome: forest; material: soil | place: USA | collected 2012-03-12 | depth 0.3 m | reverse complement strand
TGTTCGTCAACGGGCTCACTACCGACACTTGGAGCCTTTACTGGACTGTGTTTTGGACAAGGTGCAAAGCAGACAGTGACGGAGTCTTTCGCGGCCACACCACCGGGAACGAATCGTCACGCTTTTTGATCAACTTCACCATCAAAAACGGCGCGCAGGCGGTGGACCTGGTTGCCGCAACAGCCGCCAACGGCAAGGCGTGGGCCAACGACGGGCTTGCCATCGGCGTCACGGACAAATTCGTCAATGTCACCGACTTGCTCAAGCTGAGCTCCAAGCCGGAACTGGAGAAGTGTGTGGTGATGGCATCCTCGACGCCAACACCGACGGGAACCCCGTGCCGGGTCACCATCGACTCGACCGCTGCCGCGAGTATCGCTGCCCAGCGGTCCGACAGAATGTGTTACGATTCGCACTCGGTGGTCGAGTGCCTTCGATGAAAAAGTGCCGGCCCGCGGCTGGTTGTTGCGGGCGTGGCGTGCATGACAGCTGCACTTTGGGCGTCTGGGTTTCTTCTGGCATGAACACGCGATGGGGGAGGGGGGCATCTGCGACTTGTAATGACTTGTTCTGTAATAGTAATGACTGAGAGAAACTGGCCGTTTGAAACCAGGTATCTGGTGTTCGATACTCCTTGCTGTCCGTGTCAGCGCGCAAGACCTGTTGTATCCGGGGCTTCTGTTGGCTGTGTAAATTACTTACGGCAACACACGACTGCTCTGAAAATGTAAGCACAGAGTAGGGCATTCAAGATTGCCACGATGCTCACGAAAAGGGGCTGACCTGGGTCAGGGCATGCAGGGCTGACACGGCGGGGGCACTGCCGGAGAAGCGTGGGCTCGAACCTGCATCCAGCTGTTACATCGTTCGCTCTTTGCTTGGATATAGTGCCTTTTGCAGATTCATCCTCGCGGTGGGAGACTCCACTGAGCGGGTTGTTGGTTTTAAGCTCCAACGGGGGACTCGGTAAGTGGATGTTGCCAAGGGAGTGCTTGTGCCAGCCTCGTTCCTGTGCCAATCATCATCCACCGAGCCCGCTTTATCGCTGGAATTCCTCCTGTTCGAGCGAGCACCTGATCGGACTGACCGCACCGGGCCGGTTCCCGGACGCTAGCTGCCGTGGTAGACAAGGTTCACGTTGTTTTTGAGCGCCTGACGCAGTATCGGTGCAATAAGATGGCGAATTTGTTGAACCAACACCGCGCTTTTGTCCTTGGCGCGCAGCTTCGCTCTGCTTCTCCAATTTCCGAACATCAAGCCGGCGGTTAGCGAAGCGACAAGGTCGGCTCTAGTGGGTCTTGGGGCCCTGGTTTGGTATTGAGCCGATTGATGAGACGTCGAGGTGGAAGGGGGGGGGAGAAGGGCAGGTAGGGGGAGGGGGAATGAGAGAAAGAGAAGCTTCACACACGTGAGAAAAAAGGGGCTAACTTCCAAGGTAGGTACCTAGGTAGGTACCCAAGCTGCATGGCTTTCATCGTAGGCGCAACACCAGACCCGTTTTTGCAGGACGACGGTACCCGTTAGCTGAAGACCGCCTCTCTGGCACCTCGCCGTCCGTTCTCATCTTTTCCCTCTAACATCGTGGCTATCGAGTCCTCTGTGTACCTGGCGGGATCGTCGCACAACCATGGTGATCTTCTCATGGTTCACTGCGGCGGTTGGGGCCGCTGCCGTCATGGCCTCAGTGGACGGAGCCGTCACAGACCGTTCCCACCATTCCCACCCGGTCATTCCCATCAGTAGCCCCGGGCTACACTCCAAGAGAATCGCCAAAGACACTACTCAGACCGGGAACTGGACCAAGATCAGGTGCACGAACGAGTTTAGTCAGCATACATACAGCTACACGCCCTCGGAACAGTGGAGAGGCTTGGCCGCAGATGACGCGTGGCGCGACATTGTCATGCTCTGGAACAACAGCGACCGCGCGAACTACAACTACACCATGACTTTCCTGGATTCTGTCAAGGAGACCATCGCTTTCGACTATACGTACAACACCGGCTGCGACCAAATCCTCTACGGCGCTTGCTCGGCCGTCCAGTGTCCCAATGACACGATAGATCGCGTGTATCCCTTGGATTCAGGTTACCGTTCGGGAGCCGCGGCGACCTTGATCTGGAACTCCCTGTCCACCATCCACGACATCCACAGTTACGTCGACGGTGCTCTGATTCTAGCCGTTGACTCCACGAATTGGAAGCGCGCTTCGCTTATCAACCGCACGGCGCTCACAGACATGGAAAAGACGTTCGCGCCGGCTTCAGAGCCGATGAGCAAGAACATAAGCTGGAGTCCCCTCTTGGCCGATCTCACCACCCTTGGCACTGTTTCCGTCGTCGGCTCTTCTGCCATCTCGATACTCAACCGGCGGCCATGGTTCTCTGATAAATCTCCGGACAAGGTCAAGAACACCACCATGACCCTGCTGCGGCCGTGGATAGCTCTCGCCCGGGCCGGACTTTCCAGCAGCGAACGGTCCGCGAGGTGGGAAGATTTTGGCAGCATTGACTTCTCCCGTGTCATGACTCGGGCCATCGAGGGCTGGCTCGACCTCCCTCAACTCGCCATGAAGAAGCTGTTTGACGGTAGCCCCGAGTCGATTGAGGTCCTTGGGGACGCCATGGCGGACGGCAAACTGCTTGAAGAGGGCAAGTGGGCCGTCGAGCTGCCCTATGTCCCCGCGAGACTTGATTTGGACCCTATCGTGGCCAAGACCTTCTTTGGTTACGCCATCCCCGCCCTCTGGCGTCTCTCCAACACGTACGCTTTCATAATTGACTCTGGCTTTGGGTGTGACGCGGATAAGCCGCTCGGGGTGTACCTCACTCGCTCCACCATGGACGCCACGGGCGCCTGCGTCGACGGCAAACAATATTACCTGGTTCACCCGGCCGGCAGCTCCAGCAGCGGCAGGTTCTCGGCTCCCCCGGGTGTGAACAGGCTCACCGGTTTTGGCGGCGTCACCAAGGAAGACTTGATCAAGGGATCCGTCCGCACGTGGATCCAGAACGACAAAAAGAACAGCGGCGGCTTTGCGGACCCCACCAACAACGCCACCTACGACAGCCTGTTGGACGTCGACATCACAGCGCCAGGGTTTATACGCCTCCCAGTCTGCAGCCCCGAAGTTGCGTTGCATTCGTGGGGCACGGGGAGCCCGGACTCGAGCGCTAATTACCCGTGCGACGTGACGCCGAGCACCAACGGCGGGAGGGACTCGCCATTGGGTACTCGCGCACCATCGCCGTCGTGTTTCTTTTTGCTCTGCTTCATATCACGTAAACAAGTTACCCGTTTTAATACAACACATTTGTCTGCCGCGGTCAGGCGTTCCCTGGTTGCCTACCCCTGATTCCTGCCCCTGATTCCCGCCCCTATTCGTTGCCATGGTGACCGGCGCTTGAGAAGCATGGATGGAATCCGACAAGTTACGGATCAAACAGGCATTATCTTGAACTCTCGTTCTCATGTGTATTCGCCCGTCACAATCCCTCATCTCACTCGATATCACCACCACCACTACCACCACAACAACAACAGCACCTCATCCCTCCCCCCTCAAGCACAAGCCGCGCAAACAGCCTCAGCGGCAGACACCACCCCAGGAACCCCCACCAGCCCACAGTTGGTGTACACACACCCGGCCGCGGCGGACCGCACGTCGCTGAACTTGGCGCACATGCACGCGTAGTCAGTGGCGTCGCAACCAACACCAGTCACGGCGGCGACGATGCAGGGATACTATTTTCCTTCGTCCTTCGGTTAGTCATTTGCTCTTTGCGCCTTACGTTGAGGGCGGGTACGGAAGGTGGGGTGTGGGAAAGAGGTTAGGGGAGGGTGGTGGAGGGGGAACTTGCGCCGCAGACGGGGATCTTTTCGGCTTCCGGGCAGTCGGCTCTGCGGGTGAGAGTGGCGGGGGTGGCTGTGGCCACGGCGGCGAGGGCGGCGAGGAGGAGGGTAGAGAAGTGCATTGTGCGTGTGGTTTGGGGCTTGGAGGTGGTGTTGGTTGATCTAGGTCGATGCTGGTTGAGTTTGAGAGATGGCTGTGGCGTGAAGAAAGAGATTCGAGGATGGATGAGGTCGAGGAAGATACCTATTTATGGGCTCCTTCCTTTTTGCTTTCGCGTTCTATCGGTTCGTCGGTTTCTGTAGGATGCTGAAAGAGTGCGTCTGTCTCCTCGGCCGTCACGACTCAGTTCTGAGGGTTAACCCCCATCTTCGGTGGTGGAGCCGCTAGATTACTGCTGGTCACCTATAGCACAGGTTTATAGACATGGACGCGGCCATATTTCCATCAGTAGCAGCCCAAGGCGATATTGGGTATGGAACTCGGGGTTACCTAGCCAGGGGATTCGGCACACCCCAGATTCGCGTGGACGGCAAACGATCCAGATGGGGTTGATGCCCAGAAAAGGCAGGCATTCCCCGGATTTTCTTTCGGTGCCTCCCATATTGACCCCTTTACCGTTACATTTTGCGGGGGGGTTGTCAGGGGCTGCACGGGCTGGATACTCCCAGGGTATCTACGCGAGGGTTACATTCGATGATGGGGAGGCGCCTTGTCGACGGATAACATCTAGCAAAACTCCTTAATACAACCTCGTGCTCTTGATCGGCGCGTTCCCCGCCGAGGCATGCAACTCTTTTTCACATGTGAACTAGACGAGATCTGAGCACCGGCTCTTGTTTCCAAATAAGCGACTCTCTCCGTGGCATCTTCTTAAGTAAATTCAAAGTCCTTTCCTTGATTTCCCTCCAATCCCCGTGAACCATAGGTGGTATCGTGTCCCGGAACTCTCTCATGCTTGATAGCACATGTAGTCATCCCCGCAGTTTCGGCAGAAGTCAAACAACTCACCCCCCAAAATCTTCAACTCCACAGGACATCCGTGGCAGAATATATTGTGTAGTTTACCGGTGACAACATCATGTGAGAGTATCACAACATTCACAATTTAAGATTCGGAATTGCGGTGCTCTTGGTGGGGTTTGTCCAATTAATTACTCTCCATCGAACTTGGTAGGCGCCCTAACCACCATTCTTGCAGCACCCAGCCCCTGTTGCCCAATGGCGAGAACACTGGGCTCAGCGCGGCTTGAGGTAACCCAATCAGCAGAACTACGTGAGATGTTTGTCCATTCTCTCTTGTGCCGGGGTATGGGATTCGAAGGCAGGGAAGAGGGGGCACCGAAGCAACCTTCGGTCCAGTTGGTGGCTCCAGATGCGGCGATGACAAGAAACGCCCTGCCGTACAGCGGTCCCATTTGAGGGGCCTCGCTTGACCAGTAGTCCTTGTCGTCTTGTCGCCATTGTCAACCCTCAGGCATTCGCCGAGAGAGCCCGATGGAGAGGTGAAGTTTAGGAGACATGGCAGCCAACTGCTGGATTTAACTGCGTGTTTTTTGAGGTGTTATTCCGTGCATGTAAGCTGAACACCGGCCCGATGTTTAAGCCCTTTCTTTGTAGAATGGAGAGTATAGATTAGGTACCTAGGTAGGTATGCACATATCTGGTGTACAATCGTGGGACAGCCCGCTGATCCGCCGACTTCGTTACCTCGCATCCCGCTCGCCTACATGCCTTTCTTTTGAAACTATTATCACCTCTTCCATACCTTTCAACAACGGCGACAACAACAGCGCCCGGAACGGCAGCCCAGCCACAGGGTCAGAAAGTGGATGGATTGGAAGACCGGGACCTGTATGGCACCCACTGCTCCAATATGCTGTACCTCAGCTAAAAAGGTGAGAAGTTGGCAAAACCTTCGGGCTGACTTCTGTCTGAATGAGAAAGGGGTAAGTGTGATAGGGATGTTTGCGGTGACATGAGGGTTGCTATTCGGGGGTTGGGGTTAGTCGAGGGTCGACGAGCCGGCCTCAACAAGCCTCGTCACGACGGCGCTGGATTGTCTTGGTTACTGTACATGGCGACGTGGCTCGCTCTCCACCAATGACACAAAGTGAAGAGGAACGTGCCATTGGCAGTGGTGGCGTGAATTAAAACGTCCTCGCAAGGCTCTGGACGCTCAAGTGGGATATCCGATGGGTTGCTGCAGCAGCACAAACGCCAAGTTCCTTGGCAGATAAGCGTCCATGCACTATGAGCGTTTCCGAGCCCGCATTGATTAGAGTTCACCGAGAGAAAGCAGGATGTTGCTGCCCGGGCACGCTTGGTTGGTGTGGTAACCCCTGTGCCTCCCTGCGCAGCACGTTCTCGCAAGACAAGGCTTTGCGGCCCAAGTTGGTCTGGAAAGTCCCCAGTGGGCAGAAGCCGAGAGCTAAGTTTATTCGGTGGAGGGAGGAAAGTGGATGTTGGCGAGCTAATTAAGTGGTGGTCAAGGCAGACGTAAAAGAAACAGCTTGGCTCTGTGTCAAGACCCCAGCCCGCGACCGGCTCCAGCTCCGGTTCGTTTCAACTAGTCGTCGAAGCTCACCGTCGTACAGCCCCATTCCTGCCCCTTCCACAACAGCCTCCAGTTGAGCTCGCCGCCCTTGAAGTTGGCCTCGAGCTGGAAATCAACCTCGAAGTAGGCCTTACCAGTTTTGGGATTTCTCATTCTCGGGAACTTCGACACAGGGATGTCGCTGAAGTCTGATCTAACCTTGCAGACAATTTTGACGTCTGGGCATTGTAGCGGAGTAGAGAGCCTTGGATTAGCCTGGGGCATCACAGGAATGGTGTCTTGGTATTGCAGAAGGAGGACCGGCTTACCGTCATGGGCGAAACGCGTTGGGGCAACGTCCTCGGTGCATCCGCAAAGGACGGCACCGACCTCGCGCGGCTCGTCATAGGTGAAGTGGGCCGAGACACGAATGCTCATGGCCTTTGGATCGTCCTCGGGAAGACGATCGGCCTTGTCCACCAGCCAGGCCATTTGGCCCCTGGCCATGCGGCAGCCTGTGTAGTCGTCGGTGTAAGCGTCTTCGACGCTGTGAACATCAGGGTCGAAGATGCGGCTGACGGGGGTGCCGTAGAACTTGCGCGAAAGGCGCACTGCCACGAGCCCGCCATCGGGTCCTTCTAGGCCCCTGCAGACGGCGCCTCGTGCTACTGCCGACCAACTGTCCCTCGCCAAGATTTTGTCGTCGTCAGCATCAACTTGTGGCTTAACATGGGGCTGGTTGTGTGGCAGCCATCAACTTACGGAAACCCAGGGCGGCGTGTCTGAATGCCGCGAGCCTTGCAGTATTCCTCGATTTTTCCGTACAAGTAGTTGTTGCGCCCGAAGCCCCCGACAACGAGAACCAACTGGTTGTCAAATTGATCTGTCAGCCAAATACGCTTGTGAATGTAGAATAGGGGGGAAGACTCAGTGACTTACCTTAGGCTTGTTGCCCGTTGTTTTCGTCACCGAAGTTACTTGACCATCAATCAGTTCCAAGGTGCGGTTCACGCACGGATCGAAGAGCTTCTTCATCTGCGCGCTAAGTTTTTGCAGTCAGTCGGCTGTCGGTCACTCAGGGGCCGCTCAAGGGCCGCTCGGGGTTGTGCAGAAACGCGTACGTAGATAAAGACAAGCTGCCATCTTCGACCTGCAGACTCTCGTCGTTTTGGAGACCGGTCTCTGCGGGAATGACGATGCTCATCTCGTCGTCGTCGCCTTTACGTTGGATGATCAGGGCTGGTATTAGCTCCGATGGCACGTTGCGACCCTGTGGCAGCCATATCTCCGTTGAAACTCACCGCCGAACTGCAACTTGTTGACCTCGAACGAGTTAATCATGGCGCTTCCATGACGCGTCTTCTCCTTGGGAATACGCTTGAACCGGTCCGCGCCAATCCACTTCTCCAGCCACCCCAAGAACTCCTGGGTGTCCGTGTTAGCTTTTAGGTTCCGGCTGTAAAGGCTCCGGCTTGAAGCACGCTTGACGGGAGTCTTTCTCTCACCCGCTCGATGTAAGTCGCTCCGCACTTGTCTCCGGTTCCAACTGCTGCTTCCTCGATGCGGAATGTAGGCGTAATCTGCGTAACCTTATACGAGATGAGGTCTACTGTGCCGCCGCCGGCATCGCAGAGCACAAAGACGTCTCCAACCTACCGACGTATCAGGCCCGTCAGTGACTTTCCGGACAAAAGACGCAAGGACCGGATGGCCCAAGAAAGCACACACCTGGACATCTTCTTTGCTCGGCCCCTCTCTCATGTGTCGGAGGGTGTAGATAGCGGCCGCTTCAGGCTCTGTGACCAAAGACAATTTGTCTGCGTTCCACTCGGCGCGAGCGACGGCCTGGAGCGTTAGATCCTTAGCCCGCTCGCTCCATACGGCAGGGACGGTGACAACAAGCTCCCGTCGCATCGAGTGAAACATCACCTCGCCATACCGCTTGGAGATCTCGGCAAAGGCTACCTCGCGAACCTGGGCGAGGTAGTCGGCCACAATCTCCACCGTGTCCTTGCGTGGATGATCTAACACCGCCTCTGGGGCCGTAAGACCGTCGAGATCACCCAAGTCCAAACCCTCAAAATTGGATGTCAGTAGGGCCATCAGAATCCGGAGCTCGCGGGAGCCTTTTTGCTGCTCGTCGAACCTCAACTTCATGCAGGCGTGCACTGGCACCTTCGTGGTGTACTTGATCTTGTTTCCCCACAAAATCTCCTGCGTTGTCTGGCCCGGAGCTGGCGGTAGATACGCGATACGGCTCGGCACCTTCTCGTTGTTGCTGATGACGTTCACACCGGGCCATCCCTGAACCAAGTGGATGTCGCTCACTGAGCCATTGTCGCTGACCTTGTCCGAGTATGCGACGCCCCTGCGCGGTCCTCTCGATTAGGAAACGCGCCATGTTTGCCACTGAAGAAAAGAGAGACATTAGTAGAACTTACGAGTACGTTGTACCAAAGTCCAGTCCTATCACCACCTTAGCTTGATTGTCCGCCATCGTGATGCCCATCGTGATGTGCTCGGGGTCTTCCCGAGTCCTCTAGTGTATGTCCTTGCTGCGAGTCTGGAACAAAGCGGTGACTGCAAGAGCTTGCAAGAGACATGGCAATATTCACAGAGGGGCAATGTCCAGATTATTTCCTCTAATCTCCTGCGCTCAGCATGCGGCGATCGGGCAGCCGCCTTGCCAAGGGTGCCCGTCTGCACTTTTCCGCCCTTCGTGTAACACCAAAGCCATGGCGTCAAGGGCTGAATATGTATGTACACATCACGCCATCAAATCATGTTCAAAACAGGAAATGCGGTGATGGAAGCCTTTTGGGGCTGTTGGTTGTGTGGGAAAATACCCAATAAGCGGCCATAGATGTGTGGTGGGCTGCGTGGGGGGTATCAGGCTGAACATGCACGCACCACACCATCGCAGAAGACCTACAGATGTAACGATACTTCTGTTTCAGCCCCCGGTAGGTAGGTTCTAGATTTGCAAGAGTAGCATACCACAAGAATCCCGTCCTCTGGTGTGCCTTGCGCACTGGCACAGAGCCCTCTCCCCGCCCACAATTTCCCGTCCCTCACCCACCCCCCTTCTTTGAACTCGTTTCTCTCAGCAGTTTCGATTCCAGTAGGATAGCTCGAAATTCTTGGTCTTGCCTTTGAATAACTCTTCAATCTACCTACTTGCAACGGCTACCTAGGCTGTATGACAAGACAGACAACTGCGCTTATAACCGCCGTTTTGGGGTCGTTGCCCAGGCCTCCGCGCAGAACGCCGGTACAGTTCCAGAGAAAGCAGCAAGATGCGTACCCTCGTCTCCGACTCACAAGACGCCACGCGCGGGCCTCCGGACAGCGAGGACCATGAGGAGCTGACTAATCCTACGCCGCCGACCTCCGGGTACCAGTCCCAGCAGCGTTCTGGAGAGCGAGGGGGTGTTCGTCGCCGAAGCAAGTCGATGAACGCAGGCGGCCGGTCGGCCGTCGGCCGCGAGTCCCATTCCACCCACGGTTCAAGAACCTTCGATGATGACCCCACTGACGCCGACGATGGCAAGCGCGATGATCGCGGCGGCGGCGGTGACTTTGGCGATCGTGGCAGTGACCGTACTGGCTCTAGCTGGTTTCGAGAGCAGCTCCGACTCGCCGATATCCGCGAGGGCCAGAGCGCTTCCGAGAGGAGATCACTCAAGGCCGAGGTGGAACGGCTGAAGAAGCAGGCCGATTGGGACAATGAATCTCTCAAAGAACATCGGATCACAAACTCGAAGCTCGAAAAAGCCCTCAAGACGGCCGTCGACAGGCTCAAGGACTCACAGCAGAAGATGGGCAAGATGCAGGAGGCGATGCCTCATTTGGAACGCGAGATGGGCAAGCTGCGAGAGGAGGCCACTCGACTGAAATATCTCGACGAGGAGTCGTCTCGCCTGGAGCACGAGCTGCTAGGGGCTGAATACAAGGTGGCAAAGCTCAATCGTGAGGTGATACTGCTTGATCACGAGGCAGCCCAGCTACGGCAGGAAAATACGCGACTACAGCATGTCGATAAGGAGGCGTCCCAGCTAAAGCGCGAGGTAGAGGAGCTGCGACGCGCCAAAGAGATGCTTGGCCAGTTGCAGAAAGAGGTGCTGGCGGGGGTCGATCGGCATGAACCCGCCTTCGACGAGGCCGTACAGGCCGCCTTCGTCGCCGTCAATGGCAAGATCAACGCGCTGGTCAAGTTCTCGAGCCCGGTCTACAAGGCCGCCGCCGCGGTGCCGTTTGACCAGTGGGGAGTCGGCGCCGCCATGTGGGCCGGCGCCTATAACCCGGACAGCCCCGCGGTCAGGGCACGCGAGCAAAGGGTCATCAAGCAGCTGCTACGTCTCGTCGTCTGGCACTTCCTCTCCAAGACGTTATTGGACCGGGCCCGACCCTTCGCCTGTTTTGGGTCGAGTCTGGCCAGGAGACTAGACGAGGACTACCGTGACGTATTCGATGACTTTGGTGAGTTGGTTAGAGATCAAGCTCGGTGGTCCGCCCAAGTTACCAACCAGAAGCTGACATGCCCTCCAACAGAGACGTCCGAGGCAGCGGCGAAATGGCGCACAATGACGGCCGCTCGACTGCTAGAGATGGACAATGACGAGTATAAAACAAGGGTTTTGGACAACCTGTTATTGCAATTTGCTTCCCTCATGTACGATCACATGGGCTTTAATGGTATGCCCCTTGAGAAATTGGAGGAGACACTGAGGGGCGAGGCGCTCAAGAAGCTGGGCCCGGTTTTGAAGGCGGCATTGGCGCTCGCACAGCTCGTTGTGAAGGAGAGAGCGGGATTCTCGCTGGAGATTCCCGACCTCACCGGTCTTGGCTTCCATAAGGAGGAGAATGACGCTCTGATGACCACTCGGGGCGCGTCTCTCAACATCGATGTGGGCGGTGGCAAGGAGGAAGAGGGCGGGGTGGTGGCTTTGGTAGCTTCGCCCATGCTGATCAAATGGGGAACGGGCAGTGGCCAACAGCTCACCTCAAAGGTCGTGCTACAGCGGGCGTTTGTTGAGGTTGTGCCAGCACCCGAACCCGTGCAGGATCTGGCCGGCTGGGCAAGGGAACTCAGCTCAAAGGTTGGGTGGTGATGATTCGTCGAGAGCTCTGTCTTTGTGACATGGTGCGCGGAAGAAATGGCCTTATGCAAGCTTGGTCAGACATTCAGAACATACGAAGTCCATGTAGTTGATTTATGCGGCTTGGCTCTTGCTCAGCATCGTTCTTGAGTGATGTTGGAATATGCGCGCGAGGTTGGCCGCGCCACCATCACGGCTCGAAGCTGTTACCAAGCGTTCAATGTTTACTGTACCTGGAGAAGACAAGTTTGAAGAAGGGGGGAAAAAGGCGAGAAAGGGAGCAGCGCTTAGAGTTGACTTCTGTTTAAATTGGTGAAGATAATAACTTGGAATATGTAGACGAGATAGGGGATTTGGCAAGGGGAGGGAGTTGTGGATGCCATTCAAGGGTTATTCAGGGGTTCTAAATCAAGCTCGGGGTTGGCTGAGGGCCGCTAGGGGTTCAGCATGGCGCAGCCCGTGATTTCACATCTTTCAATACTTCAGACTGAGGAGTCTACCACGGCAGAGTCGCCTACCACGGCGCGGGAGTGTGCCACAACAAAGGATCAAGGCACGACCACGAGTTATGACTCCTCACCATCTACATCTTTCATTTCACACCCTCCTTGAACTACTAGCATGCTTCGTGGCCAGACAAGCCAGCATTGAAACGCACGCAACCTTAGGGCTCCGCGAACGTTGCCACTGTCGCCAGCCCTAACCCAGCTCCTTACCCCTGAATACCTACCACCACCGGCAGCCGTGGCAAAGCGGCGGCAACAACGACAACACAGACTCCGCCCACAACATGGATCACAAAAGTTTGAAATGTATGTACAGGGCAACTGCTAAGCAACCACCAGAGGCCGTGGCGATATATACATGTCCAAGACAGCCAGCATAAACACCCAAGGATTCCACCATTCATCAGCCGGTTCCAAACATAATTGAAACACAAGACATCTAAGATCATGATGTCGAGGCCACAGCTGCACTTTTGACAAGCAACAACTCGGCACCCAACCATCCATTTCCACCTCCACCGTCCCGCTCGCTCACTCCCTCCTCTTCAACCCAATCTCCAACCCCAACGGCTTCCTCAAGAACCCCTCCTTCGTATCCATATAATCCTGCCTCAAAAACACCTCGTACCGCTTCGCCCACGTGGCCACAATCAGCTTCATCTCCATCTCCGCCACATTCCGCCCCACACACGCGCGCGGGCCGTAGCTGAACGGGATAAACGCGTTCTTCTGGCGCGTCGTCAGGCGCTCCCAGCGGTCCGGGTTGAAGTCGTCAGCGTCGGGGCCCCAGATCTCCTTGGAGTGGTGGATCGAGTAGGTCGGGACGCTGAGAACGGTGCCGGGCGGGAAGTAGTGGCCGTTGTAGTGAATGCCCTGGCCGTCGGGCGGAATCTGCCGGGGCAGGCCGATGCCAGAGGTGGAGTGGAAGCGGAGGGTCTCGTTGACGACCGCCGAGAGATAGGGGAGGTCGCGGACCATGTCAAAGGTGGGGACGTCGAGGTCCGCGGGGAGGGCCGCGTCCAGCTCGGCCCGGAGCTTGGACAGCACCCCCGGGGTGCGGGTCGCGTGGAAGAGCAGGGCACAGGACGAGTTGGAGGTAGTGTCGCTGCCGGCAATAAGCTGGGTCAGGGCCTCTGCGGTGAGTTCCTGGCGGCCGAGGGGCTCGCCCTTATCGTCGCGGGCGTCGATCAGACGCTGGAGGAGGTCTTTGCGCTGGGTTTGGGGCGGGTTCTCGAGGCGGGACTTGACGCGCGCGATGGCAATGCCGGCGAGGTTTTCGACGGCAGCAAGGCCCTCAGTGAAGAAGGGGTCGGGGAAGTACTTGGCGAAGGGCTTGAGCGAGGGGAGGATGCCGAGGGCGGCCGAGACCTCGCCGCGGCGGTTGAGAATCTCGATGGCGGGCGCGTAGATGGGCGGGGCGTCCGGAGAGGCGCGCACCTCGGCCATGTCGGCGCCGGAGGAGAGCATACCGAAGGGTGCGCCGAAGGCCAGGTCACCAATGACGTCGAAGGCGAGGTAGTTGAACCAGTTGAGGCAGTCGAGTTGCGCGGCGCGGTCGGGCGTGTTGGACCGAGCGATCAAGTTGTCCAGCTGGCGGACAAACAGCTCGAGGTTGCTGTGGATGTACGGCTCAAGCTCGGCGACCGACTTGACCGAGAAGGTGTGGGACACGATCTTGCGCTTGCGCGAGTGCTCGTGGCGGTCACGCGTGTTGAACAGACCCCTCTGGATGCTGACGAAGGCATCGTAAAAGTCCCTACGTGACTTTGTCAGTGCCAATGTCACGTTCCTACGCTGGCAAGGTGAACTCACGCCTTCAGAAAACCGTTGCCGTGGCCGTAGACGAGGTTGATGGCCTCGTCATCGAAGAGGCTGACATGGTTGGGCTGGATGCGCACAACCGGGCCCAGCTTCTTGTGCAGCTTATCGACCGTCGAGTACCGGTCGCCACGGCGGCACACGAGAAGAAGCCACCAGTTGGTGAACTTGGCGAGGAATGGGGCCGGGATCTGGCGGAGGTCCCCGTACGTCACGAAATATGGATACACGTAGTAAGACACGGCCGCAACTAGTAGAGCGACCGGCGCCCACGGCGAAACCAAGAAGTTAATGAGCGCCATTGTTGTGTTAGACCGTCGGAGTGGTAGTACCGAAAGGCAGACAAGACTGGCGGAACAACGTCAGATCTCGGAGGTTTATATCGCCTCGATACTTAGGCCTCGCACGCCGGCCGTGACGCCGGGGTATCCGCTCGTTCTTGGTCTTATTGCGGGGGAGCCGACTGACGGGCACTCGGCCATGCTTGGGGCCGAACCCAAGGCACGCCCAACCGGACTCAGTAAAGCGCGGCGAACGCCCCCGTTTCCGGCAGCAGGTGTCGGCTTGGAAACCTGAGGTCTCTGATACGCGGCCGCCCCGGATTTCTGCAGGGTCTTGCCGGTCCGCTGGGTGTCTTGGCTGACGGCGTGCCACCCTTAAACTGCGGGGGTGCGGAGTCGGCCATATCCCGGCTCTTGTACCGGCATTGGGGGCGATGTGGAGAACCAGGGGATGGCCCACTGGTCGGTTCTTTGAGCTGGAGTAATCGCGCTTCTCGCGACTCCGAGCTTTGTTTTAGTATTCGAAGAGGAAGAGGTTTCCGGGAGTGGAGATTCAGGGGCCCCACGAAGACAAGAGCGAGTGAGCGAGACCCAGCTCGATGTTGGGACGCATGTCTGTCAGATGAATATAGCGTGGGGTTAGCTTCAGTGAGCCCCACGTTATCGCGAGCCTCATCAGCCTTACCGGCCACGTGAAGCTCGATGGAACCGGGTGAGTGAGAGATCGCGTGCTCATATTCCCCACACCACCTCAGAAAGATGCCGCTTGACGAAAGTTACAGAGAAGAAACAGAGACTCAGCGAGAGCCTAACCACAACGCCGATCGATGACCATGCTCAGAACAGGACAAAATTGGTTTTACAAGTCGGAGTAGATACAGCACACCACAATGCGGTAGGTTCTAACAGTACCGTGTCCAAAGTCTCAACGCAGCATGTACGAGAGGTCGGGGAGATCGGCAAGAATGCGTCGCGCTGTCTCGTCTTCTTGCACTTGTGGATCGACGGCTGAGGAGGCCGTTGACGTCCCGATTGGTGCTGGGGACGGGCTAGACCTCTTCATGGTTCGTCCCGAGGGAGCGGCGGCGGCTCCCGGCTTAGGGGCGGGAGTTGGCCCCTGAACCGAGGACTCCACCAAGCCAGGGGCTGGCGCTTGGACATCCAGCCTGGTGGGAGCCGACTCAAATACCGAGAAGTCCACTGCGCCCCAGGGATCGCCTGGGGCTTGTACAGGCGAGTGTGCGACACCGAATGCGCTGTTACTTTGGGGTTGGGGCCCCGATTCGGCCGAGGGGGGGGTTGTGGAGGATCGCTGCACCGCGGAACGCGTTTCAATGGGTTGGGACGCGACGGGCGAAGACACCAGCTCACCCCACTCGTCATCTTCGTCCGGAACGCTTCCTCCCTGAACCAAACCTGCCGTACTGATCGCCGGCGTGGGGAGGGGGCGTGGTCCAGTTGCGCTCGGAACGTGGGGTGTTGGGAGATGGGCGTCCAGGGGCGCCGCGTTTGCGTCTGGTGGGCCATGCAACGAACTTGTCGTGCGTGTCTGTCCCGTCGATACAACCGAAGCGCTGCTCCAACCAAAGGAGACGATGCCCGGCCCGGCGCTGCCTGACGGGCGATGCAACGGACGGCCTTGCGGAGCCTGTTTTGTTGGCCCGTCGATGGCGTCTAGAGAAAGACGGCTTGGCTGTAGAGGTTGGAGGGATGAAGCTCTCGAGTGTGATTTCTTCTTCCTAAACACGGCATCCAGGGTAACCGGTTCGGCAGAGGAATCCCAACCAAACATGTTCTTTTGCGTCTTGGATATTCCGCCACCAAGCGCGACACGACCTGCGATGGAATCTTCTTCCATCCAGCGGCGGACGATCTTGATGGTATCGTCGTGGACTGTTGACGAGCGCCAGGCCACCCGTCTGTAACTCTCGTCGTCACCGGCGTTGTGCCTCCGAGATGAACCCAACCGGGAGACTCGATACCAAGTTTTGCGCTCCGAGATTTGGGTGAAACTGTCTTTGATGATGTGGTCCGACACCTCCCGATCCACGGCGGCGTCGCCGGGAAGTTCTGGGAGCGTAGTGAACAGCTCAGCGAGCAAACTCAAATCCACACCGAACTTCAGAGGTCCAAACATGGCGATCGGCGATGTGCTTCTGGATATGTGGCCGGCTGCTGGTGGCAGCAATGCTGTGGATATTTCGGCCGCGGCCAAGGATTCTGCTGCAGGCCCGCGAGATTCTGTGGCTGTTGTTTGAGGAGCCGGCGACGGCTCAAGTTCCTCGGCGTCTTCAAAATCCTCAAAGTCGCCAGCGTCATCCAAGCCGTCCCGATTTCCTACACTCATCGGACTCTTGCTCCGGCCACGTGAGACCACGACGGGCTCCTCACTTGCAGCCCTGGCAAGGCCGTCAAACTTATGGACAAGCTCTTGGACTTTTCCAGGGGGCTTCCTCGAGCCAGGTCGCAGTGACTGAGGGTCCTCGTCAATGGAGCTAATGGGCGAATCCTGGCGCTCGTCTTCGTGGTCCGTGTTGTCGTTGGAGGGCGTCGACGACCGGTCATCGTGACCTTGAGGAGCCGACTCAACGCTCACCCGCACCTCGACGCTCGGGATTGCCGCCAATGCTGTATGTTCTTGACCGGAATCCTCATCTTGCAACTTGACTGCAGCAGCGCCGGACTCTGCCGTCGCTGGGCGCTCAGTTGTTGGGTCTGCCTCTGATGTCTGCCAAGCTGGATCCGCGTCGACCCCAAGCGCATCTTTCTTTTCCGAGGTGTCTGGTTCAGCGGGGGAGTCGACAGGCGAGGCTGCTTCCACGACAAGGCGAGGGGTGGAGACGCCGTCATTCGAGGGCCTTCGGGAGGAAAACCCGGTGGCCCACGGGTCCGGCGACGGGTGCCGGAATGCGGAGGAGCCGTTGGCTGGCTTTGGGGTGGCGACGTTGCCGGGCCATGCGATGGGGCTCGTCGTGTTGAGAAGGTCGTCTCGCGGGGTTGGCGCCAGGTTCGGACTGGAACCTCCCCACCCTCCGGCCCACACTGAATGCGCCGAAGGGGTGTCGGAAGCGGTAGTCCATTCCCCAAAGCCAGCGTCGTCACCTCCCCATGGCGACGGTTCCGGGATGGCCGGGATTCGAGGGGAGCTGGAAGCGGAGAGAAAGGCGCGCGGCGGAGGAGCAAGGTCGGACTTGGCGGGTGAGGCAAGCTTCGGGTCCTTGTCTGAGTCTGTCACGGCCCATGGTGAGCCCCACGGATCGTCCATCGTGTGTTGCGGCGCTTGTCATGTTGCGGACTAGAGCTGCAGCCACGAGCTCGGCATCGTTCGAAGGCGGAAGGTCGAGCTGGAGGATTGCGAACGCAAATGAGAAGCCAATGGGATCGGTCTCAGGCTAGGCAGACGACTTCGGTGTCGGGGTGGTCTGGGAGCCGATGGCCGGGCGAGTCGGAGGATGGGATGACGTTGGCTTCGGCGTGTCGACGTGGGTGGGTGGTGTTGCACGAGCAGCTTCGAGTGCTGCAGCGGGCGGCCCAAGGCGGCGCAGGGCCGGTTTGTCTTGGAAGCAACCTAGCCCAGTACCGTAACAGCCCCTGCATACGGAGAGCTGCGCCAATGTCCAGTGGAATGTTGTCTCAGCCAGTCAGTGTTGGTGCTGTTGACGGACGAGGAAACGAACTTGTGTTTCACTCCTTTTTTTGGTTTTAGAAAGGAGGAAGCCAATGACGAAGAAAGGGAGGAAGCCACAATTTGGTGGAAAATGAGCTGCGGCGCTGTCCGCACTGCCCTGAACCCATGTCTCTCGCGGCAGACAGTCCCAGGGAGCGCTGACAGTGGCAGGGGTGTAATTGTGGAAGCCGTCTTGGCACAGAACAGGGCGCTGATAAGCCCTGTAGTTTACAGAACCCAGGGGGAATTAACTGACATCGCGGGAAGTCTTCCCAGCTCTCAACAAGATTTTACATGGCTGTCATCTCCGCAGGAGTGCTCTTTAAGACGAGCACTCCTCCAGTTCCAGGGCCCTGCAGGGTCTCTGGCACATGCATGTGGCGCACCTTGAGGGCATTGTGCGTAGGTAGGTGCTGTCCTGCTGCGTGCTTCTCCACCTTCGACGCTGATAAAGCAACGCCGATTCAGGCCGATGGAGGGGCCGATTGTTGACTCGTTCATAATCCGCTGCCCGCCTGGAAAAGCGTCGCCAACCGCCATGCCTACAGCTGAGAGAGCGCACCTTCAACCGCCCTGACGGACAGCGTTGACAGCAATACCGATACACGAAATTGGCTCCTCTTGCGGATCGCCATGTCGCTCTCCAAGATCAAGCACATCGTGCTGGTGAGGATGCCTCCCGCCCCATGCGCACGGGACCTCGGTCTGCTGCGGTTCCCCCCTTCGCCCACGCCCACAAGCTGATCACACTACTGCGCAGATACTTTCGGGCAAAGGAGGCGTCGGCAAATCCTCCGTGACGACACAACTAGCTCTGTCGCTGTCGCTCGCCGGCCACTCGGTTGGCGTCCTCGATGTCGATCTCACCGGCCCCTCCATCCCGCGCATGTTCGGCATTGAAGATGCGAAAGTGACACAGGCACCCGGCGGATGGCTGCCGATCACCGTGCACGAAGCGGACCAGTCCGCGGGCATCGGTTCGCTCCGAGTGATGAGTCTTGGGTTTCTCCTGCCTCGACGAGGCGACGCCGTCGTCTGGCGCGGGCCAAAGAAAACCGCCATGGTACGGCAGTTTCTGTCAGACGTGTTCTGGGACGAGCTGGACTACCTGTTGATCGACACCCCCCCCGGAACGAGCGACGAGCACATTTCGCTGGCCGAGACGCTTTTGCAAAAGGCGCGGCCCGAACAACTTGCCGGCGCCGTTGTCGTCACGACGCCCCAAGCGGTGGCCACGGCCGACGTTAGGAAGGAGCTCAACTTTTGCACAAAAACGGCGATCCGCGTGCTCGGCGTAGTCGAAAACATGAGTGGATTCGTGTGCCCGAACTGCAGCGAATGCACCGATATCTTTATGAGCGGCGGCGGGGAGGTCATGGCGAAGGACTATAATGTCCCGTTTCTCGGGCGTGTCCCCATCGATCCCCAGTTCCTGGTACTGATCGAGACCGGAAGGAGGCCGAGGTACCCGGAGGGCACCTCGGTCAACGGGCAGGATATCTCAACACCGGCCGATGCGCCCACTGACAGCAACGAGACACGGGACTCCGGCCTTCTGGTACACAAATACAAGGACTGCTCACTCGCTCCCATATTCGGTACCATTACGGCCGATGTCGTGGCCGGTGTTGTGGCTGCAGCGCAGTCGGGGGGTACGTAGCGGACTACAACGTAACCTGCGTTGCGGCGCAATCAATAATTCCATTCGAGCCCAACGAGCTATGGTGGCTCGAAAGTCTCTGTGATACGTTGGTTGTATCGTCTAGTTTTTTCTCCTGACAGATCGGCCGTTATTCGGCCAGTTCGTGCCATGGGAAGAGCACCAAAGGGCACCGGCAGGGGATCTCCCGGCCAGCCCGTCCCAGTGCAACTGCCATCTCGAGGTGTCCAATTCCCTCATCAGCAAGCGAGGGCAGCAAAGAATCAGTTGCACGCCTGCGAAGACATGGGGGCTGCGGTCCGCGGATGCCGTCGCTTACGGCATGTCGACGACCTCTGTGCATACATGTCTTCGTCGGGCCTGGCCTAGTCGATTCCTCGTGGTTGGTGATGCAGCATCATATCTCACGCGTGGTATTTCGGGAGCTAGTGAGAGCCTGTTCCATTCCTTAGATATCTTGCTTGACGCCAGGCACGGAGCGCCGAGGACCTCTTGACGTTGGCCAAGGCTCGGAAGCTCCCGCTGAAGTGCCTGTCGGAACCCAAAATGGCCGCCAGTTTGGTGAGGGCTGTCCAATGGCGGGGCAGCCAAAGCTTGCATCCCTGCCGTCCCGGTCAGGGTACCAGGTATGTTACCTTACAGAATCGATCGCTACATGTGATTAACAGGAACCAAGGGCACATTGGGCGTCTAAACGTTGCGGAATTAACATCTAGGCCGATATCAAGAATACTGATGACATCTGAACCCTCCATCGCCGGTCGTGTACGATCCCAGAACTGCTGTCTTACGCAGTTGGCCTGCCTTGGATCGTATCCGAAACGCGGCAAACTGCCCGTGTTCACCGACCCTGGTCACAATACCACGATACACAGAACGATCCAGGTCCCGCAGCGGCACCTTGCAGAAACCCCGCTACGCGCTTGGCACCAAAATTTCATGCCCCGCCAAAACTTCGCGAATATTTGGGCGAGTGAGGTTTAATCCGTCCTTGTCCTGAGGGCTTCGTTACTTCTCACTGAGTTCTCTCGTCTGTCAGATTCTCCGACCATTCTTGGATATTGGCAAAGTTGGCAATAAGCATTGTCCGCCGCACACTCCGCGGATTCTCGAACAAGACATCCCGGTGAGGTCTTTTCCCGGAGATCTCGTGCTACCCATACCTGGTACCTACAATATCGACCTCCAACTACCTAAAAAAGACTCGAGAACCCCTCGCAAGGCCGCACCCTGCACCAGGCCCCGCCTCTGCCATGCCGGGAACCCCCTAAAACCGACTTCTCCGCCCACGCACGCATTGTACCAGGCTATCGCACTGGATCTGGGCCTCACTTTGACTTGATTTTTTTTCTCACCGGTAAATGACCGCAACTGACCTCCTGCGCTTTCTGTCCAAGCCCACCAAGTTCGTCTCTGGCGTCCCCTTGTCCTCCAACGTGCTAACTCGCCTTCCAGACCCAGATAACAAACACCAACTTGGCCTTTGCTCTGCCTGCCCACCTCTTGCCCGACGATCAATACCCTGCCGCCTCCTTCGTCCGCCTCCCCGGCCGATACCACACGTGTCGACACATCCGCAACCACGGCTCACTCCAAGCGCAAGCCCAAAATACCGCTCACCAAGCTCTTCAACTTCCCCGTCCGTGGCCGGCCTCCCTAACGTCCCCTTGGCGACGTTCGATTTCCACACCTGCGCACTGCAGCTGGCTCCGCCAGCATATTAAAAGAACCACTTCCTGTGGGCCTACTCTCTCAAACGGACGCCGCAAGGTTCGTTTGAGCGGCAGCTAGTGTCCCGCGGACGCTCTCATACCCGACAGCACACCCCGACACGGTTCCCTGGTTGACCATGGTTAACCTCGAGATCCCCGCCAACTACACCTTCTCGCCCGCTCCGGGAAGCCTCCAACTGACTATCAATCACGAGGTCGCTGCGGACTTGGACTCCACCAACGCCTTTGAAGGCCCAGAGAAGCTCCTCGAGGTCTGGTTCGCGCCCAGCCCGAATGCCCTGCCGGCCGGCGCCAAGGAGGATGGCCTGAAGGCGGTCAGCCCGTCCACCTGGGAGGGGATGCTGGACATGGTCAACTGCAAGGTTCTGTCCATTGTCAAGTCGGACCACGTCGACGCCTACCTGCTGTCCGAGTCGAGCATGTTCGTCTTCCCGCACAAGATCATCCTGAAGACGTGCGGCACGACGACCCTTCTCTTGGGGCTGCGCCGGCTCCTCCGCATCGCTGCTGTGGACGCCGGCCTTCCCTTCCACAACGCTGCGTCATTGGATGACATTCATGTCGCCGCTACGCCGCACCGCGTCTTCTACAGCCGCAAGAACTTCCTCTTCCCCGACCGCCAGCCCGGTCCCCATTCGAGCTGGAAGGAGGAGGTCAAGTTCCTGGACGACACGTTCGAAAATGGCAGCGCGTACATGGTCGGGCGCATGAATGCCGACCATTGGTACCTGTACATGACGTCTCCTACCAATGCCACCATCACGCCGCCCTTGACCCCTCTGGGGAGCAACGGCGGCAGCCCCACTGGCAGCCCGAAGATTCCCACCGGCATAGTACCGGCCCTTGGCGGCGCTGTCGATGGCCAGACCGACGAGACGCTCGAGATTCTGATGATGGATCTCGATATCGAGAATGCGAAGCAGTTCTACCTGGAACAGGCGAGTGCGGTCGCCAGTGAGCGGGTGCCTGCTCAGGCTCAGGAAGCGCGCCGGGCGGCCCAGGACAGCTTAGGCGACATCGACTCGACCGTTGACGTCTTTGCCAACTGTGGCGAGTCCGACATCACGGGAAACCAGGAAGCCGAGCCTGACCTAACTGCGGTCGAAGCCGCCACGACCGAGGGTCACGCTCTCGGCACCGTCGTCTCCGACGCCTGCGGCCTCGCCCAACTCTACCCGACTTCGGACTACCCGGACGCGCGCATCGATGCCTACCTCTTCTCGCCCTGCGGATATTCCGCCAATGGCGTTGTCCCTGCACCCGCCGCTGATGCGGACCAGAACAGTATCAAGCCCGCGCACTACTGGACCGTGCATGTGACCCCTGAGCCCATCTGCTCGTATGCGTCTTTCGAGACCAACGTTCCGAGCGGCCAGAACGGGCGCCAGGCGTCGGACATCATTGAGCAGGTCGTCAACATCTTCAAGCCCGGTCGTTTTACCGTGACGTTTTTTGAGGCGAAGAGCAAGCCGGCCGACGAAGACGCGGCACCCCAGGCCGCCAAGGGAGTCAGCGAGAAGAAACAGATGGACACCGTCAAGGGATACCGTCGCAAGGATCGCATTGTGCACGAGTTTGACGACTACCATCTCGTGTTCCGCTACTTTGAGCGTGACGGGTGGGCTGGGAATAACCTCGCCAGAGTGGGCGAGGACCTGTGAGCGGGTTGGTAAACGTGGCCAGGGCACGGCAGGACTGCGAGTCATTGCTGCTCTCTTTTTTCCTGGTTTGCTTCGGCCTCGGTCTGCTTTGCGCCTTGAATTCGTTTGGTAGCCGTCGCGTATTTTGCCATTCGTCAATATTCCGGAATGAAAGCGGTCTTTCTTGAAATGTCCTTCGGTGGCAGTCCGCCAATCCCGCCTCATTGTTCATTCCAGTCCCCCTTTCTTGCCTAACATTCCTCAAAGGCTCGATTCCCAGCCCCCAACCCATAAAACACCCAGCCTCCTGCCGCCATGTCGAAGAATGTCGTTTGAACCTGTGGCTGGTAATTTTTCGTGTCTTCTCGCCCTGCATTTGGGAGCGTCTGGGTTGGCCATCTCTGCCCGCCCATGGCCACCATGACACCATCTTCAACCAGCAGGGCGAGCTTCTCGTGTCCCTGACACCGCTCACCTTCAAGAAGAACCATTTGCGACCGTTTTTCTCTTCGTCAAATAACTACGGATCGTTTCTTGCCCGCCCGACGCAGCAGCGCGTCTCCTCGACTCCCAAGCGGACATGCCCTCGTCTGCGTCTTACACCGAAAGCCAGACCGAAAGCCGAACCGAAAGCCAGAGCTCCCGAGGGCCACATATCACACAATGGCTGCCTCAGCTAGTTCTCGCAGCCCTTTTCTCTCTCATGGCGGCATCAATAATCGGCCTGTCTCTGTCGGCCGTGACCTTTAGCAACCCAACAGACTTGTCGAAACCCGGCTACGCACTCGCCCAGGCCTTCGTCATGTTCGCCGTACGTCGCAAGCAAACCCCACCCAAACCCTCACCAACCAAACTAACACCTCCCTTCCCACACGAACAGTCCATCCACTCCCTCTTCTACATCCCCCTCCACCTTCTAGCCGCCCACAAAGGCGAAACCCTCTACCTCCCCCCGCCACCCTCACCCTTCCGCCACCGCCTCCGCGCTTGGTCGACCCTCGCCCTGGCGACCGCCCTCACAGCCTGGACGGGCGCCACCATCGGCGTGGCCGTGTGTGTCGCGCACGACGGCGCCGGCGGAACAGACACGGTCGCTGCTGTCTACCTCAAGGCCGGTATGTTTGCATGTGCTACTGCATGGGTGTTTGCGGTGTTGTTGGGGGTGGTGCACCGGTTTGCGAGGAGGCCGTTTATTCTTCCGTATGTCTCCCCGAGGCCTCCGGGGCTTGAGGATGAGGAAGACGATGGGGGCTTTTATGAGGGTGGTGATGAGAAGACTAGCGGCCGTCGGGCAGGAAGCAGCAGCAGCAGCAGCACCCTGCGCGGAACCACGCCCTCGTCGTCGCCTGCCGCTTCTGCCGGTAGCGGTGGTGGTGGGTCGAAGAAACGACGTGGCGGTGGTGGGGGGGTCTCGCCGTCCAACAGATCCGTGGTGTCGTCGGCGTCGAGCGCGACGTCTCGGGCGCGGAAGATGACGCGCACGAGGAGGTTTGTGTTGGAGGCGCCCACGCCTGAGGCGTTGTCGCCCGTCGAGAGGTCAGGGTCTCCGGTTGATGGTGAGGAGACTGCCGCCGGCGGTAGCAGCTCATCGTCTGAGAAGGCGGGCGGGAAGAGTGCAGAGAGACGGCCGGGAACGACTCCTGAGGGAGTGGCTGGGTCCGGAAGGGGGTATAGGCCTGGGAATGGGGCACCGCGCTGTCAGGATGTTAGTCCGTCAGTGAGGAGGTTTGGGAGGAAGATGGCTGTGGCATCACGGCCGGCAGAGGGTGGTGGCGGCGGTGGTGGTAGTGGTGATGGGGTGGGTAAAAGTGGTGCACAACGGCCTGGTTCTCAACCCCCTCCGGCTTCTTCAGCTTCTACAACTCTTCCTCCTCCTCCTCCTCCTCCTCCGCCGCCGCCGCCGCCAACCAAGAGTTATTACGTTCCTGGATCGTGGACGCCGCAGGGGCAGGCTGAAGAGGGGGCGGCTGATGATGCTTGACCTGGGTACTGGCGTCCCTTAGACCAAATGTCGTTGACCTTTCTCTTTTCTCTTTTCTGGTGGATGGAGGTGTGTTCGTGTCTCTGTAAGATGGTGTTGCTGAAGTGTTACGTTGATCTATGTTTGAATACAAGTGTGGTGTTGAAAGTGATTCAAGGTTAAATGGATATGGGTCGCCTTGAAAAACGACCGAGTGGGAATCAGTGCTACGGTTCCCATCAGTCGGTAAATCGGTAAACCCAATGTCGTTGGGCTACTATCGTGAAATAGCCATCCTTTCACTACCTGGGATATCATTTTTGAAAGCCACAAAACACACTACCATAGGTACCTACTGAGAAAATCGCTTATGTTCCTCTCAAGGACAGCGACATCTAGTATTCTGCAACAAAAGCCAGCTATTCGCAGCAAGGTTGGCCTATATCGAAATTATCGCAAGAATACTGGTTCGTTGCCTAGACTATTAGACAAGCCAGGATCCCCTTCATAGTCTTATGCCAGCCGCTGAGCTCACGGGCTCGCCAATGGTAACACCAACCCGATGCTTGCCCTCCTACCGGGCGCGCTTACACAACCCGCCTCGTCTTGCCCGTTTCCACCTCATACACCCACCCACTGATCACTACGGAGTCGGGCACCAGCTTGGACTTCCTGAGAAACTCGACGTCATCCTCAACGGCCTTATCCAGCTCCGGGAACGGCAGGAAATCCAGCTTCCGCTCCTCCAGCTCCGCCACAGCGTCTTGGCTAGTTTCACATGTCAGACACAGTCCCTCTTGACTATAACCAAAAGCGGAGAATATCAGGGGGAAATGAACCGGAAGAAATAAAACTCACCCCAAATTCTTCCCCACCACCCCATACGCATCCTCATTCTTGAATGTCAACATCCCACACCCGGTATGCTTCACCAGTACCACCTCTTGAGTCCCAAGCAGCTGCTGGCTGATCACCACCGACCTCAACGCATCCACGGCCGAGGCACCCGCCTACACAGCATCAATCACCGTCGGTCAGCACGCAATCCCTCTCTTTCTTTATTGTGCATGCCCACAACCCCCACCTCCCGGCGTGGCCCCCAATAAAGACAAAGACTCACATTCCGAATGACGTGGGCGTCACCCAGTTCGATGCCAAAGGCCCGGGCGGGGTCAATACGGGCGTCCATGCAGGTCAGGACGAGATACTTTTTCGCGGGGGGCAAGGCCAGGTCGCCTTGGGTGAAGGCGGCCGAGTAGCTGGCCGAGGTGGCCTCGACGTTTTGCTGGATGGCAGACATGTTCTCGTTCCTTTTTCTGGGTAGGGTTTGGGTTGTGGTGTGTAAGTTGAGGGGGTCGGTTTTGTTGAGACGACGGTCAATTCGGTGGGGCCTTGAGGGTGCAAGAAGAGAGTGAAGATGGGAAGAGATCGTGTTGGTGACAAAGTACAAGCAAGGGGAATACACAACGAAGATTATATATGTACAGCCAACCCGCAACGCCGCCCCCTCCGCTGACGTCGCCGTGTCGGGCTCCAACTCCGCCGTTCCCTTCCCCAATCAGATAAAGGTGGCTTGGCGACCACCCAATAAGCCGCTGCTTTCGGTCAAGCAGGTGTTCGGCGCAATGGCGTGCTCGCCGATGCCCCTCATCCACGCCGCGGCGACGACTACCAACGCTTGGATGCGGGATCGCGCCACACAGCCACTGCGTCTCACCATTCAGGTGATCGGCGCCTTGCAGGAGGTTCTCAGGGTGGCAGTGCAGGTTGTACAGTGCCGGCGGGATACGGCTAGGCGGGTTGGCGACGGTAATGTAGAGATAAGATCAAGAGCCTCTCCGGTGTTAGCTCGGATGTGGATGCCGCCTCTGTGATGCCGCGACTCCCTGGTGTGATGATGTGGTAGCACAGACCGTCTTTCCGCTAGTGCCGGCCCTTGGAGCGCCGTTGCAGGCGCGCAAGCGTCTTCTCCTTCTCCTCGAGAGCCCGCTTCTCTTCGTACTCGCGGGCCGCCTTGCGAGTACGCTCAGCCTCCCCTTTATCGGCGCGTTCGTTCAGCCTGTCCTTGGCGTCGGCAAAGGTCGATTTGAGGCTGTCGTACATGTTTTCGGACGCGGGGGCAGCGGCACGTTGCGCCGAGATGACTCGTGGGGCGCTCGGGTCAACGATGCGCGTCATCTCCCACACATTCGCATCCGAGCCAGGTATTGTGAGCGGCCTCAGCCCGATCAGGCGCCGGAACCACGCTTGGTGGGTGAGCCACGACTGGACAAAGTGCAATAGAGACGTGTAGAAGAAGTATAGCGGGAGGCCGGCCGGCATGAAGAGCGTCACGATGGTGGAAATGGGCACGACGGCGAGACTGAACAGTTTCATCGTCTTCGCCTGTTGTGGCGCCATGTAGGGAAGAGGTACCTGGTTCGCGCATGGTCAGCGGTCAGGGGCTGTGCCGTGCTCTAGGAGGGGAAAGACGACATACCCTCATGCCCAGCATCATGAGGATGCCAGAGAGAACGGGTAAAATAAAGAGCGGATCGGCAACGGCGAGGTCGGTAAACCACAAGGCGCCGCCGGTCTCAAACGAGGGGACGGGAAGGTGGGCCATGCCCTGGATCAGGCGAAACATGCCAATGCCAATGGGAACCTGAAGGAGTGGCACAAAGTTCTTCCACATGCTGAAACCAACGGCACGGTTCATCAGGCTGACCCTGGCGCGGGCCTCGGCGCCGGCGAGATGGTTGCCACTGATCATCATGGCCTTCATTTCGTTGACGGCGGCTTGGTACTTCGGGTCCTTCATCAGCTCCTGGTGTTTTTGCGCGTTTTCGGAGGCATCTAGTGAAGGTTTCAGGAGGGCCAGTCGCACGGCGAGGGCCACCACGCCGATCGAGGCCCACCACGGGAGACCGGTATGGATGTAGATGGACTCGAGACACGTCTGCATGAGCGAGGTCGGGCCCCAGCCGAAGTCCAGGCCAAGGGTCTTCAAGAAGCCGATTTGCTCGGGGATGTCGAGGAGATCGCTCCCGGTGAGGCTGACGGGAGTGCTGGAGAAGTCTGTGAGGGTTGAACCGGCCTGCGAGGCATCGAGGGGGAGTGTTGACTGTGTCGAGGCATTGCGGGCCTGTCGGGGCGAGAAGAGAAGGGGGCGGGACGCGGCAGTGAAAGCCAGGGGGCCCCCTATCCTGCGAAGGACCGATGCGCCCTGCAAAGCTGCTCCATTGTTGCTGTTGCGCAGTGCCGTTCCGAATTGTCGTGAGAGGAGTCGGGCCGTGGGCGCTGTCTGCTGCGCGTCGACATGGTCAGTTCGTGCATCCTCCAGTTGTCTTCTGCGGCTTGCGCGGACGTTGATTAAGGACAAAAAACAAGACGAAAAATAGCCCATCTTACCGCTGTTGCGCGCCCCACGGCCTGGCTCGTCCGTAGAAGGCCTCTGGCGGGAAGCATCTCGTCTGGCTGTTCCTGTCGTGCGTGGCAGGTCCGGGTGCGGGATCAGGAATCGGGAATCTCGAATCTCGAATCTCACTCCAGGCCTTGTCGCGGGCCAAAATTTCCAGTGGAGCCGGCCCGGGTTCCTGACTGGCGGGTCCGGGTGCAGCAGCGGCTAAGCTTCGGCTGGCAACGGACGGCCCCACCACCAATCGCCAAGGCTTACTTTGAGCTTCAGGTGGGGCGGCTGTGTTTCCGTTCCTTGCGGGACCTCCAAGCAGCGACTCGGACACAACAGCTCGGACGGGCTTTGCCATGGCCTGGCTGAGTTGAAGGTGCTAACGAGTGCACCTGTTGGCCACATGGCCACAATCGTGGTTTCAGCTACAGTTCCCGTGTTTGATTTACCCCGAGAATATATACAACCCCTCACGATGAGGTGCAGCCAAAGTTCGACCATCCCCCCTCATCCGTGCTGGCTCTGCTGTCTGTCTATCCGCGAACCCAACGGGGCGGTGCCCAACCAATGAGTCGCAACAGCACCTGGAGTCGTATATGTCTTCTTGTTTGTAGGTGGCTTCAATATGACGAAAAGCTCAGGCCGGCGAACATCCGCACAATCCTGGAATAGATCGCAATTCCCTCGCGACGAGCCCATCACTCCAAGCTCGTCAGGTCGTCGAGTTCGTTTCTCCGTCTCGGCTTCTCCACCACTTCGATTCCGGGCCCGATGGGATGCGCTTCTCGCCTCGAGAGGGGGAAGATCTGATAAAGACGGGTCAGTAGCTGCAGCGCGGGACACTTTGATGCGGCCGGCCATCATGACGTACCCTTGTGTTGCTCCACCCAAGCCTGAACGCCGCCTCGTGCGCAAAGAGCTCGCCGAACCCGAGCATCATACCGTTAATGAATGGCAGGAACAGGTTGATCGCGGCGCCGCGAAAAATGGACCAGATAGTGGGCGGCTGGTAGAGAATGACGGCCGGGGACGCCGAGGACGGCGGTGACGCTGACAGGTCGTCATGGCCCGAGTACTGTTCGCTGTCGGACCGGATGGTGACCCCGGATTCGGCCATGGGGTTTGGCGGCTCGTCAGATGCCATGGTATGGTCGGGGGCGTGTATGGGACGGTGTTGGTGGGAACTCGTTCCTCAACGCCGGCAGTTCCAAGGTTGCAAGGCGCAGAGTGCAGCCTGAGGCTTAGAGTCAGCAGCGGTCGCGCCCAGTTGCTTGCCTGCCGCGGCCGACCGGCAATCGGCGAAAATTGATCCGGCTTGGGAGTTGAGGGAGCAGCCCAGCTCGGCCGCGATGATGCGAGTTCGCCAAAGTAACCAAGGGAAATTCCCAAGAAACCGGCTGACAGAAAAGAAGCTCCCAAGAATCCAGGCGGTTTTGTTTTGTCAGAGTTGAGGGCGGAGAGATGAAGTTCAAGACATGAAGCAGCTCACTCGGAACCGCATGCTGGATTACGTAACAATAACTCATTGCAGCTGGTGGGGGGTCAGGGATGACGGGTGACGCGGGGCACAGGCAGCTCTGGCTGCCTTCGCTGCCAGGCTGCCTAAGTTACAACCCAGCGCTGCCTGTCTGATTCCTCGAATTCCCATCTCGAACAAACCGACTTTCCAAACACCACACAACCCAAAACTCAACCTATCACGCTCCCAAACGCTCCCAAACGCTCCCAACTCTCAACACTCCTACCTGCCCATCGATACCGTTCCTTGACAATGGCGGATCACGACACGCTGATCAGCAACTTCTGCGAGCTGACGGCTGCTTCGGCGCAACAGGTACGCCCTCTTGTGTTGCCGTGCGTTCCCAGCGGGTGCATTGCTGGCAGCTGTCTTCCACGTTCTAACCATCGCAGGCCACGGAATATCTTAGCGCCAGCGAGTGGGATATTGACTCGGCCGTAACCGCCTACTTCACAGACATGGAGGAAGCCGACGATGGACCCGGCCAAGGCACCTCCTCGACCGCTGCCGGCGCTGCCGCAGAGCCCGAATACACAGGACCGCGGACGCTGGACGGCCGTCCCGCACCCCAATATGCCGCCGCATCGTCATCGTCGGCAGCCAAGAAACCGCAAAAGCGCACCGGCCTGGCCACTCTGAGTTCTCTTGGCGGCGGCCACAATCACGACGATTCGGAGGAAGATGACGACTACGACGATGAGGAGGACGAGCGGCGTGGGCCTAGAGATCTGTTTGCAGGAGGAGAGAAGTCGGGCCTCGCAGTTCAAGATCCCGCCGCCCAGCGGTCGTCGGATCCGCGGAGGATGATCAATGACATCGTGGCCAAGGCTCGATCGTAAGCAAACCGCAGGTACCCCGTGCTTATCCGGCTCGTCGACTAACTTCATCCCGCGACAGGAATGCCCGGCAGCCAGACCAAGAAGCGGCCGCTCCCTCGAGGACCCAGTTCCGCGGCTCCGGCCAGACACTCGGCGGCGATGGCGTCGAAAGCCGTGTGATCCCCGACTCCCGCGGTAGTGCCATTCCGACCGCCACCAGCGACGGCCCCGTACAAGAGCGCATCCTGCACATATGGAGCGATGGATTCAGCATCGACGACGGGGAGCTGCGACGCTTCGACGATCCCCAGAACCGGGCCGACCTGCAGATGATTCGGGAAGGACGGGCGCCAATCCACCTTATGAACGTCAGGCTTGACCAGCGGGTTGATGTCAAGCTTCAGCAGCACAATGAAGATTACCGGCCCCTGCCCAAAGTATACCGCCCATTCGGCGGCGAAGGACGGCGTTTGGGGAGCCCCGTTCCGGGCGAGTTGGCTGCCGCCCAGCACTCGGCAGCCCCCACCACATCCGCCTCCAGCTCGAGCCAGGCCCCGGCGACGGCTGTGGACGAGTCACAGCCAACACTCACGCTCCGGATCCAGCTCCCCGACGGGACTCGTCTCCCCGCGCGCTTCAACGCGAGCCAGACGGTCGGCGATGTCTACGACTTCATCATGCGTTCGTCCCCTTCTAGCAACAGCGGGCGGCCGTGGGTACTGTCCACTACCTTCCCGAACAAGGAGCACGAGGAGAAGGGGTTGGTGCTTGGTGAAATGGCCGAGTTCAAGAGGGGCGGCACCGCGGTTGTTAAGTGGAAGTAGACGGTACGCGCTGAGAAAAGGCGAGGGAATCCCATGACGGCCGGGGCTCGGGCCTGTCTGCGGCGTTGGGGAGGTAATGATTGCTTGGCATGTGTGATGGATGGGTGACCCCAGCATTCCTTCTCATATAATACGCCGGGGGAAATTCATGGCAACGAGAAATGATTCATCCAGGCCCGTATCAGCGTCTTTTGTGCCACATGTAACGCGCGACACTACTGCTGTCCACCCCTGGTCTTCCACAGGATCCAAATGTTAACTAACCTACCCATACTCCAAGCCTTTTTAACGCCATGAACGCCGACACCGTGGTATCACACTCCCTGCGGCCCACTGTCATCCTCCAGCCCCATCACTGTCCGATCCACCGCCGCCTCCCCTCTGCCCCTCAACTATCCGGTGACCTCACCATACCCTCGCCACCAGCCGCATGCGGCGACACCACCGGGCCGTCGAGAAACTTAAACCACGGCCGGGCGGCGGCCACGTTGAGCTTGGCGCTGTTGAAGCGCGCCTCGCCGGGCGGCATGCACACGAGGATGTACGTGTTGGTGGTGAACTTGGTCGCGAACATGCTGAAGGTCGCGCCCATCTTGTACTCAAAGTCGGAGAACTGCTCGGCGTTGCGCGGCGTGCCCGTGTATTTCGAGCACGTGTGCTTCCAGCTCTTGAGGATGTTGCTCATGCGCTCGAAGCGGTCGCCGTAGGGGTTGCGCTCGCCCTCGGCCGAGGTCCACTTGGAGACGACGAGGAAGGAGGTGCGCTCAAAGAGGAGGATCTCGTCGGCGTCGATGGCGAGGCCGAGGCTGGCGAGCTGGGTCTCGATGACGGAGAGGTTGGGGACCAGGTCGTGGATGATGGAGGCCCAGGCTTTGTAGAGGGATTGGTCCCAGATGGAGGTGGCGAAGAGCTGGAGGTTGAGGGAGGGGTCGGAGGCGGCGGTTGGCGAGGTGGGGAGGGGTGGTTGCTGGTGGTGGTGGTGGTCGGGCTTCTGCTTGTGCACGATGGCGACGGCCTCAGCGGTCTTGCGGCGGACCAGGGTCGCGCGGTGGTCGAAGACGTCCTCGCGCGTCATGGGCTGGATCAGGTCCATCTTGTGGATCAGGACGAAGATCTTGGCCTCGCGCGAGTACTGTACCAGGGCGCTGATGATGCTGACGTAGGTTGCCAGGTCGCGCTCGACGTCGCGGCTCTCGATGTCGAAGACGTAGATGAGCACCCCGACGTTGCTGAAAACGTGGGCGCGCTGCTGCGAGAGGTAGTTTTCCATAAAAGCTTCCTGACCGCCGCAGTCCCACAGGTTTAACGTGAGGTTGCCCAGGAACTTGACGTGCGACAGGTCGATGTCGATGGTGGCGCCGCTGGGGTGAGGGTCAGTCGGTGTGCTCTCACAACCAGCTATCTTATGAGGGAATAGAACACGAAAGACTCACAGCCTACGAGTGTCACGCGCCAAATAGTTGCTGAAGATGATGCTGCGCATGCTCGACTTGCCCGATCCGCTCTTCCCCATGAGCAGCACTTTCTGTTTCTTAACCTTCTTGAGCTGCGCATGGGCCGAGGCACTCATCGTGTCAACCCCCGCGACGGACGCGCCCGTGGCCGAGTCAAAGTCCGACATGGTGTCCTTTTTTTCTGCCTCTTTTTCTTTTTGTCAACTCATCGGTCCAGCGGTCGCTGCCTCTGGGTGAATTGGCGCAGGCACGGGGGGCCTGGTTGAAGGTTAAGGGTTGAGGGTTCGGGATGCGGATGAGCGGCCGTGTTCCTTGAATGACGGAGTTCACTGGCTTGGCTTCCCTGAGCCCCTGGGGGGACAAGGCCCGCTGTGGGGAAACCGCGTTTTCTCGGCCAGGCACGGCTTGTTGGCTTGGGCTTTGGAGACACAGCATGAGGCTCACGTGACCACCTTGAAACACTCTTGAAAGTCTGTAGTCTAAGCTTGACTTGTTGAGAGT
>OUNM010042360.1_pt1 | contig 33255 bp, 30 predicted proteins | sample 1769961 | NCBI WGS metagenome assembly OUNM01 (sample SAMEA3914820, study PRJEB12502) | metagenome | biome: forest; material: soil | place: USA | collected 2012-03-12 | depth 0.3 m | reverse complement strand
CATCCAGGCCTGCTTCCGGCCGATGCGGACGCCCGGGCGCGCGCCATCGCCTGGATGTTCGCCGCGGTCAATTCGATCGAGCCGCCGCTGCTCGACCTCGTCACCGCCAGGTTCGTCGAGGGCGACAAGCCCTGGGCGGCCGAGCGCATCGCCCTCGTCTACGATCGCATTCGCGCCCGCCTTGGCCAGCTGTCGGTGCATATGGGCGATTCGACCTGGATAGACGGCGATTTCAGCGCCGGCGACGTGATGATGATCGGCGTGCTGCGCCGTCTGCATCCGTCAGGGCTGCTCAAGGAATTTCCGAACGTCGACGCCTATGTGGCGCGCGGCGAGGCCCGCCCCGCCTTCCAGCGCGCCTTCGCGGCGCAGGCGGCCGTGTTCGCGGCGGCGACGGCGAACGGCTGACCGCCTTCGCCAGGAACGCTTGAAACGCCTTCCTTCCCTGCGCAGCGGGGAAGGTGTCTGGATCGGCGTCAAGCCGAGCCAGACGGAAGGGGCATTGCCGCAGATACAGCAAGCAAATCCCTATCAGGTTTACGTCGTCTGCCGTGTCAGCAAATCGATACGATGGAGCAGGATTTCCGGCCGGAACGGCTTGTTGATATAGTCGTCGGCGCCCAGGGCCGTCGTCTGGTTGATCGACTGGATATCGGTGCGCGCCGTCATGACGATGATGGGCACCGAGGAAAACTGACGCACGGCCTTCAAGACTTCCAGTCCGTCGATATCGGGCAGGCCCAGATCAAGCACGACGATGTCCGGCTCGTTTTCGCGGATATGCTCGATCGCCAGCCGGCCTTCGGTAACCATCGACACGTCGAAATTCTTCATGCCGAAGAAGATGTTGTGGACATTGCGCAGGCCCGCATCGTCCTCGACGATCAGGATCTTGCGTTGGGGACCGGTATCGGAATTCGACAGCGAAGGCATGGGCGCACCTTTTAACCTGCCCGGCCGTCCGGGTGGCGGCCTGGGGCTGGGCGGAAGGTAAACATTGCCGAATAAGTTTGCGATTGGGGCGTGGGAGGCCGCCCCTTGGAGGTCTTGCTATAGGACTGTTCCGGCGATCTATGCTCCGCGATGCGCAAGCTCTGCCCTTAAAGGGCTATACAGGCTCACAATGCGCGCTTCTTCAATGCAAACGCCTTGGCTGGATTTGAGACGAACACCGTCGCGATCTCAGCGTCGGTAAAGCCCCGCGCCTTCAAGCCCGGAATAAAGCCGGTGAAGATCAGGTCGTAGCCCCGGAACGCACCCCCGCCGGGGGCGCCGACGTGGTACCAGCCGGCGTCCTGCGACACGAGGACCTGGGACAACAGCCCTTCGTCGCGCAGGCGCGTCACCAGATCGAGATGATGGTCGAGCGTATCGGGCGCCACGCCGTCGAACTCGATCCACGTTCCGGCGCGCGCCGCCTCGATCTGATGCGACAGGTCGGGTTCGTTCTGGGCGTGGATCCAGATGCGCGCCGACGGATGCACGCCCGAAGCCGTCAAAATAGCCTGCTGTTCCGCCGCCGACTGCGCGGCGCCCGGCCCGCCCGTATGGACGCCGATCGTCATGCCGGTTTCGAGATGCGCCAGGGCGGCTGCCTTGACCAGCTTTTGCTCGACCGCGTTCAGCGGCCCGCCGTCGAAGCTCAGCTTGATAAAGCCCGCGCGCACGCCGCTGCCGTCGATGCCGCCGGTGAACTCGGCAACCCAGCGTCTGGCCAGCGCTTCGGCCGGCTCGTCGTAGACCCAGGGCGGCAGGTGACGGTTATGGTCGGCCGCGTAATTGCCGGTCGCCATGAGGATGTGCAGCCCCGACCGCTCAGCCAGGGCTTTCAGCACGAACGGATCGCGGCCGAGGAAGGCGCCCGTCGGATCGACGAAGGTCCGGCAGCCGAGGTCGCGGATGCGCACCAGATACGGCAAGGCCGTCGCCACCACGTCGTCGCGGTCATAGGGCGCGGGCGCCTTCGCCCAGTCGGCATAGGCCTGGAAATTGGCGACGACGTGCTCGTGCGGCAGGGTTAAGCCCATCTCCGCCGCAGCGATCGGACCGGTAACGGTCATGACGGTGGCCCGGGTTTCGGCCCGGGCCGGCAGGGCTGCGGTTACGACCAGGGCCGACAGGGCTTTCAAAATCTCACGCCGCTTCATCATGGTGCTCCTTCGTTTTTGGATAACGAAGACTGGCGCGACGCGCGGCCTTACGCGTGCCCGCGGATATGATGCTTGCGTGATGTTTTCATGATGGCGGCCTACCCGCCCTTTCGCGTCCAACGGACGTCGCGCCAGCGGCGGCGGTCGGGCGCATAGCCCTTATGCGTGATCAGACGTTCGTTTCCCCAAGCCATGCCCAGCTGCGACAGGTCGAGCGCGGGAAACACGTGCTTCAGAAAAACAGGCGCATCCGCGTCGTCCTTGACGCTCATCTCGATGCCGGTGAATACGGCCGGTCCCTCGAACAGGAAGGGAATGACCTCCGGACGGCGCACGCCCCAGTCGTAGTCGGCCGTCCAACGGACGTTCAGCGCGTCCGGGCCCTGCCAGTCGCCGAAGGTCACGACGTTGTTGCGCAACTCCGGCCCGTCATTGCCGTACCACGCCTCTATCGCCGCCCCCTCGCCCTGGGCCAGGCCCTGTCCGCCGATCGCGTCGAGCCGCGCCGGAAAGCGCGTGAGGTCCACGGGCGCTGTCAATTGCGGCTGCGGTGCCCCGTCGTCGCCGGACTGCTCGTCGACCTCGATGGCCAGGGTCCACCAGGCCTGGATATAGTCGGGACCGTATAACCAGGCGTGGATCGGCCTGCCGAAAAAGGGCTTGCGCGCGACCGCCCACGACTCCGTCCTGATCGACAGACCAAGCGTGACGCTTTCGAGCGTGGTGATCGTCCGGTTGTCGATCTGCAGCCGATATTGCGACGGCATGGCGCCCCTCCCTTACCCCGCAAATGATCCGGAAGACGCCGGCAATGTCAACGGCGCACCACCAGCCTCGTCCCGCCCTCTATACATGGAGGCGTGCCCGTTAATACTTTGCGGCCTTTTTACGTCAAGATACCCGTAACATTAGAAACCTGATCGTTACAGATTTTCCTAAGAGGTGCGTAAACGCAACATTAACAGCGATTGTCGGGTAAATTTTCAACGCTAACCCTGATTTCGCTTGCAACTTTCACGGAACTGACGCAAAGGCGTCGCAACGAACTAAAACAAGTTTTTTGTATGTATTAATAGCGTTATCGGCCGCCTTGTCTTTTAAAACGAAGGCATAGGCAGCGGGGCAAGTTTCTTTTATTACGATATCGTCAGTCTAGTTGCCACGGATACAATCCGCGGCCTGATAATATCTCATGCAACATTCATAAATCCGACGCACCGGTGTCACAGACACCCGGCATTCGCGTCTGACCGAATGCCAGTCCGCGTAAGCGTAGCGTTGCCTTTTCAACACCTCTCTCCGTGGAGACCCATTCTCATGGTCCGCATGACCCTGGCGCTGTGCGCCGCCCTCGCCCTCTCGGCGCCCGCCCTGGCGCACGCCGAACAAGTCTCGACCCAGCTGCACGTCAGCGCCGCCGGGCTCGATCTCAACACCCCGTCGGGTGCCCGCACCATGTATGCGAAGCTGCTGGCCGCCGCCGACCAGGCCTGCCACTCCGAAGTCTCGGACCCGCAGACGCAGAACGCCGACCAGGCCTGCATGGATGCCGCGATGAGCGACGCCGCCGCAAGCCTGCAAAGCCCCGCCGTCATGGCGCTGCTGAGCGGCCCGAAGAGCGACGCGCAACTGCTGGCCGCCGTCTCCGGCCAGACGCAACTGGCCGTGGCCGATAACGCCGCCCAGCCGGCCGGTGCCGTCACCGACACCGGCAATCTTCAGCCCGGCGCGACCCGCAAGCCCGGCGCGATGTCGAAGGCGTGGCATTCGGTCACCTCGGCGTTCGGCGGCAAGTAAGCTTTCGCCATCTCGAACAGAAATGGCGCCGGTCCCCGTGACCGGCGCCATTTTTGCGTCCGGTTCAGCGGAACCCGTCCGCCTCGCGCGACCGGAAACGCCGCGGCCGCCCGCCATTTGCCATCTTGCGCCCCGGGTGAAATCCCACCATTACTGAGCCCGCATCGCACGAGATGCACTCCAGGGGTTTTTCCATGCAAAGGCCCACCCGGCTTTCGGACGCCGACCTGGCGACGATCGGTCACCTGCTGCCCGCCGTCGAGCCGGCGCTTTCGCCGTGCCCGTCGGGGCCGCGAAAGGGACGGACCTATCCCGTCGCCGAAACCCACCTTATCGGCAATGAAAAGGGCTATCTCGACGAATGCGTATCCAGCAACTGGATCTCGTCCAAAGGCCCGTTCATCGACCGTTTCGAGACCGCCTTCGCGCGCGAAGCGGGCACGCGACACGCCGTCAGCTGCTCAAGCGGAACGACGGCGCTGCACCTTGTCATGTCGGCCCTGGGCCTCGGCGCGGGCGACGAGGTCATCGTGCCGGCCTTTACCATGATCGCCTGCCCCAACGCCGTGCGCTATACCGGTGCGACGGTCAAACTGGTCGATGCGGAATCCGACCACCTGGGCATGGACCCGGCAAGCATCGAAGCGGCCATCACCCCGGCGACACGCGCCATTCTTGTCGTGCACGTCTACGGCCATCCGGCGCGCATGGACGCCATCCACGCCGTTGCGCGCAGGCACGGACTGCTGGTCGTCGAGGACGCGGCCGAGGCGCACGGCGCGGAATATGCAGGCAAGCGCGCCGGTTCGCTGGGCACGGCCGGGACATTTTCCTTCTACGCCAACAAGATCATCACCACGGGCGAAGGCGGCATGGTCACCACCGACGACGCCGAGCTGGCCAGGCTGGTCCGGACCCTGCGCGACCATGCCTTTAGTCCGGAGCGCCATTTCTGGCACCAGTATACCGGCTTCAATTACCGCATGACCAATCTGCAAGCCGCGGTCGGCCTGGCCCAGGTCGAGCGATTGGGCGCGATCGTCGATGCGCGCCGCCGCCTGGCCGGCTGGTACCGTGAGCGCCTGGCACACGTCCCCGGCCTGGTCGTGCCGGGCGAAGCCGCGGATTCGCGCAGTGTCTTCTGGATGTACGGGATTCAGGTCGAGGCCGCCTTCGGCCTTACGCGCGACGCCCTGCGTCAACGCCTGGCCGGACGCGGCGTCGAGACGCGCAGCTTCTTCATTCCCGTCCACCTGCAGCCGATCTACTTCGATCAGTTCCGCGGTCAGGCCTTTCCGGTGGCCGAGCGTCTGTGCCGCCAGGGGCTTTACCTCCCGACCAGCGAGGCGCTGACCGAGGCCGACTGCGACTGGATCTGCCGACAGATCGCCGATCCGGGGGCGGCGTGAGCATGGGACGGATCGATCTTCCCGAAGGATGGGCGGACATTGTGGACGGGCGATACGTCCTGCGTCCGGGCATCCACGACGTCCTTGCGCCGATCCGGATTACAGGCGGCAAGGTGCACCTCGGCGGAACCCGCGTCGAAGGCCGCGTGGCGACGACGCTGCGCCGGGGGCGGTCGGCGGACGGCGAACTCTATCGCGGTCACCTTTTCGAAATCGCGGACGCCGAGGATGTGCGCCTCAGCGATATGGACGTGGACGGCGGGCGCTTTCGCGACGGGCTGGACCTGCGCCATCCGCTCGATTCCGACCGGTCGTCACCGCGTTTCCTGTCGGCGCAGACCCTCGACGCACCGGCGTGTTTCGAACCCGCTGCCTGGCGGTCGGCTTTCGCCGCCGACGTCTCGGTTCACACGGCCGCCGGGCTCGAGCTCGATGCCGTGACCTTGCGCAACGCCATCGGCATCGGCATGGCGCTGGGGCCGGGTTGCCGCGACGTAAAGCTGCGGAACTGCGCGATCACGGCCAGCGGCGATTATGGCCTGTGGATCGGCGGTGGCCTGCCGGGCGACGTCGGACTGCCCGTGCCGGAAGCGCTGGCGATGCGGCTGCCGCGCCATATCGGCCTCGAGGCATGCCTGATCGAACGCTGCGGCGCGGCGGGGCTCTATATCGAGGCGCTCGACGTCACGGTCAGCGATACGACCTTCCTGCAGAACCATTTCGATGCCCCCTATGACGATGAGAGCGGCCAGATCGTGATCGACTACAAGGCCGGCGGGACGCGCCTGACCCGCTGTCATATCCTGGCGGGCGGCTTGCTGACACGGCGCGCGGTGGCGCCGCGCGATCCCGAACGCCTGCTTGGCACCTTCGGCATCGAAGCCAGCGGCAGCGACCTGACGCTCAAGGACTGCGTCATCAGCGGCAATTCGCGCGAAGGCATACAGTTGATGGGCGCCCGCAACGTCACCATCACGGGCCGCAGCCGTATCGCCGGCAATCAGCTGGCCGCGCTCCATCCGCTCGATATTCCCCGCCCCCTGCAAAACATAACGGCGACAACGACGGCGCACCTCAGGGCCTTAGGCGCCGTCGCGAGCGGACTGACCCTCAACGGCCTGCGCTGCGAAAACGGCGTTGTCCTTTGGCCGCACCCCAGCGCACCTGACGCCCGCTTCGACGACCTGACCGTCGCCGATTGCGACCTTAGCGGTCCTGGCGCCTCCGGTGTTTTCGTGGTGGAAGGCGCCGGCGGCTCGCCGAGGGGCCGAAACTGGCAGCTATAGTCAGCCTGGCGCCGGTGGCATGCCCGCGAATGCCGGCAGGCCGGGATCGACGCGGTCCCAGGCGTGGGCGCGCGCGGCATAGGTCACCACTTGCGGCCGGTACCGTTCGGGTTCGTCGAGGCTGCCGGCGCGGACGGTGAAGACGTCGGGCGCGGCCGAAAAGGTCATATAGACCGCCACGCCGCAGACCGGGCAGAAATACCGCGTCTTGCTGTTGCCGCTGTCGGCCGTCATGCCCCAGTGCGCCGCCTCGCCCGTCACCGTGACGCCGGTGCACACGAAACTCAGATACGAACCGTGTCCCGTGCCGCTCTCGCGCTGGCAATCGCGGCACTGGCAGTCGTTGCAGAAGACCGGCTCGCCCGCGATGACGTAACGGATGCGGCCGCAGGCGCAGGCGCCGGTATAGGGCTCGCCCATCTTACGCCGCCTCGCCGGCGACGACGCCGATCTGCGTGACGATCTTGGCCCAGCCGATACCCATATGGTGGTGCGCGCCTTCGTTGCGCGGCATGGCGAAGCCGGCGTGGACCATCTTGAGGCGTGTGCCGGCCTCGACCGGAGTCAGGGTCCAGGTGACGACCGTATCGAGCGGCGCGCCGTAGCCCGAGACATTGTCCGGATGCCCGCCCTTCCATTCGTAGCTGAGCCGCGCGACCGGCACGACGTCCAGCACGCGGCAGTGGATGACGCCATCCCAGGCGCCGCCGGGCGTCGTCCGGAAGGTAAAGGTCTTGCCCTCGACGGCTTCGAAGCCCTCGGCCGGCATGATCCAGCGGCTGATCAGTTCGGGCGTGGTCAGGGTCTTCCAGACGACGGCCGCCGGGTGCGGCAGGACCTCCTCGACGACGATGTCGCGGGTTTCGGTTGCGGTGTCGGCAGTCATGTATCGATGTCCTTCAACAAGGTTCTCAGGTTCAGGAAGCGTTCGCGCCAGAAGACGGCGTAATAATCCATCCAGCCGACCAGGGGCTCCAGCCCCTCCTGGCGGACGCGGTAATAGACGTTGCGGCCAAAAGCGCGCTCCGCGACCAGGCCCGCGGTCTTCAGCGCCTTCAGGTGCTGCGACACGGCGCCCTGCGTCACGCCGCTGCCGCGCGTCAGGTCGGCGACCGAGATTTCCCCGGTGTCGAAGATGCGCTCGAACACGGCGCGCCGGGTCGGATCGGCCAGGGCGCGCATGACGGTGGTGACAGGGCTTGGGGTGGCTTCGGTCATATCTTATAATTAGCCGAGACTAATATATTAGTCAATGCTAATTAAAAATACCGTTCGCGCCGAAGGATTATGATAAATTCAACCTGGTGCCGGATTATCCGGAGCCGCGTCCATAGCCGTTGAACACAAAGGCTTTCCCGCGCCCAGAGCCGCGGCAAACCTACCTTTGGCTTTATAAATTTCAAAAAAATCAACCTGAAATATAGCTCGCTCGCGGTCTTCGCGAATTTTCGTTTCTGATCTACCCCGAATAATAGTAATTAATAAAGATTAACAAAAATCGGAAACGTGAACGGGGCGAATATGGCTAGGGGTACAGCGGGACTGGTGTCCTTCAGGACGATCAAACTCCTCAGACGCTTTGACAGGGCTGTCAGAGACGGTAAGGCGCGGGATCCGGCGGAGGCGGAGTTCCTGCTGTCCTCGCCCTATGTCAGCCGGGCCGGCAAGAACGCCTATCCCATGTTCGACAACAACGTGTCGATCCCGACCCTGACGGAGTACGACTACGACCGCATGATCTCCGGCGATGAGAGCTGGGCCGAGCTGTCCGCCGAGATGGACCGGTTCTACGAAGACAGCCTGGACATGTTCCCGTTCGAGGAGGAAGGCGACGACGAGGACGACGTCCGGCTCAACTGGATCGAAGCCTGGATGCGCAACGGCATGAACTGGGTAAAACGCACGATCGCCGATCCTTACGAGCTGACGCGTCTCGGTTTTCCCAAGCGTTTCTTCCAGATCCAGTCCGCCATCATCGAAAAGCGCTTTCCGGGCGGGCGCGGCACCGGGGCCCCCGGCGACGGCGATATCCGCGACCTGATCTCGGATTTCCGCGAGCTGTTCCGCTTCAACCTGGCCAAATACATCGCCCGCAAACGCAGGCTGCAGCAAAAATACTTCGATAGCTACCGCCGCTTCGTCACCCTGGCCGCCATGGGATATTTCATCGTCTACGCGATCGGCCTGTTCGGGGTTTATACGCGCGAAGGCCTGCAGTACCAGACGGCCTTCTATGCGATGGTTTTCGCCGCTCTTGTGGCCTATATCGCTGCCCTCCTCTTTCGCCGCCACTGGCTGATCCACCGGGAAAAGCAGTTCAAGGCACAGAGCACGGTCGAATTCGACTACTATTCCAACTCGCAGATCCAGTCGTGCCGGACGCTCGACAAACAGGTCGGCTTCCGCACCAAGAACCTGTCGAACCTGATCTCCAACCTGACCGCGCGCATCGACAAGGACGGACGCACGCAACATCAGTCGGACTGGCCCGAACGCTGCCGCCGCTGGGTCAAGCTCGTCTACTGGCTGTCGCAGCGGCAGGAGACGATCGAGCGCTACGCCCAGCTCGAATTCTGGCGCGTCCGCCGCATCCACGCCCAGTACATTATCGCCGGCAATATCCGCAACTACCAGGTCCGGATGCGCTGCGTCGGCCAGATGGCCGTGACGACCCTCGTGGCCACCGTGGCCGCGGCGGGGCTTGGCTACCAGACCTTCAAAATGGTCACCGGCAACATCGGGGCCCTCGTGTCGTGGAAGCTGGTCGGCGGCGTCGCCGGCAATGCCGTGCTGATCGGCTGCAACGCCGTCGTCGTCGTGGTGGGCCTGGGGCTGATGTACGGCTTCATGTCGCAGCTCTACAAATTGTCGAGTGCGAACTGGAACACCGAACTCGACATCCTGAAGGACAATATCGACGTCAAGAATTGGGATCGCTATCAGTCGGTGCGGCTGCACGACAAGCTGGCCGAACAGGTCGCCAACGACAAGCGCGAGCTGCAGAAATTCGAGCACATGCTGAAAAAATAAGCCCTTTTCCGACAAAAAAAGACCCCGGAGGCAAGGCCCCCGGGGATCAGGCTCGGAGAAACAAAAGGGAGGGCGGAAGCCTTAGGCGGCGACCGTGCCGGCGGACGCGGTCAGCGCCTCCATGCGGTAACCGATACCGGATTCCGAGGTGATGCTGGTGCCGAGCCCGGCCGCGGCCTCGAGCTTGTTGCGCACCTGGCCGATATAGACACGCAGATATTGCGTGTCGTCGACATGCTGCGGTCCCCAGACCTCGCGCAGGATCTGCTTGTGCGTGATCATCTTGCCCTTGTTGGCGACGAACAGGTGCAGCAGGTTGAATTCCTTGGGCGTAAAGGCGACCAGGGCGCCGTTGATCGCGACCTCGTGGCGGTCGAGATCGATCTGGACCGGCCCGTTTTCAATACGGTTGCCGACGTCGTTGGCCGGGGCGCGCTGGCGCAGATTGGCCTGGATGCGGGCCAGCAGGATGTCGGCGCGGAACGGCTTGGTGACGTAGTCGTCGGCGCCGAGATTGAGCGCCTTGACGACCTGCTGGTCTTCGGTGCGCGCCGTCAGGACGACGATCGGCGTGTTGGAAAACTTGCGGATGGATTCGATGACCTCGTTACCGTCCAGGTCGGGCAGGCCGAGATCGAGCAGGATGAGGTCGGGCTTCTGCGCGATGACCTGGCGCAGCGCCGACTTGCCGCAGTCGGCTTCCAGGATTTCGTAATCTTCGACGCCCAGGAAGATTCCCAGCATGTTGCGGATTTCAGGTTCGTCGTCGACGATGAGTATTTTTTGATCCGGCATGGTCTGGCCCCTTATGGAAAATGTACGGCGTTAACGCCCGTATCCCATAGGTCATTCATTTCCCTGCAAAATGCGCCGCGAACTTGTGGGCGAAAAAATAAGGGCGCGATCAGGAGGTCAACCGGGCGCGGAGCTGTTGGCGGGCGGTTTCCAGCGCCGTTTCACCGGCCAGGCTCCAGCGTGTAAGGCCCTGGCGGACCTGGGCCACGCCGTCGGCCAGGGTCAGGCCGCGCGGCCACGCCTTGAAGAAGGAACGCGACAGCCAGGCGCCGGTGGCGTCCAACCGCGGATATTGCGCCAGCACCAGATCGGCGTCGGCGGGCAGGTCGTGCTGGCCCGGCCGGGCGACGCCGCCGGCCGACACCTTCAGCCCCGCCGCCCGCGCCTGCTCCGCCAGCGTGTCCAGCACCGCCGAGGTCAGCACGTCGAAATGCGAAGCGACGCCGAGGCTCAGGCGCAGGTCGTTCAGCCCGGCCATGATCTCGTCCGCGCCGGCGAGCCTCGCCAGTTGCGGCACAGCCGCCAGCGCCTGCGGCGTCTCGACCAGCAGCATGGTCTCGGCGCGCCCGGCGACCTGGGCGAGGAAGGCCTCCGCCTCGGCCACCGTGTGGAAAAAAGGCAGCATGATCGTACGGGCGCCGGCGTCAAGTACGGCCTCGATTTCACCGGCGGTGCCGGCGTGCGGCGGATTGATGCGGACGAAGGCGCGGGCGTGGCGCAAGGTTCCGGCGATGCGTGCCAGGTCGGCCAGGCTGTGGCGCGACAGGCGCGTGTCGTGCCCCGCCTGGCGCTCGGCCTTGCCCAGGGTTTCGAGATCGACGCCGATGCGGTCGACGCCGGCCCGGTCGGCCTCCGCGGCCAGTCCGGCGTCGTCGGTGATCAGAGTCAGCCGGAACCGGCTGCCGAAATCGCTCACAGGAGGCCGGCGATTTCCGGCGCGTCGGCGGGCAGCCTGAAATTGTCCGGATCGGCGTGGACGTAGAGCTGATCGGTGATGTTGAGATAGCCGGCGGGCGCGCCGCTTTCGTTGCGCAGGGCGTGCCAAACGCCCGGCGGCACGGTCACGACGACGGGGCGCACCGCGCCCATGCGCACGATTTCGGTCACGCCGCGCGTCGGCGAGTCCGGCCGGTCGTCGAACAGGGCCAGCTTGACATTGCCGTTGACGCCCAGGAGATGATCGGTCTGACGGAGATGGCGGTGCCAGTCGGTGACAGCGCCGGGATTGAGCTCGACCCAGTTGATCTGCCGCACGGGGAAGTCCGCCAGCGCCCAGTCTTCGCGGAAGATTTCGGTCATGAAACCGCTGCGCGTAATGATATTGCCCAGCTCGTATACCGCCATGCCATGGATGCGCGGCGCATTGGCGCGGCCGCCGTCCGGCCGGGTCGTGGCCTCGTCCTTGGTCCCGTACATGCTTACCGCCATTGCAGTTGAAGGCCCCAGCTATTATACATTTTGCATCCGCACAAGCCGCCATTCACACCGGCGTCGGCCACAGGCTTGAGGCAAAACCCGTTTTCATTTTCTGCAGCATGCGCCCGGCGTGAAAATCCACCTCTACACCCGATGCTGGAACGATGCCCATATGCTGGGCTTCTTTTTCCGCCATTACGACCCTTTGGTCGAGCGTTACTTCATGTTCGACGACGGGTCCGAAGACGGCTCTCTCGATATCCTGCGCGCCCACCCAAAGGTTACGCTGGGGCGGTTCGCCTATACGGAGGCGCTGTCGCGCATCCTGTCGACCGTCGATTTCTTCGACAATTGCTGGCAGCAAAGCCGGGGACAGGCCGACTGGGTCGTCCTGACCGACGTCGACGAGCACCTGTGGCATCCGGACCTTGCAGCCTACCTCGCGGCTTGCGACCGCGCGGGCGTGACGGCGGTCCCGGCGCTGGGCTTCCAGATGCTGTCCGAAACCTTCCCGCCGTCCGACGCCGTGCTGACGGACTGGCTGCGCCTCGGCGCGCCCTGGGGCCAGATGAGCAAGCTGAACCTGTTCAAGCCCGATGCCCTGACCGCGACGCGGTACGGTCCCGGCCGCCATACGGCCGAGCCCCAGGGACGCGTCGTGTGCCCGGCGCGCGACGAGGTGCGGCTGCTCCACTACAAATATCTCGACTTCGAACGGCTGTTCGAACGCCACCAGGCCTGCGTGCCGCGCTCGCGCCCGATCGACCGCGAGCGCGAGTACGGGCACAAATACCTATGGGCGCGCGAACAGCTGAAAGCGGACTGGGACGAGGTCGCGGCAAGACGGATCGACGTCACGGCGTCCGATTACGACGCGCACGCCCGGCACGAAGACCCGCGCTGGTGGGCCGGCCTCAGCCGCGCCGCGCCGGAACGCAACCTGTTGCGCACGCTGTGGGCCGGCGCGCTGGGGCGTCTTCCGCGTCGAATTTGACACAATTCCCGCCTGCCCGGCTAACTCCCGCGCCGTCGGCGCCGCCTTTGCCCTTAAAAAGGGTATGCGGGACAAAAATGCCGCGCTGTCCGCTATTTATGCCCTGAGCAACACCGCGGCCGTTCTGCAATGGCCCGGAGTTTGCTAGGTTCCGACTTTCAAAAGTAGCGTTTTTTCGGGCTCTTCCATGGCAGGCTTTCGTCTTCGTCTCATTTCCGGCACCGCCGTCGCGCTGACCGGCGCGGTCTGCGCGGGCACGGCACTGGCCGACACCAAGCTTGGCTGGTACGTCGCCGCCGATGCGGGCCACGACCTGTCGTCGTCGCAATCGCTAAAGGTAACCGATGTCACGCTGACCTCGGCCACGGCGGGCGCGACCGCGCCGGCTCCGGCCGGAACCTACACGCTGAAACCCGACTATGCCGCGGAAGGTTTCGCGCGCGTCGGGTATCGCTTCACCCCCAATCTGCGCGCCGAAATCGAGCTGGGCGCGCGCCCGGGGACCGTCATCAACGGGCTGGGCGGCGGCAATACGGCCGACCTCGGCAGTTTCGACAAGACGTCGCTGATGGCCAACGCCATCTTCGACCTGCGTCCCGACTGGGGCGTCCACCCCTTCGTCGGTGTCGGCGCCGGCGTCGTGCGCGTCAATACCGATTACCGCGAAACCGGTTCGAGGACCGGTCACGCCCTCAGCTATTCCATGGCCGGCGACAAGACCGTGCCCGCCGGGCAGGTCCTGGCCGGCGCCAGCTGGGACGTGACGAAGAGCCTGCATTTCGACATGACCTACCGGTATCTCCGCACGGCTTCGACCTCGTACGACGTCGCCATGAGCGACACGCACGGCGGCGTCACCGACACCTGGACGGCCAAGGCGAACGGGCCGATCGAAGACCAGTCCCTGAGCGTCGGACTGCGCTGGACCTTCGGCGCGGAATCGGCTCCGCCTCCAGCCCCGAAATACGCCGAGGCGCCGCCGCGTCCGCCGTCGAAGGGCGGCTTCATGGGGCTGCACCTGCCGTCGGTCACCCTGCCCTTCACGCATTCGCGCAAGGCTGCTCCCGTTCAAACCGCGACAGCCGCGCCGACAGCGCCGGCCGCCGATCCCGCCCCTGCGCCGACTTCCCCGCTGGCCGTCGCCGATGTGCGGCCGCCCGTCCCGCCCGCGCCTGCCCCGGCCATTCCGCCGGCCGTCATGACGGCGACCGCTGGCGAGGCCGACGCGGTCCCCGGCACCGACGCCGCCGCGACGGCCAAGGAGCCCAAGCGCATGTTCGCCACCTCGGCGCGCGCCCCCGGCAAAGCAAAAAAGAGCAAGGCGAAGGCAACGAAGCCCGCAGCCGAACCGATGGCGCAGATGACCATGGCTGACACGGCCCCCGGCGACGCGTCGCCGGCCGATCCGTCCCGGACCGCGATGACGGCGATGACCGCTGCGCCAGCGGATCCCGCGCCGACGGCCATGCCAGCCGAGGCCCCGATGCCGGTTTCCGCCCGCCCGGCGTCGTCCGAGATCACCCAGACCGACCTGCCGCCGCCGTCCGTTGCCGCCGCCCGCAAGTCGCGGCATTTCACGGCCTATTTCCCGCTGGGCGGCGCGCACCTCGACGCGCACGCCCAGGCGGTCGTCTCCGACGCCGCGCAGCACGCCCAGTCGGGTGCGGACGCCCAGGTCCGCGTCGACGGCTATGCCGATACCTCGGGCAGCGCCGCCTACAATATGGGCCTGTCGCGCCGCCGCGCCACGGCCGTGGCCGACGCGCTCAAGGCCGGCGGCGTCGCACCGGAAACGATTACGGTCGCCTGGCACGGCGAAACACACCTGGCCGTCGAGACAAAGGACGGCGTGAAGAGCGCGAAGAACCGCCGCGTCACCATCGGCGTACACTTCGGCAAGGTAAAAACGCACCGGAAGCACCACCGTCGCCACAAGCGTCACCACGCGGCATAGAAGGGTTGCGGGCGCCCACTCGTGGCGGGCTTTTCCCGCCCGTCGTTTAGCGCGCTTCGGCCATCCAGCGCAGGCAGGCCAGCCACAGATCGTGCCCGCGGTGAAGCAGGCCTTCGTCGCTGGCCCGGATCTGGCGCGCCTCTTCGCCCCTTCCCACCTCTTCCGTAATTACCCGGCATCCGCCCGCGACCGGCAAGAGACGCCAGGTGTGGTAGAAGCCGGGCGGGCGGCCGGGCGCGCCGCCGGTCCAGCCGAGGCGGCTGGCCGGTTCGAATTCCCGCACCTGGCTTTCGATGGCCAAACCGAAGGTGGTCCAGCGGAAGGTCGTGCCGGAGGCAAGCGCGGTTGCGTCCGGCGGCAGGACAAGGTCGCGGGCGTTGGGATACCACTGCGGCCAGTCCCGGGCGTCGACGATATGCCGCCACACGCGGTCGCACGGCGCCGCCATGGTCAGTTCGTTGTGCGCGAACAGGTCGGCCGTTTCGGGGTTGAAGCCCTCGGGCCAGTGAATGTCGCGACTGCGGCGGGAAAGGTCTTCGTGCATCGTCATGGCTGGGGTTCCGTCTTGTGCCTGGGTTGGGACCGCCGATCCCGCAAGGCACGCCGTCAGGGCAAGGACCAAGGATTGTTGTATGAGGCGCATGGAATATCTCCGGATGGCGGGCTGACAGCGCCACTATGCCCTCGCGCCAGTCTTGATTTAAGTGACTTATGGTCACATGATTGATGCTGAAATGCTCGCAATCGGAATAGACCATGACCTTTGACGGACGGCTTTTATCGGGCGTCACCGTGTTCGCCGCTGTGGCCGAGGCGGGCAGTTTCGCGCGCGCAGCCGAAGCGATGGGCCTGTCGCCCTCGGGGGTCAGCCGGGCTATATCGCGACTGGAAGCGCGGCTGCGCGTGCGCCTGTTCGACCGCAATACGCGTTCGATGACGCTGACCGACGAAGGCCGCCGCTTCCACACCGAGGTGCGGAGCCATCTCGACGCCATAGAGGACGCCGCTGCCGTCGCCTCCGGAACGGTCGGTACGGTCCACGGCCGGCTGAGGGTCAATGTCGATCCCTACTTCTCGCGGACCTTCCTGTCGCGGCACCTGGCGGGCTTCCTCAACCGCTATCCCGACCTGCGCGTCGAACTGATCGGCCGCGACGAGGTCGGTGAACTGGTCGGCGACGGCTTCGACCTGGCGGTGCGCTTCGGCGATCCGCCTCAGGGATCTCTGGTCGCGGCCAAGCTGTTCGAAACCCGCGTCCTGACCGTCGCCTCGGCGGGCTATATCGCCCGTCACGGCCGGCCCGGGCATCCTCGGGACGTCGCCGGACACCGCCGGATTCTCTTTTTCGACCCGGTCGGCCGGCGCCCTTTCGGCTGGGAGTTCCGCCGACCGGACGAGGTCGTCGAGATTGCCGCGGAAGGCCATCTTCTCGTGTCCGACGTCGAAACCATGCTGCAGACCGCCGCGGCCGGGGCCGGCATCGCGCAGGTCCTCGACATCGGCATCGGCGACCTGTTGGCGGACGGCCGGCTGGTCGATCTTTTCCCCGATTGGCCAGGGGAACGCTTCCCGCTCTATGCCCTATATCCGTCGCGGCGCCACATCGCCGCCAAGGTCCGCGCCTTCGTCGATCTGTGCCGCGAAGCGTTGAAGCCGCGCGCGGCATGAACGGAAAGCCCCGGTTGCAATCGGGGTGCGGATAGCCTTTACTTCGCGGCACACGTCACGGGAGGGGTTCCATGCGCACCATCGTCTTCAGCTGTCTCGTTTTTGCCGTCCTGGCCGTCCCGGCCCTGGCGGACGCCCAGTCGCGCCAGCCTGTCCTGGTCAAGCCGCCGGAATTCGGCACGGTGCGCGAAGTCACCGGTGACGACCTGCCGGTGGCGGCCACCCGCGACCGCTGCAAGGTCTCGGCCGGCGACCTGTGCACGGACGGCCTGCCCTTGGGCGACAAGCCCCGGCGCGTGCTCTTCGTCAATCATCCGGTAGAGGCCGGGCAACGCCTGTCCGGGCCTTACGGCCGCGACTTCCGGCTCTACGACGTGCGCCGCGGCGCCAAGGGCATCGAAGCGCGTCCGGTGGACCTGGCCACTTCGGACGTGCAGGTGCCGCATGACTGCTATGCGCTGAACGGCGAAGACGTCGGCTACGGCATCATCGCGCGCAATGGCGCGCTGGCGGCCGTGGAAAGCCAGGTCGTCGCCTGTGGCGGCGGTCCGCGCGATCCGCACGGCCCCTATCAGCCCGAAGGCAATGTCATTCGCTCCGAAGCCGGCCGCCACGTCACCGAAATGCTGCGAGTGGCGGGACAACGCCGCTATCTGGCGGTCCCGGGCGACTGCGATCCGCAATACAGTATCCGCACGACCTGGTGCGCCGCGCCCGCCATCGCCTACCTGCAAGGCCACCCCGATCTCAACGAGATCGACCTGATCGCCGCCAAGGCCCCGGCCCGGGCGGGCGACGTCCTGACCGACAAGGACATCGAGCAGTGGGTGTTGAAACGCAAGGGCGACACCAAGTTCAAGGCCGACGGCCGCTGGGTCAAGAAGTCGATGATGACGCCGGTCGACGGCTGCTGGGCCAGCGAGCCCATCCGCTGGTATGTCGAGCCTGGCGAAGGCGGGCTCTACATCACGGAAAAGGCGCTCAACCGTTGCGGCGCTCCGATGGCGCCGGTGCCGGCCGCCGTCTACGAAGCCTATGGCGACGACCTGTTCATCGTCGACTGCTCGGAGGCGCGCGGCTGGCGCGACCGCAAGGACAAGACGCCGGACGGCTGCTTCGCCCCGGCGCGCGACTATCTGCAGCGCGAACGCCGCAAGTCGGCCTATGTGGTCGTTCTGAACCAGCGCGGGCGGATCGACGACCACCTCTACGACGGCGGCTATATCAGCTACGATGTCGCCGAGGTGAAGCTGAACGGTGACGGCACGCTGGATGTACGCCGCGACAGCGGTTACACCCCCTATGTGTCGCTGCCGAACTGCACGACGGCCGACGACGGGCCGGCTGAATCGCGCGGCTTCGTGCTGGCGCGCTCCATGGGCGTCACCTGGGCGCGCCCGTACCGCTGGATGCGCTGCCCGGTATATTGATCAGAGGTATTCTTTCTCGGCCCTCCTCGTCTATGGCAGGGCGATCGCATATAAGGTTTACAAGGTCGCTCCAGCTCCTCCTCTCCCCACCTGAGGGGAGAGGACAGGCGCGAAGCGCCAAGGTGAGGGGTGTAATGTCAGCAGATACGCGCGCTGGAACTACAGTATAACCCCTCATCCGCCCCTACGGGCCACCTTCTCCCCTCAAGCGGGGAGAAGGGGAGTTAATTCAATATGCTAGCCCCCATATGCGATCGCCCTGCCGTTTAAGGGGGGAGCGAGACGGCTAAAACCACGCCGCCGAATACCTGCAAGGCGCGCTCGCGATGCATCGTGTGTCGGACACGACATTCGTCGTGGCATGGCATCTGGCAAAAGAGATTGGATCGTGCGAAGGAAGGCGATCATCTTTACGGAGCGAACGATGCGCGTTTCCCGGAACGTCCTTTGCAGTGCCCTTGTCCTGGCGCTTATGACCACGGCGTGTGCTCATGCGCCCGAAGCGCGGCGGGAAGAGTCCAGGCAGGAACCGGTCGACATCGCCGGCATCGGACCGCGTCCCAAGATCTTCGGCCGCCACGCCTGGGACGCTGCCCAGAAGCGCGCCGCCGCCCGGCAGGCCCAGGCCCGGGCCGCGGTGGCACCGCCAGCCCCGGAAGCCCCTTCGGCTCCGCCTGTCGTCGCCGTCGCGCCGCCCCCGCCACCTGCCTCCGCGCCTGTCGTTCCGTCGGCTCCGGCACCAGCGCCGGCGCCCGTCGTGGCTGCGGCGCCTCCCGCCGCCCCAGCCGCTCCGCCCAAGGCCCCCCAGGTCGCCGCAGCAACGCCGCCGGCTATGCCCACCCCGGCGGCGCCGGCGTCTCCACCGTCACCGCCCCGCCAGATCGCCGCCGCGTCGGCACCCGCGCCCGCCATTACGATTACGACGCCGCCTCCGCCGCCCGCCGACAAGCCGAAGACGCCTGCGAAAAAGCCGGGCCTGTGGGAGCGCATCACCACGCCGCCGCCCGAGCCCCCCGTGGTCGCGGGCGGCTATGGCCCGGCGCGCGACAAGGACGCGGTCGCAGCTGCTGCTGCCTTTGCCGTGCACGAATCGCCGGGCTATGTGCTGAAAGACATCTATTCGGCCAAGGTCCAGGTCGTCGCCGGCACCAATTACAGCCTGTGCCTGTGGGTGCGCCGCCCGACGCTGGAGCCCAACCCGCTCCACCGCCGCATGGTGGCCGCGACCGTCTTCCAGGGCCTTGACCAGCACTACGAGCTGATCTCGTGGAAAGAGGTCGAAAGCTGCCACGCCGGCACGCCGCCGCAGTAGGTTTCCTCTATTTTGGGGGCAGGGCCCCGACGAAATCGAGCGCCAGGCGCGTCCATTCGGCCAGGCTGGCGTCGTCGCAATCAGCGACGAAGACGAAATCCTTCATCGTCCGTCCGCCCATGACGGCGGGCCTGGCCCCCGCCCGCTTCAGCGCTTCGGGTATCGCATCGGCACCGACACGGAACATGAAGCGCTCGCCGTCCGCCGTCGTACGCGTTCCGGCCAGCATATGGCCGTCGAGCATGTAGACCAGGGAGCCCATCATGCGCTGGGCTATCACACCTGTGCGCTGTCCGATAGCAGCGCGCAATCGCTCCGCCTGAAGCTCGCCATAGGCCATTTCCGCCTCCATCCCGCACACGCACTGTTACAGCTTCTGACAGCCGGCAGCCGCAATTGTGACGCTCAGCACTCTTTCTCGCATATGCGAGATATGATAAAGACAGCGCTGTCATTACTCTGTGTGTTTGGTTTTACCATGAAAACGCTGTTCGACCATATCGCCGCCGCCCTGTTGGCCATAGGCCTCGCACCGGGTTCCGCGCGCTGAATTTCCGAACCAATCAAGAAAGTATCCTCCGATGAAAGCCATTGCTCACGTCTTCGCCCGTCTTGTCCTGGCCTGGATCCGCGCCCATCGCTGGCCGGTCGCCGAATAGGTTTTTCAGCTCAAACGCCGCATGGCTCGCCGCATAAGCGGCGACGGGCGGTCGCCCTTGCCGCAGTCGTAAGAGATGACCGTGGAAGCATCTGCCGCTTGCTTGACAGGCGGCCCCTGCGGGCTACCGTAATCCGCCTCAGCCGCGGATTCCCGACATGCCCCCCATGCAATTGTTCGAACTGATGATCGCCACGCTTCTGGCGGTTATCGCGCTACACTTCGCGGCGCGGAAGCTGAGGCTTCCGCCGGCCGTGGCGTTGATCGCCGGCGGGGCGCTCCTCGCCTTCACACCCGGCCTGCCCGTCATTGCGCTCGACCCCGGCCTGGTCCTGGTCATCTTCCTGCCGCCGCTGCTGATGGACGGCGCGTGGTTCATCTCATTTGCCCAGTTGTTGAAGCACAAGGTCGGCGTCGTGTCGCTGGCCGTCGGCGCGGTTCTTTTCACCACCGTCGCCGTCGCGCTCGTCACCCACGCGCTCCTGCCTTCCTTGCCCTGGGCGGCGTGCGCGGCGCTCGGCGCCATCGTGTCCCCGCCCGACGCCGTGTCGGCGCGCGCCATCCTGCAGACCGTCAAAATACCGCGCCGCCTGTCGATCCTGCTCGAGGGCGAAAGCCTGCTCAACGACGCCTCGGGCCTGGTTCTGTTTCGCTTCGCCATCGCCGCCGGCGTCACCGGGGCGTTCAATGCCGGCGAAGCGGTCGGCAGCTTCCTGATGCTTGCGCTCGGGGGCGCAGCCGTGGGCGTCGCCGTCGCCGCCGCGTGGGTCCTGCTGGTCAAGCGGCTGGGCGACGAATACCTGATGATCGCTGCCTCGGTGCTGACGGCGTGGTCGGCCTATCTTCTCGGCGAAATGCTGCACGTATCCGGCGTCATCGCCACCGTAACCGCGGGCCTGATCTGCGGCTGGTACCAGCACACGGTGTTCAATGCCGCCGTGCGCATGCGCGGCACGTCGTTCTGGACCGTGATGATCTTCCTGATGGAAGCGATGGTCTTCATGCTGATCGGCTCTTCCCTGCGCGGCGTCGTCGAACGCGTCGGCGGCTTCGGCGTGGTCTGGCAGCAAATGGCCGCCCCGATCGGTCTGATCCTGCTGGCCTTGACTGTGGCGCGCTTCGTGTGGATTTTCGGCACGGACGCGATCAGCCACGTCTTCAGCCGCCTTGGTTTCAAAGGCACGACGCCCCTCGGCTGGCGCTGCGATGCGGTGTTGAGCTGGGCCGGTATGCGCGGCGTGGTGACGCTGGCCGTGGCGCTCAGCGTCCCCGAGGGCTTTCCAGGTCGGGACTTCATCCTGATGACGGCGTTCGCGGTCATCCTCGGGACGGTGCTGATCCAGGGCATGACGCTCGGCCGGCTGATCGCGTGGGCAGGACTGACCGAAGCGGAGAGCGACAAGGCACGGCTGAACATGAGCGAGGCCGAACTGGCCATGGCGGTCGCCCAGTTCGACGTCGTCCAGAAGCATGCCTACGGTCCGAACGGTGAGCTGATCCACCCGCGCCTGTTCGACCGTTATCATCGCAAGGCGACGATGATGCCCGACTATATCGCCAAGGAAGACGAATTCCGGCCGATGTTGTACGCGCATTATAACCTGGTGCTGAAGGCGGTCGCCGCCGGGCGCGCCGAGCTGATCCGCTTGCACCGCTCGGGCGATATCGACGAAGAAACGCTGCACGAGCTCGAACGCGATCTCGATCTTGAAGAACTGGGCGCGATCTCGGCGATGGCTTAAAAGCCGTCGAGATCGCCCGGCACGTCTATGTCGCGCAGGACGGCCGGGTGGTCCGTTTCGACCGCGACGACGCCGTATCGGCCCGAACGGATCACGGCCCTGGCGCCCCGGTCGCCATCCAGGGCCGCAAGATCCGGGAAGCAGGCCTGGGCGAACAGCACGGGATGACCTTGCTGACCGTCATGCACGGGCGCGACGATATCGGCGCCCGACGTTTCCATCGCCGCGAGCATACTCCCGAACAGATCGGCGGGAATGGCCGGCATGTCACCGAGGACAATGAAGGCGGCGGCGACCGGCGGCAGGGCCCGGATGCCTGCCGCAAGCGACGTGCCCATGCCCCGGTCGGCGTGCGCATTGACCGCGGCGGAAACCGCCCGGTCCTTGAGGCGGTCCGTCACCGCAGTGTCCGGCCGCAACACGCAGACGACGGCGTCGAATGGAAAAGCCGCCACCGCATCCAGGACATGGTCGACGACCGGCTTCCCCCTGAGGTCGGCCAGCAGCTTGTCGCCGCCGAAGCGCCGCCCCTGTCCCGCCGCCAAAACGACCGCGCCGATCTTCAACATGCCAAGGTCCTCTCACGCCCCGGCCTCGACAGAGCAAATAAAAAACCCGCCGTCCAGTGCTGGACGGCGGGAAGTCTGTCGGATCGGAGGATCCTAGTGACGGAACGTGAATCCCGTCGTCAAACGATAGCCGGCGTAGCCGAGCTCCAGGATGGAAGGCTGGCCGTTATCGTAAGGATTGAAGCTGCCCTGGTCTTTTTGCGTGTGTTCCGAGGTGATGTTGTTCGCCTGGAAGAACACTTCGAATCCCGAACGCAGCTTGTGGCTGATCTTGAAATCGAGATAGCCCGTCTTGGCCCGGAAGTTCGGGAAGCCGGGGTTATACGGCAGGCGGATATTGCTGTATCCGTTGCCGACATACATGTTGGCGGTGTTGGCGCCGCACGACGCGATGCATTCGAAGAAGGCGTCGCGCGCCTGGTAGGCCAGGCGGGCATTGGTCTTGCCGTCGTCGTACCACAGCGACACGTTGCCGTAGTAGCTCGACTCGCCGACCGGCGGCACGGGCGAACCGCTGATCGGGTCGACGACCGCGACGAAGTTGTCCGCATGGATCTTCGAATAGTTGGCGTCGAGGCCGGTGTAGCGAAGATTCCACGGCAGCCAGCTGAAGGTCATCTTCACCGCGTATTCGACGCCCCGGCGCGTAAAGCCCGGACCGTTGACGAAGGTGGTGTAGGTATAGGTGTCGTTCTCGACCGAACGGCCGGTGATCGGATCGACCGCGCCCGTGCCGGCCAAAAGCTTGCCGCCCGTCACGCCCTGGCTGATGACGTCGCCGGTGATGATCTGGTTCTTGAAGACGCCGTACGAGAACTGGGTGTCCTTGTCCGGGTAGTATTCGAGGCTCCAGTTGTGGTTGCGCGAATTGAAGGGCTTCAGGTTCGGATTGCCGAAGGTGGTGCATTTGTCGTCGCCGATACCGTCGAAGCGCTGGTCGAAGGTACAGGTGCCCGCCGGCAGCAGCCTGGTGATGCCGGGACGGGCGATCACGCGCGCGGCGTAGTAGCGGAAGAGCAGCTTGTCGCGGACCAGCCACAGATTGTAGTTATAGCTGGGCAGCCAGTCGGTCGTGTGGCTAGATACCGAGACATTGGCGTTGGCCGTCACCGACACCGTGTTGGTCGTCGACGTGGTCGAATCGCAGACCACGACCGTCGCCAGGCAGCGCACGGCGGTCAGGCTGATCAGGCCGCTGCCTTCGACATCGGTCTTGACCATGCGTTCGCCGATATTGCCGCTGAACTGCATGTTCCACGGCAGGTCGTGCTCGAACTCGATCTGGAAATAGGCCGCCGTCGTCTTCTCGTTCGAGTAGTTGAACGGCATGTCGTACATCTTGCCGTCGCTGCCCTTGCAGGTCTTGAGGCAGGCGAAGCCGTAGTGCTGCAGCGGATCGCCGCCGGCCGAATACTGCGGCTTTTGCGACTCGGCCGACACCAGGTTGTAGAGCTTCTGGATGTCGATCTGGTTCCAGCCGTCGAACAGGCTGCCGCGGTCGGGATAGCCGTGGAAGAACTGGTTGGTCGCCGGGATGAAGACCTGGCTGACGATGTTCTGGAAGTCGGCCTGGTTGACGGTGAAGGTGCCGTAATTGTTGGTCGACAGGTTGTTGTTGGGCACGTAGCCGTAGTTGCAGCTAAGCGCGCCGGCGGGCGCCGCCGTGCCCGCGGTGCCGTATTTCGGCTCGCAGGCGCGGAAGGTGCCGCGCAGGTTGCCGGAGTCGACGACGACCGCGGGAATATAGCCCGCCGTGCCGAAGGGCGTCGATCCGCCGTGGGTGTTTTCGGGGCTGATCGTGCGGCCGGCGCCCGTCCAGCCTTTTTGCTCGCTTTCACGGAATTGCGCGCCGGCCTCGATGCTGGTGATGAACGGGATCTGGTTGCTGGAGTCGTATTCCAGGTCGAACCTGCCCGTACGGTCGTGCGTGTCGTTTTCCTTGGGCGACAGTTGCAGGCCGACCGTATTGCTGGTCCACGGCTGCTGGGCGACGGTGTAGGCGGGCGTCGAATAGATGACCAGGCCACCGCTGCCGCCCGCGGTCGCCGCGGCGATGGTCGCCGTCCCGGGACGCACGATCGAATAGAGCGCCGGATTCGACTGGTTGAGCGTGCCCGGCAAGGTATAGCCCCACAGGCCGCTGGTCGGATCGAGCTTCAGGAGCGCCTGGCCGTAGGTGTAGTTGAGGTTGGTCCGCATGTCGAAGCGCGTATATTTCGACTTGGCGTCGCCCAGCAGCAGCGACGCCTTGAGGCGGTCGTGATGGAAGTCGCCGCCCATCGAGATATAGCTCGACGAGATGTTGTTCTGATTGTGCAACTGGTCGGTATTGATGTTGCCGTCGGTGATCGTCGCCTGCGTGACGTGGTGCGTCTTGTCGACGATCAGCGTCGAGTCGGGAATGACGTTGACGACGGCGTTTTTGACACCGTTGCCGTTGGTCGCCGCGTTCAGCGTCAGGCCGTCATAGACGTAGTAGCCCGAACCCGGAACCGCCGAACGGACGCCGGCGGCGTCGGTGAAGGGCACGCCGTTGAAGGTCGGCGTCGAAACGCTGGCCGTGTTGACGTTGATATTGCCTTCGGTGAAGGTCAGCTGGTCGTCATTGACCAGGCGCTTGTTCATATTGAGCTTGGCGAAGACCGTCAGGTCGGAATTGACGCGGAAATCGGCGCGCAGGTCCAGCGACTGGCGGTGCTCGTAATTGCGGCGCACGAAATAGCGGATCAGCGACGGCGAATAGTCGTTCCACTGGTTGAGGCAGGTCTGAAGTTCCTGGGTGCGCTGCTGCGTCGCCGCCGAAGCGCCCGCCAGCAGCGGGAAGGCCGCGTAGCAGTCGGCCTTGGTCTTGGCGGCCGCCGACTTGGTCAGGAGAGTAAGCGGTGTTTCGGTGCTGTTGGCGAAGACGGCGGTGGCCGCCGGATCGGTCGTCGACAGGGTGGACGGGTTGAAGGTGAAGGTCTTTTCCGCCGAATTGTCGAAGTCGAACGCCGCCTGGCCGATGACCGCGCCGGAGCCCGCGGGATAGTTGCCGCGCGCCTCGCCCATATTGCCGCTGGTGGCGTTCTGGACGGCATTGTTGTCGTTCTCGACATACGAGTCCGAATAGTTGAGCAGAATCCCCAAGCGGTCGTTGAAGAACTTCCGCGTCGCGATGATGTTGAATTCCGGCGTCCAGTGTTGGCGCAGCGAATTCTGCGTCATGTCGAAGCGGAGCGAGAAGAAGGGCTTCTTGAAATCGAGCGCCGTGCGCGACTTGATGATGATCGAGCCGCCCAGGCCGCCTTCGGTCATCGACGCGGTCGAGCCCTTGACGACGTCGACGCTCTGGATCAGGTCGGCCGGGAACTCCTGGAACTGTTTGCCGCGGCCGTCGGCGGTGCCGCCGAAGGCCAGGTTGTTGGTCGTCGTGGTGTTCTGCACGCCCAGGCCGTCGATTTCGACATTGGTCTGGCCGGACGTGGCGCCGCGCAACTGCACTTCGCTGCCTTCGTTATAGTCGCCGCGGTCGAGCGCCACGCCGGCGATACGCGAGATGGCCTCGCCGATATTCTTGTCGGGGAACTTGCCCACGTCCTCGGCGACGATCGAATCGCTGGCCGTCTTCGCGCGCTTCTTGCGGTCGATCGACGAGCGCTGCGACTGACGCACGCCTGTAATGACGATGACGCTGTTGTCGGTCGCCTGCGCCTGAGGCGCCGGCGTTGTCCCCGTCTGCGCATAGGCCGTGGCCCCGCCCGCGAACAAGGTCACCAGTGTCAATGCGGTCCCGGCGCGGAATGCGCGGCGCGTGCGGCCGGCGTTTGTGCCCATACTCAATGTCGTCTCTCCCGATTTATTGTTCGACTGATTTTTCTCGGCGACGCCCGCACTGTCTTTTATTTTTGGCTTCCCCGACTCGAGCCGGCGCGGCGTTACACCCGGCAATGGTGTTGATCCTTTCTGATTGGTAATGATCGGTCAAGGCAATCGTCCCGATTACAGGAACAGATACCGCACAATTGTTCAGATTCAAGCAAATTGTGTCAGAAAGGCAACAATGTTATTTCAAACTTGACAAATTCGGGGCAAAATTGTGCGACTGCAAACATATATTCCACGCGGAAAGCGCGTAAATCGCGGATATTAAGGCGAAAATTGGGCAGGCCGGGATCCGATCAGCTTCGCATGTGCGAGACGACCTGCCCGATAATCGAGACAGCGATTTCCGGCGGCGTCCGTGCCCCGATATCCAGCCCGACGGGTCCGTGGATGCGGCGAAGCTCGGCCGCGCTCCAGCCGCGCGCCGCAAGCGCGTCCAGCCTGGCCGCCTGGGCTCGCCGGCTGCCGAGCGCGCCGATATAGACGGCAGGCGACGCCAGGGCCCGGTCCAGCAACACCGGCTCGAAGCTGTGGTCGTGGAAGAGCGACACGAAGGCGGTAAAGCGATCGAGCAGGCCCGCGTCGAAATCGGCGGGATCACGCAGGCTGTTCCGGTCGGGGCTGAAGACGTGCACCTCGAACTCGGTCATGGCCGCCAGCCGCTCCAGCCACGGCAAGACATTGCCCTGGCCGGCGATGACCAGGCGCCGCTGCGGCGCATAGACCTTTTCGAAGGCCAGGCCGTCCGCGCGGATATCGTAGGTAGCGACCTGGCGGCCGGCCCTCGCCTTCAGCAGGGCCGCCAGCCTTTCGCCGGACAGGCCGACGTCGAAATGGACCGTGATCCCCGAGCCGCACGGCAGTTTCAGATCCTTGAAGCGCGAGCCTTCGCCGTAGCGTTCGACGCGGCTTTCGCCTGCCTCGATCGCCGCCATCGCGTCGAGGATGATCGCCTGTTCGACGCAGCCGCCGGTGACGGCTCCGACGGCGCGTCCGTCTTCGGCGACGGCGATCTGGCTGCCGAGCGGGCGCGGCGACGACCCGCTGATCGCGACCAGCGTCACCAGCGCGGTCTTCAGCCCTTCGGCGCGCCAGGCCGGCAGGGCATCGAGGACATAGTCGGCATAGACGGGCGGATCTGGCATCATGGTCCGTCATTATTCACGCAGAATCGGCTCCGCCGCAAATGCCGGAGAATTCACCGCGCCGCCGGCACGAGGCCGCCGTAATCGGTTGCGAGCCTCCGGAAGTCTGCTACCTATTGCGGTAACATATAATGACAGGGACGACGGCCATGAAGCTGAAGGTCAACGGCAAGACGTACGAGCGCGACCTGCCCGAGGACATGCCGCTGCTGTGGGTATTGCGCGACGAACTGGACCTCAAGGGCGCCAAGTACGGCTGCGGCGTCGCCCAGTGCGGCGCCTGCACGGTCCACCTCGACGGGACGCCGGTGCGCGCCTGCATCACGCCCGTGGGCACGGTCGGCGACGCCGCCGTCACGACGATCGAGGCCATAGCCGAAACGCCGCAGGGCAAGGCCTTGCAGGCGGCGTGGCTTGAGCTCGACGTCATGCAGTGCGGTTATTGCCAGGCCGGGCAGATCATGTCGGCCAGCGCCCTGCTGCGCGATACGCCGAAGCCGGACGACAGCGATATCGACGCGGCGATGGACGGCAACCTCTGCCGCTGCGCCACCTATACCCGCATCCGCGCCGCCATCAAGTCGGCCGCGGGCATGGCCACCGCCGACACGCGGGAGGCATGACCATGGACACGCTCGATCTCAGCCGCCGCCACTTCCTCAGCGTTTCCCTGGCCGCCGGCGGGGCCCTGACCATCGGCCTCGCATCCGGCCCGGCCCGGGCGGGCGGCCTGGTGCAGCTGTCGGCCTATATCTCGGTCGCGCCCGACAATACGGTCACCATCCGCGCGCGCATGCCGGAGATCGGCCAGGGCATCAAGACCGGCCTGGCCGTCATCGTCGCCGAAGAGCTCGACGCCGACTGGTCGAAGGTCGTGGTCGAAACCGCGCCGGTCGACGAAAAGGCTTATGGCGAGCAGTTCGCCGGCGGATCGATGTCGACGCCGATGAGCTACGACCCGATGCGCCGCGCCGGCGCCGCCGTCCGTGCCATGTTCGTCGAGGCGGCCGCCCAGACCTGGGCCGTACAGGCGGCCGAACTGACGGTGGCGAAATCCGTCGTCATCCATGCCAAATCCGGCCGCAAGGCGACCTATGGCCAGCTGTGCGCCAAGGCCGCCAAAATCGCCGCCCCCGACCTCAAGACCGTCGTGCTCAAGGATCCCAAGGCCTTCACGCTTGTGGGCAAGCCGCACGGCGGCGTCGACAGCCCGAAGATCGTGCACGGTCAGCCGATCTTCGGCATCGACACGCTTGTGCCGGGCATGCGTTACGCCGTGCTGGCGAGGCCGCCGGTCTATGGCGCGAAGCTGAAGTCCGCCAATCTCGACGCCGTCAAAAAGCTGCCGGGCGTGACGCACGTCCTCGCGGTTCAGGGCGCGGGCGACCTGCACGGCCTGCGCGACAGCGTCGCCATCGTCGCCACCAGCTGGTGGCTGGCGAAATCGGCGCGCGACCAGCTGGAGGTCGCGTGGGACGATGCGTCGGGCGTTCCGCACGACAGCGCCGCCTATCGCACCCAGGCGGAGACGCTGCTGAAGACGAACGGCAAGGCGATCCGCAACAAGGGCGACATCACGGCCGGCATGGCGAAGGCGGCGAAGACGGTCGAGGCGCTGTACGAAGTGCCGTTCATCCCGCACGTGCCTTTGGAACCGCAGAACTGCACCGTGGCGCCGACCAAGGACGGGGGCCTGGAGATCTGGGCGCCGTCGCAGACGCCCGGCGACGGCAAGGGGCTGGTGGCGAAGACGCTGGGCATACCCGAGGACAGGATCACCGTGCATATGGTGCGCGCTGGCGGCGGCTTCGGGCGCAGGCTTGAGAACGACTACATGGTCGAGGCGGCGTATGTGGCAAAAACCGCCAACGTGCCGGTCAAGCTTCTGTGGTCGCGCGAGGACGACGTCGCCTACGACTATTTCCGTCCGGGCCACGTCCACAGCCTGAAGGCAGGGCTGGACGCCGACGGCCATATCGACGCCTATTACGCGCATGGCGTGACCTATACGCGCGACGGCAAGGTCGCCCAGGGCGCGGGCATCACGCCGCACGACCTGCCGCTGACCATCGCCGATCATTTCACCCTGGAACAGTCGACGATCGAGACGACCGTCCCGACCGGCTATCTGCGCGCGCCGTCGTCGAACGGCCTGGCCTTCGTGCACGAAAGCTTTCTGGACGAGATCGCGCACGCCGCCGGGCGCGACCCGCTCGACTATCGGCTGGCGATGATCGACTACGCCATCGCACATCCGGCGGACGACAAGCATTGGTACGATCTCAACCGCGCGCGCACCGTGCTTACAACGCTGTCCGAGCGTTGCGGCTGGGCCGGGCGCGGCGACCTGCCCAAGGGCACGGCCATGGGCGTCGCCACCTATTTCAGCCACCGCGGCTATTTCGCCGAGGCGGCCAAGGTCCGCGTCGCGGCCGACGGCACGTGGCGCGTGCTCAAGGTCTGGGCGGTCGGCGACGTCGGCTCGGTCATCGTCAATCCTTCGGCGGCCGAAAACCAGGTCCAGGGCGCGATCATCGACGGCATCGGGAGCCTGCGGCACGAAATCACGTTTGAAAAAGGCCGCGTCGTCCAGGCGAACTTCACCGAAATCCCGATGATGCGCATGTCGGAAGCGCCGCAGATCGACGTCCATTTCGTGATCAGCGACAATCCGCCGACGGGCCTCGGCGAACCGGCCCTGCCGCCGGTCCTGCCGGCCGTGTGCAACGCCATCTTCGCCGCGACGGGCGTACGGGTGCGCAAGCTGCCGCTGTTACCTGAGGCATTGAAGACGGCCTGAATTCCCTGGGCCAAAAAATGCGATTCCATCTTGAGCTTTTTTCCGCGCCTCGCGTCTAGATGATCATAAGCGGCCGAGTCGCCGCAGACGGAGGATCATCGTGAATCGCACAGCCCCATTGCTTGCAGGCCTTGTCGCATTAGCCGCACCGGCGGTATTCGCCGGGACTCCTCAGCCGATGACGCGGCAGGACGGCGTCGCGGCGGTCAGCGAATTGCGCAAGATCGTCACACCGCAAGGCGTCGACCGCGCCGTGACGATCCCCATCGGCGGCATCAACCAGTTCGTGACGATCCGTGGGCGCGACCGCCGCAATCCTGTCCTGCTGATGCTTGACGGCGGGCCGGGCTTCCCCGAAGCCGCGCTGGCGTGGTGGAACACGCGCGATCTCGAGGAATATTTCACCGTCGTGCACTGGGATCAGCGCGGGTCGGGCAAGACCTTCCTGATCAACGATCCCGAAGCCGTAGCACCGACAATGAAGCCGGAGCGCTTTATCAGCGATACGGAAGAGCTGGTCGGCTGGCTGCGTGAAGAATACGGCAAGGACAAGATCTTTCTGCTCGGCCACTCCTGGGGAAGCTATGTCGGGCTTGAGTTCGCGGCACGGCGGCCGGAATGGCTGCACGCCTATATCGGCATCGGCCAGGCGACGAATACGCCCGAAAGCGAGCGGCGCGGCTATGCGTTCGCGCTCGACGCCGCGCGCCGCGCCGGAAACACCGAAGCGGTCAAACAGCTTCAGTCGATCGCGCCCTACGCGGCGCCCGGCCAGCCCATTCCGCTCGACAAGATCGTCATCGAGCGCCACTGGTCCGACTATTTCGGCGGCGTCATGGCCTATCGTCAGGGCCAGAACGACGGCATGGCCAGCCGCTTGGCGCCCGAATATTCCGATGCGGAGGAGGCACGCATCTACGAGGGCAACGGATATTCGCAGAAATACCTGTTCAGTTTCGTCGTCGGCATGGACCTGAGCGCGATCGATAGGTTGCAATGCCCGGTCATCCTGCTGGAGGGCCGGCACGACCGCACGGTCAATTCAGACGTGGCCTATGAGTGGTTCGGCCGGCTGCACGCACCTGCCAAACAGTTCGTATGGTTCGAAAATTCGGGCCACGAGGTCATGACCGAAGAGCCGGGCAAGGTGCTGGTATCGCTTGTACGCTACGCCCGGCCGATCGCCGAGCGAGCCGGCGACGTCGCGCCCGAAGTGCCGCCGTCCCCGTAACCAACGCCTGCCCGGCCCTTGGCGATCACATTTCACTTTCAAGTCTGACAATTACTTGCGCTCGCGAAATGTTAGCGCCACCATCCATCGCCCGGCACACAGCCTGGCCGTATAAAAACAAAGATATCTGGGAGATCCGCTATGAAACTGCCCGCCCGGGCGACGGTTTTTGCCGCCGCCATTGCCCTGACATTCGCCCTGGCCCTGCCCGCCAGCGCGCAAAACGACAAGATGACGCCGATCGCCATTCCGGCGCAACCGAACGCCATCACGCTCGACACCGGCCCGCTGCCGGGCGCCACCGCGCCGGAGTCGTGGCACAGCCAGTACGGCAGCGTGTTCGCGCGCAACGTCACCGTCGCGACGCTGACGCCCTTCCTGCCCGACCCGGCCAAGGCCAGCGGCGCGGCGGTGATCGTGGCGCCGGGCGGCGGCTTCCGCACCCTGTCGATGGAAAACGAGGGCTGGGACGTGGCCAAGGCCCTGGCCGACAAGGGCGTCGCCGCCTTCGTGCTGAAATACCGCCTGGTGCAGACCCCGCCCGACATGGCCGGCTTCGAGCAGTCGATGAAGGACATGTTCTCGGGCAAGGGCCCCCGGCCGCCAATGAACCAGGATCCGGCCGTGCAGTTCGCGCCGCAGATCGCCGACGCCCGCGCCGCCTTCGCCCTGGTGCGCGCCCACGCCAAGGAATGGCACATCGACGCCGACCGCGTCGGCATGGTCGGCTTTTCGGCTGGCGCCATGCTGACCCTGTCGACGGAGCTTTACGGTAAGGATGCCAAGCCCGCCTTCCTGGGCGACATCTATGGCCCCCTGGCGCCGGTCGCCAACGTCCCGGCCGACGCTCCGCCGCTGTTCATCGCGCTGGCGTCGGACGACCCCTTCTTCGGCAACGGCGGCTTCGGCCTGATCGACAGCTGGCGCGCCGCCAAGCACCCGGTCGAGTTCCACCTGTACGAACAGGGCGGCCATGGATTCGGTATGTACAAGAAGCCGACCACAAGCACGACCTGGATCTACAATTTTACCAGCTGGCTGGATATGCACGGGTTCCTGAAGCCCAGTGCGTAATGGCAGCACAATAACGGAAGGGCCGGTGGAAACGCCGGCCTTTTTGTTTTGGCTGCGTGGGATGTCCCTGGCTTGAATTTGTACTCATTATTGGTTATTTTGAATACAGAGACGAGGCCATCCCATGTCCAATACGACAACCCTGACCGTCCGCGTAAGCGGCGTCCTCGGCGAATTCGTCGCTCAGAATGTGGGCGAGGACGGCGCGTACGAAAACGTCAGCGAATATATTCGCGACCTGATCCGCAAGGACAAGGCGCAGGCCGACGAGGTCGCGTTTCAGAGACTGAAAGCCGAACTGAGCCAGGCCTTTGCGGCACCGGAGAGCGCCTATAAGCCGCTGTCCGCCGCCGAGGTGATCGCCCGGAACCGCAAATAGCCGTGGCCGTTCGTGTCCTTGAAGCGGCGTCCGTCCGGCTCGACGAAATCTATCGCTATACGCGGGACACCTGGGGCGAAGACCAGGCCGAGACCTACATCAACGGCCTTTTCGAGGCGTTCGAAGCAATAGAAACGCGCGGCGTGTTGTCGAGACCGGTCCCGGCCGAGTTCGGTGTCGCGGGTTTCTTCTTTCGATATCAAAGCCACTTCGTCTATTGGCGCCGTCTGTCCAGCAGCGAAATCGGCATCGTGACGATCCTGCACAAACGCATGCACCAGATTGCCCGGCTTAAGGATGCGTTCGGCGTGTAAATCAGCCGGCAAATGGCAAAAGGGCCGCCCTTGCGAGCGGCCCTTGTCTTAATTCCGCAAACTCGAAACCGGTCAGGCTTCGGCTTCGGCGCCGTCTTCTTCTTCCTCGAGCGTGACCGCGACGTCGGCATTAGCCGACAGGCGGACCTGGTCGCCTTCGATATCGGCGACGAGGCCGAGGCTGATATAGTGGTGGTGGCCTTCGTGGCCGCCTTCGCCCGAATCCTTCTTGGTCAGCTTG